>Ga0182024_10000173_pt1 | contig 150649 bp, 118 predicted proteins | sample P32metaG_FD_120480 | JGI IMG/M metagenome (GOLD analysis project Ga0182024, IMG submission 120480) | Permafrost microbial communities from Stordalen Mire, Sweden - P3-2 metaG (Illumina Assembly) | ecosystem: Environmental > Terrestrial > Soil > Wetlands > Permafrost | place: Sweden: Stordalen...
CGCGGACCTCCGAGAAGCTCTGGAACCTCTGCGGACAGGTGCTCGATCTCTTCACAGAAAGCGAATGCCGAAACTACCTGCAGCACTGTGGATACCGCTACAGTTAAGAGAAGACCGCACTAGTCCATGCCCCGGCAGCATCGTGGGATAAAGTTAGTTAACCGCTGCTTGGCGTGGAAATCATTTCGCCAAAAGCCGCGCTACGTCGGCATTGAGAAGGCTAATGCGCTTTGTCGATGGCGAATTTGGATTTGCGTTCACTATTTCCTTTTTGCGCCATTCTCGGAACGTAGTCGCGCTGATTCCGAAGATTTGCTGCCATTCTTTTGGCGGCCGAGGAGGGCTCCATATTCGGGCCACTTCGTCTTCAAGCACATCGAGTAATGCCGCTGAATCACAAGCTTTGTCATCCGGTAATTTATTTCTACAGTGCTCGATAAGAAGTTGGCTTGCGCTGCCGAATCCGCCGCGCTCGAAATCTGCCTTTTTCGCAGGATAGATTTGGCTTAGCAACTGTCTCACGCGGCCGTCCATGTCATCCTACAGCTTTCGCAACTTTTCCCCACATTCATCTTTGAGTCGCTGCTCGGCATCGGTAAGTATTGCGCCAGACTGCTGTTTGTTGTGCAATCGAAAATCAATCTTAGACACGCGACTCTCATACTTTTCCCAATTTTCACCATTCTTGCGGGCAGGGATAGATGCCTTCATTTCGCACCGCCCTTCTTCGATCCGAATAGCCAGCGGTGAACATGATCGGCAACAGCAACCAACCTGTCATCGTCGATCCGTTCGCGATAAGTGTCGGCCATACTTTGATCGGCATGCCCCATAACCAGATTCACCGCCACTTGATCCGTCGACCCGCCGGCCACGGTTTCGAAAACGTGTCGCAAGGTATAGAAGCCCAGGCCGTGCTTGTGCAAATTCAGTTCGTCCAGCAGCCGCCGAAAAGCTTTAGTTACTTCGTCGACTCGGGGGCCGACTTTCAACTTATCCTCGGCCGCGCTATCTGAAAAAATCTTGGCGTCGGCAGTCCACGGCACCCGAGTAGGCAGCAGAAACACGCGGTCCGCATGCGCGCTGTCCTTTGGTTCGGGGCGTTGGGCGATAGCTTCGCGGAGTGCGGCGACGGTCTCCGGCCACAAGTGCGCACGCCGGGCAATTCCGGTTTTGCTTCGCGGATAATTCAACCAACCCGTTTTCAAATTCAGATTTTGTTCCCGCAGCAGCCCGCAATCATGGTTCCCCAGGCCAGCATTCAGCCCAAGATAGATCATCGCCCGCAATTGTGGCTGTGCCTTTTTGAGCATCGCCCACAGTTCGTCGGGCTCAAACATGCGTTCGCCCGTCTTGGCTCGATGCTTTCGCAACACAGATTTGCCAGGGCGTTTGAACATCGGGCCGAATCGCACGGGCTTGTCGATCAAGCCAGATTCGAAGCCGTATTTGAAAACGGTCCGCACCCGGGATATGACGTTGCCGAGCCGCACGGGCCCGCACGTCTTTTGAATGTCGGCCCGCAGATATTGAAAGTCCTCTGCATTAATATCATCGATAATCCGATCTTTGCCAAAGACTCGAATGAGCCGATCCGTGGTCTCGCGGTATTCTCCAAACGAGCGAACCGTGATTTCTCCGGCGTCCAGCAGCTGCTTTTTGGCGGTCAAAAAACTGTTGCAAATATCCCGAAACGTGAGTTCGTCGCCAGGAATTCGGCGCGCACGCCCCGCATGATCGGCTTCGCGGTGTTGCTCATAATCCGCCAGGGCGGCTTTCCACCCATCGTCGGGCAGGCGTTCGAGCTTCCCATTACGGACGACGCCCCATTTGCCGTAATAGTATGTTTTCCCGCGAATCTTTTTCTGCCAGGCACCGGAGGCGTGTGCGGAGAGGGGAAACCCGGGATACGGCTGCAGCTGCTCGGTCAGAGACTTAGATTTCGCGAGGCGTTTGCGCGAACGTGCGCGTAGGGTAGAATTGTCAGCCATGCGTCACCTCAGCTTTAGGGTTTAGGTGGCGTCGCTGCCGCTGGCTTCACCCGGCGGCAGCAACTTTTTGCTGACCCAGATTGTAGCAGTAGTAGAATCGGTAGTAAAGTGGCCAACGCCAGTTTTTCGTGAAAAGCATAAACCGCAATTAATCACTGTAAAACAAGCGTTTGGATGGGTGGCCGAGCGGTTTAAGGCACCGGTCTTGAAAACCGGCGTGGGCGAAAGTCCACCGTGGGTTCGAATCCCTCCCCATCCGCTGACTAGATTTTAGGCTTCCGATGAACGTCGACATGGAACGCGAAAATGCCAGTGGCATGCTGCGCGTTATGTGCATTTTTTGCGACACGTTTCCAATCGCTTTCAACGGACCGCGAAGAAGGATTTTGCTGCGATTCTGCTGCAATCGGGCTGTATTTTTAGCCTGCGGGCATCCGCAGAAATTTCGGATTGTTTCTGGCGAATAACGTAGGCTTGTTTGTGACGATGTGATCTCGGACAGCTAAGTTCGCGGGGGTTGCACTTGGACGAGCCAGACAAATTTCGGCGAAATGTTTCGGTGCCGAGTCTTATCGGCTGGCTGAGCTTGTGCATGCTAGCCGCCACTTATGGACGCACCATCGATCCGCGCTGGCACGATTTGTGGGGCAAGGCCGGCGCCATCGGCCTGCTTGCTGCCGTGATTTTGGAGCGAACCGAAAAGAGTCGACTCCGTCGCAAAACAAGAATTCGCAAGGAAGCATCTCGGGTGGTTTCAGAAAACAGATTAGCCCAGCTAAACGAACAACATTCCACGCGCAATTCGGTCGTTGAAGCCATTCACGAATTGACGGCGTTTGCCGGACCTGAGCTGGGCCAATATCCAGTGACTATATTTCCCGTCGATGACAACGACGAGGCGTTTGAAATCGATTCGGCAGAATGCATCCGGGGCGAGCTTATCAATATTTCGCCCAATACGGTATGTTTTGCACACGACGAAACATTTGCGAATCAAATCGTTTTGCTGCAGTTCAAGCTGCACAAGCGCAAAACACTGTGTTTTGTCGTGGAAATTGTCGGAAGGCAACCATCGGACGCCGGATTCACTAGCACTGGCGCCGTACTGGCCGCGGGCGTTCCAGAATCGAAGGAGGCCGAAGCCGACAGTGCCGAAACGCTCCAGCCCGCCTGACGATTCAATGCGGCGGCAACGGGCGCTGGTATTTCCATCGATCGGCGTTCTCGCCGACAGAATCTTTTGGCGCCAGTCGTTGCGACCTATCGGCGCCCAGAAAAAGGCAGATCGTCAGCAATGTGCCGGTTGCAAATCCGCTAATGAACAAAATCATGGCTTGCCCCGCTGATGAAGTTTGCACGTCGGGCAACAGACACCCGTATGTGTCTAAGGTTCGCGGCGTGTCAAGCACATCGCAGTGGGCTGCGGTGAACGGGTTGTGTACGATGGGAATCATATTGATTCGGTTTTGTTCGACTGCCTGCCTACTTTGCCAATTGTCTCCATCAAACGGCCAGACATGCCCAAAATCACCGGTGTATTGGAAACTTCGCTGTATGTAGCCGATGTAAACCGTGCCGCCCGGTTTTATGAAGACGTGTTCGCTTTTCAGCGGATTTTTGTAGACGAGCGGCTGTGCGCAATGGCGGTGGCCGGCAAGCAGATGTTGCTATTATTCCAGCGCGGCGGTTCAATCGAGCCAATTCCGCTGGCGGGCGGCGTTATGCCACCGCACGATGGGCACGGCCAAGCGCACTTGGCGTTTGCTTGCACGGCGGATCAACTTCCGCAGTGGGAAAAACATCTAGCAGCATGCGAAGTGCCCATCGAAAGCCGCATCCACTGGGAGCGCGGCGGCACAAGCATCTATTTCCGCGATCCAGACGAAAACTTGATCGAGCTAGCTACGCCCGGCATCTGGCCGATCTACTAAATCAATCGTTTCCAATCGCTATTCACAATACCGGCTTGCAGCCATGGCTAGGTCGCTCATTGGCCGGCAGCAATTTTTGTGGTCGCAATTCGTTAACTTTATGTTACGAAACAACAGTTTACTTCGCTATGTTCTTTGGCAACCACTTGTATCTCGCCGGCTTCGGCGTACGATAACCAGCGGCAAGGCATCGTTTCTCTCGCGTGGGAACGGAGGAGAATATGAAACGAGTATGCTGTGCTGTGGCGGCCCTGTTGATTGTATCGCAAGGTTCTCTGCTGGCGGCTGTGACGAACCCCATTACCCAGGGTTCAATCTCTATTAAGCTCAACACGTTCGCGGTCATCCCTTCGGGACAGGGTGCGCCGCAAGATCTCGTAAGTGCCAACGATGGCACAGGTCGTCTCTTTGTAACCACCCGCAACGGCGACATCGATATTCTCAGTTCCAACGGCGCGTTATCGCCGACGCCGTTTTTAAATCTGGCTTCGGCTGGCATTAGCGTGTACACCGGCGGTGAAGGTGGCTTCTCCGGTCTAGCGTTTAGTCCGACGTACGCAACTGACGGCAAGTTTTACACGTTCGACACAGAACCATACAGCGCCTCTACTCCAGCCGACATTGGTTTCAGCTCACCGGAAATAGCGCCTACCACAAGCGTCGCGCCGAATAATCAGATTCTAATTCGTCAATGGACCGTCTCGTCGAATCCGAACGCCGCTAATCTGACGTCAACCGCGTTGCTGCGAATCAACCACCCGGAAGATAATCATCAAGGTGGCTCGTTAAAATTTGGCCCCGATGGCGATCTTTATATTGGCCTCGGCGATGGCGGCGGCGGCAACGATGAAAACGGCCCCGCAAACTCCCCGACCGATGGCCACAACAATGCAATTGGCAACGGCCAAGATACCACGGTCCCCTTCGGCAAAATTCTCCGCATCGACCCCAACGGCCATAACAGCACGAACGGGAAGTATGGTATTCCGTCAACGAATCCCTTCGCCTCAGGCGCCGGCGGCAATTTAAAGGAAATCTATGCGTATGGATTTCGAAATCCGTATCGGGTTAGCTTCGATTCCGCAACCGGTGCGTTGTGGGTCGGCGATGTCGGTCAAAGCAACCGTGAAGAAGTCGATAACGTAGTAAACGGCGGCAACTATGGATGGCCTTTCCTTGAAGGAACTCGCGACAACAGCAGCGATACCGGACGGACCACGCCGGTCGGCTTTTCATCGTTGGCGCCCGTGGGCGAATACACGCATGGCGATGGCATTGCAACCATCGGCGGCTTTGTTTACCACGGCGCCGCCATTCCCGCACTCGATGGTAAATATGTTTTTGGCGATTTGGGTGGTACGAGCGGCGCAACAGGCCGCTTGTTTTACATGGACACAACCACCGGCGCAATCAACGAATTCAAATATCAAGGCAGCGTCACGCCTAGTTCAAACCTGTATGGCTTCGGCCAAGATACAAACGGCGAACTTTACGCGCTGTTCTCGAATGGAAACATTCTGGCCATTGTGCCGTCGCCTGGCGATTTTAACCGCGATGGTCATGTCAATGCCGCCGACATTCTGACCATGGAGCAGGCGCTGGCTAATCCCGCCGCTTACCAAGCAGCCCACAGTAATCTGACCGCTGCAGAACTACTGGACATTGAAGACGTAAATGGCGACGGCAAATTCAACAATGCCGATTTGCAGTCTCTATTGGCCACGCTCAAATCGGGCGGCGGTTCAGCCGATCCGGTGCCAGAGCCGGATTCGCTAACATTGGCGCTTCTGGCGCTACCTATTTGGCTCTTTTGGCACATGCGATCGGCGCCAGTGCTCACACGTCCTTAGAGCATCGCATAATCCGCCATTTTATGCAGCCTTGTGCTGGCCGTCCCTTTGCCGGCTTCTAACGGCGAAGGGTTTTGGCTGCCTCGAGCCTTGCGGTCGGTGAATTGAAAAATCGGCTGCACTCTCTTCCCTTGCCGAACAAGCGAGGTCAAGATATGGACGTGCTGCCGACTTCTCGTATCGATGGGAATTCCCTATGCAAAGCCGACGCGAGTTCTTGAAAAACGCCGCAATGTTTTCCGGCGCCATGGGATGGTGGGGCGTGCTCGACGGGCCCATTCGCAAGGCGTTAGCCATCGATCCGGAACCGGGAAGCACTTTTCTGGATGCGGAACATATTGTCATTCTGATGCAGGAAAACCGCTCGTTCGATCATTGCTACGGCACACTGCAAGGTGTGCGAGGTTTCAACGATCCCAGAGCTATCTCGCTGCCCACCGACAACCCCGTTTGGATTCAAACCAATGCCGCCGGCGAAAGTTATGTTCCGTTTCGGCTGAATATGAAAGACACAAAAGCTACCTGGATGGGCTTCTTGCCCCACAACTGGGCCAGCCAGGTCGACGCCCGAAATCACGGCAAGTACGACCATTGGCTTACCGCCAAGCGCTCTGGAAATAAAGAATACGCCGACATGCCGCTGACGCTCGGTTTCTACAATCGCCAGGACATTCCGTTTTATTATTCGTTTGCGGATGCGTTTACCGTCTGTGACCAGCATTTTTGCTCGTCGATCACCCCGACGCTGCCCAATCGGCTTTTTTACTGGACCGGCTCGGTCCGTGAAAAGCAAACACCCGAATCACCGGCCTGCGTGCGCAACGAACAAATTATGGACGATCTTTTGGTCGGCTGGAAAACTTTTCCCGAACGCCTGGAAGACCAGGGCATCTCCTGGAAGATTTATCAGAACGAATTGACGGTGCCGACCGGGCTGAACAAGGAGGAAGAAGCGTGGCTGTCCAATTTCGGCTGCAACGTAATGGAATACTTTCAGCAGTACCACGTCAGGGCCAACCCGCTGCACCGTGAGTTTTTTCTAAAACAGGAAAAAGTGCTGCCCGGGAAAATTGCCGATCTTAAGCAGCAATTGGACGCGCCGGATTTGCCGCCGGAAGAATCCACTAAGCTCAAAAAAAAGCTGGCCGATCTAACCAAAGAGCTTAAGCAGGTCAAGCTGGAGCGTGAAAATTGGGACGAAGAAGATTTCGACAAGCTTTCGCCGCGCGCGAAAAGTCTGTACGAAAAAGCATTCTGCACCAACTCTGGCGATCCAGCCTACCGGCAACTCAGCGAACTCACTTACGAAGACAGCGGTGCACAGCATCACGTTAAGGTGCCCAAAGGCGATGTGCTGCATCAATTCCGCGAAGACGTGGCACAAGGAAAATTGCCGACAGTCAGTTGGCTGGTTGCTCCAGAGCGACTTTCCGATCATCCCGAATCAGCTTGGTACGGGGCTTGGTATATCTCGGAGACGCTCCGCATCCTCACCGAGAATCCCGAAGTTTGGAAAAAGACCGTTTTCATTCTGACGTACGACGAAAACGACGGCTATTACGATCACGTGCCCCCGTTTGTCTGCCCGAATCCGCTCAAGCGCGAAACGGGATTCGCATCTCAAGGTATCGACACCAGCCTCGATTACGTGCAGCTCGCGGCTGATGAAAAATTGCAGGGCAAGGTGAGAGGGCCGGCGCGGGAAAGTCCCATCGGTTTGGGTTATCGTGTCCCGATGGTCATCGCCTCTCCGTGGAGTCGGGGCGGCTGCGTTTGCTCCCAAGTGTTCGACAATACTTCGGTGCTGCAATTCTTGGAAAAATTCCTGACCCACAAAACCGGCCAGGAAGTGGTGGAGACCAACATCAGTTCGTGGCGACGCGCCGTTTGTGGCGATCTTACTTCCGCGTTTCAGCGCTCGCCGGACGAAAATGAGAAGAAGCCAGAATTTGTGGAGCGCGATCCGTTTGTGGAACAGATTTACCAGGCCCAGTTCAAGCCGCTGCCGACCGGCTATAAAGCATTGACTGCGGCGGATATTGACCAGATTCGGCAAAACCCGGCTGATTCGGCGCTCATGCAGCATCAGGAACCCGGCATTCGTCCCTCATGTCCGCTGCCTTACGAACTGTATGTCGATGGCGGCCCCAGCCATGATCCATCGCAATTTGTGCTTCGTTTTGAAGTCAGGAAGGAACGCTTTGGCGATCGTACCATCGGTTGCCCTTTCACGGTCTATGCCCGAACTGGCCACAACGAAATGAGTGTCCGCAATTATGCGGTCTCGGCCGCCGATGTACTCGAAGATTCCTGGCCTGTCGACGCCTCCACTGGAGGAAAATATCACCTGCAAGTTTTCGGACCAAACGGCTTCTTCCGGGGATTTATCGGCATTGCTGACGAATCGCCGCTCACCATCCGGGCCGAATATCCGAGCGTCAGCTCATCAGATCAAACTCTCAGTGGCAATTTGGAACTAAGAATTGCCAACCTTGACCATAGTCGTAGCTTCGACGTCTTAGTCGCCGACCAATCGTACAAAGCTGCTGAGCAAAAGCGCACGATCGATGCCGGCGGCAGTGCAACGGTCTTAATCGACACCCAGCGCACCCATTGCTGGTACGATTTTATCGTGCGGATTGCACAGCTAGAAAACTTCCAGCGCCGTTTCGCCGGCCGTGTCGAAACCGGACAGTGGAGCTACAGCGATCCGGCGATGGGCCGAGTGGTCGGTTAGAGCCGCATTGTTCAGTAGCCGCAAGGCTGCGACCGCCGGATCAACTCACTCCATCTGCACCACCAGCTCGCCCGCTTCCACCGGCGTGCCCGGTTTCACAAAAACGTCGGCAATCCGCCCATCGTTTTCGGCGTACAGCGTCGTTTCCATCTTCATCGCTTCCAATGACAAAAGCTTTTGCCCTTTTTTCACCGTGTCGCCAGCTTTGACGGGTACGGTGACTACCAGGCCCGGCATCGGCGCAGCAATTTGTTTGGGATCGGTCGGATTTGCTTTCGGGCGGACCGCGCTTTCGGGTTTGATCGATTTATCGAGCACCGATACGCTCCGTGGCTGCCCATTCAGTTCAAAAAACACCGTGCGAGTGCCATCCGGATGTGGTTCCCCGACGGTCAGCAGTTTAACAATCAACGTTTTGCCCGGCTCGATGTCGATGGTTAATTCTTCACCCGGTTGCTGACCGTAAAGAAAAAACGGCGTGGGTAACATGCTCACGTCGGAAAACTGCGCCAGGTGCGTAATGTAATCTTGGAACACTCGCGGATACAAAAGGCTCGATACTACTTCCTGCCCGGTTGCTTTGCGTCCCACAAGTTTTTCCACGGTGGCTGCTGTGGCGGCAAAGTCGGCAGGTGGCAGCGATTCGCCTGGCCGGCCCGTCACCGGTTTTACATTGCGAAGAATTCGCCGCTGCACTTCCGGCGGAAACCCGCCCGGCGTTTGCCCCATGCGGCCGGCCAGCAAATCGACTACACTTTCCGGATAGGACAATTCGCGGCTCGGATCAAGCACGTCTTGAGCGGTTAAATTGTTTGTCACCAAAAACAGGGCCAAATCGCCCACCGATTTGGAAGTCGGCGTGACTTTAACAATGTCGCCCAGCAGTTGATTCACGTCGGCATACGTGCGGCACACTTCGTCCCAACGGTGTGAAAGTCCTAAAGCGCGGGCTTGTTCCAACAGATTCGTAAACTGCCCGCCGGGCATTTCGTGCAGGTATAAATCTGCATCCGGCGCTTTCATGTCGCTTTCAAACGGCGTATAGAATTCGCGTACCGCCAGCCAATAATGGGCCAACTGACGCAGATGTTCCGAATCGAGTCCCGTATCACGCCCCGTGCCGTGCAGGGACTCGACAATCGCATTCAAATTCGGTTGCGAGGTCAGCCCCGACATGGGCGCCAGCGCGGCATCGGCAATGTCGGCGCCCACCTCTGCTGCTTTTAGGACCGAGCCCGCTGCCACGCCGCTGGTATCGTGCGTGTGAAAATGAATGGGAATACCGATTTCGCTCTTCAGGGTTTTGATAAGTAGTTCGGCAGCATATGGCTTGCACAACCCGGCCATATCTTTAATAGCCAAAATGTGCGCCCCCATCCGCTCCAGTTCCTTGGCCAAGTCAACGTAATACTTCAAGCTGTATTTGGGACGTTTCGGATTCAGGATGTCGCCGGTGTAGCAAATCGCGGCTTCACAAATGCCGCCATGCTCGTGCACTGCATCCATCGCCACGCGCATATTTTCGGTCCAATTCAACGGATCGAAAATGCGGAACACATCCATGCCCGCTTCCACGCTCTCCTTCACAAACGCCTGCACGACGTTATCAGGATAATTGGTGTAGCCTACGGCGTTGGAAGCACGCAGCAACATCTGGAATAAGATATTAGGAATCGCAGCGCGCAAATCGGCCAACCGCTGCCAGGGGCACTCCTTTAAGAAACGCATAGAAGTGTCAAAGGTCGCTCCACCCCACATTTCCAACGAAAAAAGTTTGGGCACCAAATGCGCATAAGCGTCGGCCACTTGCAGCATGTCATGCGTGCGCATCCGCGTGGCCAACAACGATTGATGGGCATCTCGCAGGGTCGTGTCGGTAATCAGCAGCGGCTTTTGGTCCAAAATCCATTTGCTGAATTTTTCCGGGCCAAGTTCCAGCAGCTTCTGCCGTGTTCCTGGCGGCGGCAACTGCTGTCGGTCGAATGCCGGCACCGGCGCGGGATCGCGCCGAGTGCTTTTCGGGCGATTTTTGACCAAAGAATTGCCGTTAACGATTGTATCGGCGAGAAAGTGCAACAGCTTGGTGGCCCGATCGCGCCGCTTGCGCATGTGGAACAATTCGGGCGTGTCGTCAATAAATGTCGTTGTGCACTGCCCGGCAAGAAACGTGGGGTGCAAAATTAAATTCATCAGAAAGGGCAGATTGGTTTTCACGCCGCGCACGCGAAATTCCTGCAGGCAACGTTCCATGCGCGTACAGGCATCTTTAAAACGCCGGCCGCGAGCCGTTACTTTCACCAAGAGCGAATCGTAATACGGCGTGACCACGGCGCCGGAAAACGCCGTGCCCGCATCCAACCGAATGCCCATGCCGCTTGCCGAGCGATAAGCGACGATCCGCCCATAATCGGGTACAAAGCGGTTCTCGGGATCTTCCGTTGTCACGCGGCATTGCAGCGCGTACCCGGTCGTCCGCAAATCCTCTTGTTTAGCCAAGCCGATTTCAGGATCGCTCAGCTTGTGTCCCTGGGCGATGAGTATTTGGCTCTTGACGATGTCCACGCCGGTGACTTCTTCAGTCACTGTGTGTTCCACTTGGATGCGCGGATTGACCTCAATGAAATAGAAATCTCCGCTGTCGGCATCGACAAGAAATTCGACCGTGCCGGCATTTTCGTAACGTACCGCCCGGCCAATCGACAGGGCCGCATCGCACAACTTTTGCCGCAACTGCGGATCGAGTCTCGGCGCCGGCGCGATTTCCACCACTTTTTGATGCCGGCGCTGGACCGAGCAATCGCGCTCGAACAAATGAACTAAATTGCCGTGCAAGTCGCCCAGCAACTGCACTTCAATGTGCCGAGCCCGGCGGATGTACTTTTCGATGAATACTTCGCCATTGCCGAAAGCCGCCGCCGCTTCGCGCTGGGCGGTATCCAGGTTCGGCGCGAGCTCTTCCGGTTTAAGCACCACGCGCATCCCGCGGCCCCCGCCGCCATGAGAAGCCTTCAACATAACCGGATAGCCGATTTTCGCCGCCACCTCACGGGCTTCATCCAAACTGACAACCGATTTTGCGCTGCCGCCGAGAATGGGCACTTTTGCTTTTTCGGCAATGCCGCGGGCGGCAGTTTTATCGCCTAATTGTTCCAGCAATTCCTGGCGCGGTCCGACGAAGATAATTCCAGCCCGATCGCAGGCTTGCCTGAGCGCCGGGTTTTCGGAAAGAAATCCGTAGCCGGGATGAATGGCATCGACGCCGTGCGAAACCGCCAACGCGACAATCGATTCAATATCCAAATACGACCGGATCGGCTCGCCAATCTTGCCGATCAAATACGCTTCGTCGGCCTTGAATCGGTGCAGCGCATACCGATCTTCATGCGAATAAATCGCGACAGTGCGAATGCTTAGCTCGTGCGCCGAACGGAATACGCGGATAGCAATTTCGCTGCGGTTTGCAACCAGCAGCTTATGGATTGGATTCATGAACCCTCAAAGTCCGGGCGGCAAAACAAATTCAATGGTTCGGGCATTGCAGTGCTTCCGACTTTGCGGGTCGGAACCTGAATGGGCAGCGTGGCGCGCTCCTGTTAATGTTACCTTAGGGCCGTATTCCTGCTAGTCCTGACCATTTTTGGCTCCCGAAGTTCGCAATTTCGGCGGTTGGCAATTGCCGCCACTCGTGGTACGTTCGCTGGGGACTTGGGCCGGTTTTTCGGAGCAAACCGTACTCAGAGGAAGCATAACTATGATTGTCGATCGGCTGGAGGAGGCAAAGCAGTATTGCCGCCTGCACCCGGGATTCGATGCCGCTTTCGACCTGCTTACAAGCACGCCTTACGACGAGCTTGGTCCGGGCCGGCACGAAGTGATGGGGGAATCCTTGGTTTTGATTATCGACCACGTCGAAACCAGCCGGCCCGATGCTGGCCGGCTGGAAGCCCACCGCAAGTATATCGACGTACAATATATTATCCCCGGCAAAGAGGCTGTGGCTCAAGAATTCGGCTGGCGACCGACGGCGACCTGCGGCAAGGCTGCGGTGCCGTTCGACAAAGAAAAAGACATTGTCTTTTTTGCCGACAAACCGGAACTGCAGTTCACACTTTCGCCGGGATACTTTGCGGTCTTCTTTCCCGGCGATGCCCACGCGCCTATGCTCGCTAGCGGGACGATCCGCAAAGCAGTCGTAAAGGTGGCGGTCGATTGGTAACGGTCAGATGTCGGAGGTCGCGCGATAAGAGTCGGAAGTCAAAGCGGAAGGTACGACGACGGTCCGCTGTTGATGCCTGGCTCGTCTGCGCTCGGCAGCTATGCGTATTCTCAGTTACAACATCCACAAAGGCATTGGCGGGCGCGATCGGCTCTACCGTTTTCAACGGGTGCTCGATGTCATCGAGGCAGAAAACCCCGACATATTCTGCCTGCAGGAGGTAGCTCGCCATTCGCCCCGATCGCATTACGACGACCAGCCGCAGCTGCTGGCCAAATATTTCAAACCCGAAGCCGAGGTGTTTCAGCAAAATGTGCATTTGCAGCGCGGCGGCTATGGGAATTTGATCCTGTCTCGGTGGCCGATGCTGTCGAAGCATCAAATCTCGCTGCGCTGGAACATGAAAAAGCCTCGTGGCGCGCAACTAGTCGTCCTACAGACTCCAGAAGGGCCGCTGCACTTGGTAAATTTTCATCTCGGCTTGGCCGATGCCGAACGCCACTGGCAGATCGACCATTTACTGAATCACCATTTGTTCGGCGAGTCCGCCAATCTTTCCACGCTATTAATCGGCGACTACAACGATTGGCGCAACCGTCTGCACTCCGGCTTGCTGAGCGAGCACGGTTTTCAGCAAGTCACTTCGCCCATTTCTCGTTTCCGTTCCTTCCCGGCTTACTTGGCGCTGGGTTCGCTCGACAAAGCCTTTTTTCGGGGTAGCGTTTTTATCCGGCATGCCCGCGTGGTGCGAAATTATTTGACCCGCCGGGCAAGCGATCACTTGCCGCTGGTGATTGATTTTCACCTCGACCAGGCGATTTATAACAGGCATCTTGCTAGCAAATGACGCGCCGTGCATGTCGGCGCATTGCACGCCAGCGCAATCATTTTTCTCGCTAAGTACCTTTCCAGCGATAATAGTTGCCTGCAGTAGCTCGATTTACCCCCGCGACATCGCAGTGGCATTGGCGTAAACTGTGGGGCGCCTACCCAGGGTCATGCCATCGTTTTCACACCAACCGAAAATGGCCCGTCATGCGAAAGTTCTTTCCTGCAATCGTCGCGCTAACCACGCTGAGCTTGGCATGCACTGCGCATGCTCAGTTGCTCAGGCAACGGCTGCGCCCGCCCGAGCCCGAAACCGAGGCCTATGCTGGCGAGCCGTACGGCGTCGGACGTTGGACCGTGCAATTGCCGCAGGGCGTCAATCCTGCCTTGCTGGGCAACAGCGGTTTCACGTTGAGTGAGAAAAACGGGCGAGCGATATTTCAAGCGTTTCAGGCCGAGCCCCTCCGCACCGCCGCCAGGGAGTTTCTGGGTCGGCCACAAACGGCAACGGTATATTTTCTTTTCACCGGCGATGCCCCGCTGGAGTTGCAGCTTTTTGCCCCTACGGCTGCAACCACAACGGTCGCCCCACAACGCGATCCGGTCGGTCACGAGCGATTGCTGAGCGATTGGTGGGTTCGGTACACACGGCAGGCCAATCGTATCGATCGTTCGGCCGATTATCCGCCTCTGGTCGACAATTATTTATTGGCCACGCTTTCGCGGCGTTTGAATCTGCCGCCGGCCAGTCAGATTCCATCTTCGCCGATTCGACTGCTGACCGACAGTTTTCTCGGCGCTGCAACCGGCGGCCTGCCGAAATTGCCGGGGGCGCAATCCAGTGATGAACAATTGAATCACGAAGCTGGTTTGCTGCTGGGCGCCCAGGAGCTGCGAACCGAATTGCAAACAAAAGTCCTGTTGCGGCAGGGCGAAACGCCCGAAGTTGCCGATCAGCCGTTACCGACGGGCATCGACCTAGCCGCCAAAGTGCCCGAGGTTGTCGGCGATGTAACCGTCGAGCCGATTGCCAGCCACGTGCCGGCCGAGTGCTTCTACGTTCGCTATGGCAATTTCGCCAATTACCAATGGTTCCGCAATACGCTGGACCGCTGGAGCGGCGACCTGCAAAACCTGATCAACCGCCGCGGATTAGATTTCGAGATTACACCGCGCACCGAACGGCAATTATCGCTGAAGGAAAATGTGCTCGCGCCGATTTTGGGGCCAGCCGTCATTGCCGACGTGGCCATGATCGGCACCGATATGTTTTTCCGCGAAGGCGCATCGATCGGATTTCTGTTTCAGGCCCGCAATAATTTCGCGCTCAACTCCGATTTTACCCAGCAGCGATCCGCCACCCTGCAACGCGAACCCGGCTGCACCGATCAGCAGGTCGACATCGCCGGCCACAAAGTCTCGTTTCTATCAACGCCCGACAACCAAGTGCGGTCGTTCTATGCCGTCGATGGCGATTTTCATTTCGTCACCAATTCGCGTTGGCTGGTGGAGCGATTTTTTGAAGCCAGCGCCGGCAAAAACTCGCTCGGCGCTACATCAGAGTTTCGCTTGGCCCGCTCGCTCATGCCGATTAACCGCGACTACACCGTGTTTGCATATTTGTCCGATGCGTTTTTCCAGAACCTGGCGGCCCCGCATTATCAAGTCGAAATGGACCGCCGGCTGCGCTCCGCGGCCGAAATCGACATGGCCATGGTGGCGCAACTGGCAGCCCGGGGCGACTCGGTTAATGCCGCTTCATTGGATGATTTAATCAAGGCTCAATACTTGCCGGAAGGTTTCGGCCAGCGCGCCGATGGCAGTAAATTGCAAATCGGCGCCACCGGCGAGTTTTACGATACACTCCGCGGTGGGCGCGGCTCATTCGCTCCGGTGCCAGACGTGGCGTTTGACATGGTCACGGCGGCGGAAGCAGGCCGATATACCGATTTCGCCTGGTGGCTGCAATCGAAATGGCCACAGGTCGATCCCGTGGTGGTCGGTGTCCGCCGTGAGCTTAGCCGAATCAATGAACCGGGCGTCGAACGAATTGTTCTCGATGTGCAACTCACTCCGCTGGCAGCGAAGAACTACAGCACCATCGCCGCGGCCTTGGGCCCAATCAGCAAGCAGCGGTTGGCCGCGGTTCCGGGCGACATCGTCTCAGGTGAGGCCAGTCTCAGCGGCAACTTATTGGCCTCCAAAGGATTGGCAGCGCCGCAAGGTGCATATCGGCTGTTCGGCGCTCTGCGCGACGCAGCGCCGGAAGTTGTCGCAACGCCGGGAAGTCAAACGCAGGGACAACCATCGACGCAGCCAGCCAGCCCGCCGCCAGCACTGCGCTCCGGGCCAGTATCAATCACGTTGCCCGCAACGCAGCCGGGCCAAACACCTCTCTTCAATGGACCGTTGGGCGGCGCCTTGGCCGGCGCACTGGGAAATGCTCAAGGCACCGGCGGATTGGCGGCGCTTTCGCCGCTATCGGTTCTGCCGCCATTTTATTTTGGCGCGTATCCAACTCCAGCTATTTTCACCTGGCTCGGCGTTGGCGATGTGCCGCTCGATGCCGCCGGTTTCGGCCGCTCGCAGTCAGGTTTGTGGCAACGCCGCTCCGGCCAGTACACCACTGCCTCGATGCAGCGCGAAGTGTTGGAGGCTGTCACGCCGCAGTTGCGGTTTGTCGATGCTTCACGTCCTGCGCAAGCCTGGTTTCACGCCGGCGATTTAGGCCGCTCGAAACTCGCCAGCACCGTCAACGGTTTGTTCTATCTGAGTGCAAAGAACGCGGCCATTGGCAATGTGCGGTTCTTGCAGGCGCTGGCTACCCAATTGCACGTGCCGCCGGAAGATTGCCTGAAAGCCGCCGAGCAACTCACCGACGCCGAGTTGATATGCCCGGTCGGCGGAAAGTATCAATTGGCGGAGCAGCCGGGAACGCTCCCCACCTGGATTTCCACCGCTTTGCCGCCAGAAAAGATGCGAATTGTTTCTGGACTGTTCCAGCGTGCTCCGGCCGATTACACGGCCCCAATCTTAAATTGGCTGCGGGGCTTGGACGCCGACATAGCGCTCGATCAGCGAATTCTTTCCGTGCACGCCGAAGTAGAAATGCAGCAGAATTCTGTCACTGCACCCGCGGCAGCCAACGGTTCAACGAATTCAGGTGCAACCAAACTGCCGACGCCACTCCTGCCCCAGCAAACCAAACCGAAACCGAGCGAAGAAATTCCGCCGCCGCCGGTTCCACAACCCACTCAATAACTGATCATCGATTTGCCAGTTATTTAAAAGCTTCCCGCGCCGCGGCAATCGTCGCATCGATATCTTTTTCAGAATGAGCCGCCGATACAAACAGCGCCTCGAATTGGCTGCACGGCATATAGACGCCGAGTTCGATCAAGCCCCAAAAATACTTGGCAAAGTATTTCGTGTCGCAGCGGCTAGCCGATGGCCAATCGGCAACCGGCTTGTCGACGAAAAACAACGTCATCATGCTGCCAACCCGGGCAACGCTGTGCGGTACGCCAGCAGCAGCGGCTGCCTTGTCCAAGCCATTTGCCAATCGGGCCGAAAGCTTCTCCAGCCGCGGATACGGATTGGTATCTCGCAAAATTTTCAATGTGGCGGTGCCCGCCGCGGTCGCCAAAGGGTTTCCACTAAGCGTGCCCGCCTGAAACACCTTGCCTGCTGGCAGCACATGATCCATGATTTCGGTGCGGCCACCGTAAGCGCCAACCGGCAGACCGCCCCCCACAATTTTTCCGAGCGTCGTTAAATCGGGAGTGATGCCCAGCAGCGATTGGGCTCCACCGTATGCCACACGAAAGCCGGTCATCACTTCGTCAAAAATCAAAAGCGCCCCGTGCCGCTGGGTAAGTTCCCGCAGCGCATGCAAAAAACCGGCCGCCGGTGCAACCACTCCCATGTTCCCGACCACCGGCTCGACGATCACTCCGGCAATGAGGGCGCCATGTTCTTTGAAAGCGGCTTCCAGACTCGGCACATCGTTGTACTGCAGCACCAAGGTGTCTTTTGCCGTGCCCTCTGTCACACCCGGCGAATTCGGCACGCCCAGCGTCGCCGCCGAACTTCCCGCGGCCACCAACAAACTATCGACGTGCCCATGATAATTGCCGGCGAATTTAATGATGATGTCGCGTCCAGTGAACCCGCGAGCCAATCGAATCGCGCTCATCGTGGCTTCGGTGCCGGAATTAACCAGCCGCACTTTTTCGACGCTGGGGACCGCTTCGATAATCAATTGGCACAATTCGCTTTCGCCCTCCGTGGGCGCTCCGAAGCTTGTGCCACGGTCCGCAGCGGCGCGCACGGCTTCAATCACCTGCGGATGCGCGTGCCCCAAAATCAGTGGCCCCCACGAACCCACGTAATCGATGTATCGCTTGCCATCGACATCAAATAAATAGGCTCCTTCGCCGCGACTAAAAAAAATCGGCTCGCCACCGACGCCGCTAAACGCCCGCGCGGGACTATTCACTCCGCCCGGCATCAATCGCTTGGCACGTTCAAATGCAGCGTGGCTTTTTTCGTAAGACATCATGGATTACTTCACCCAGCGGGCCGCGTCTTTCGCCCAGTAGGTGATGATGATCGACGCGCCTGCGCGCCGAATAGCGGTCAGCATTTCTAGTGCCACGGCTTTCTCGTCGAGCCAGCCATTTTTTGCCGCGGCCTTCACCATGCTAAATTCGCCCGACACGTTGTAAGCCGCCAACGGCACGCCCGGAAATCGTTCCCGCACGTCGCGAATAATATCAAGATATGCCAGCGCCGGCTTGACCATTACCAGATCGGCCCCTTCGGCCAAATCGAGCTCTACTTCCCGCAGCGCCTGCCCCGAGCTTGCCGAGGGGTCCATTTGATAGCCGCGCCGATCGCCGCTTTGTGGCGTACTTTCCGCGGCATCGCGGAACGGACCGTAAAACGCGCTGGCGTACTTGGCCGCATAGCTCATGATCGGCACGTGTACAAAACCGGCGCCGTCCAGCGCGCGGCGAATCGCGCCGATCATGCCGTCCATCATGCCGCTTGGCGCCACCATATCGGCTCCAGCTTTCACATGGCTCACCGCCTGCTTCGCCAACAGCTCAAGCGTGGCGTCATTGTCGACATCCATTCGGCCAGTTTTTTCGTTCAGTACGCCACAGTGACCATGATCGGTATATTCGCAAAAGCAAACGTCCGTGATCACCAATAAATTCGGGGCTGCTTGCTTTGCCGCCCGGATTGCTTGCTGCACAATGCCACCGTCGTTGTACGAATCGCTTCCTGTAACATCTTTTTTGGCGGGAATACCAAACAGCAAGATGCCACCCAAACCCAAATCAGCAATCTCCCGAATTTCCTCACTCAATCGATCCGGCGACCATTGAAAGTGTCCGGGCATCGAGCGAATTTCTTGTTTTTCGTTTTTGCCCGCTCGCACGAACAGCGGCAGCACAAAGTTCGCCGGTGCAAGGCGCGTCTCGCGCACCAGTTCGCGCACCAGCGGATGATATCGCAAACGGCGTAACCGCGTGCTGGGATAACCGGGACCGTGCGATGGATTGTCGGCAGCCATATTCTTTGTACCGTTTAATTCACTTGCGTTGATCCGCGGTTTCAGCGGGCGGAACTGTTGCCAGCGCGGCCTTGGCCTTCGCCACGGACTCAGCGGCCCAAGGCTTGTCGCCATACAATGTGATAATGCTCTGCCAAATCGAGCGCGCCTGCTGGGGCGACGTTTGCCGAAGTTGATCGGCCCGACGTAAATTCTCGTCCATCAGCGCTTTGTATTCGGGCACGAATTTGGCCGTCTCTTCGCGTAATTGTTCTAGCTGTCGGCGAGCCAATTCCATACTTTGGCGGGTGCTTTCGTCGGGATTGCTCTGCGATCCGTACAGCTCGATCAATGCTTGCAGCTTATCGATGGTTCGCTGCGGATTGATTCCCACTTCGTTCATCGCTTCCAAATAGTCGTGTTCTATCGGACTTAACGTATGCTCCCGGGACATCCGCTGCTCCAGCCGTTGCAGCTTAATTTCATCTTCATGGCGCTTAACAGACGCAACATGTTCATTATCAGGAAATCGGGCCAAAAAGTTGCGCACGTCATCTTCCACATTCAGCAATGCACTCGGGTCGCTGTCGCTGGCCGCCGCTTCAATGCGCGACAGAAGTTTTTCGGCCGATGGCGGCCGCGTAAAATACCACAGCAAGCCAATAATCATGGCGATGCTCAACGTGAGCAGCGCGATTTGGCCGACGGAACTGCCTTGTTCCGATTCTCGCTCAAGTGCCGCTCGCAGCTCTTGATCCTCCTCTACCGTCGTGAATCGATTTTGTATTACCGTCGCAGAAGTGTTTATCGACGGGGATTGCATTGAATTCTGCTTAGCAGCGACAGACGCAGCTTCGCTTGCGCCGCCAACCGATGTCTTCGCGCTGGCCGCAACAGGAACTTGGCTCACGATTGCCGCGCTCGATTGCGCCGGCGCTGCCATCGTCGAAGCGTTCGGATTGTACGTCACCACAGGCAACGGGTGCGTTGCGGCACGCGTGGGTGCATGAAAATCGAGCGGTTCGTCGAGATCATTCACAGCCTTCCCAGGCACGCCTGAAAGATCATTCTCATCTTCTGTCGACATTTCGTCGTCCGGATGCTCGCGTACCATGGAAAGGCCATGCTCCATCGCCGCCAATTGCCGGCTTAGCACTAACGCATTAGGCGCTCGCTGCGCCGGATCTTTACAAAGTAACCGCCCAACCAGCTCTGCCAACTCCTGGGGAATGTCGGCGGCAAATTGCGACAGCGATGGCGCCGCATCGAATCGCTGCTTGTGCAGCATTTCGCCCAAGGAAATGGCGCGAAACGGCGGCCGGCCAGCCAGCATTGCAAACATCACCCCGCCCAGACTGTACAAATCGCTTTGAGGTGTTACTCGTTCGCCACTGGCCTGCTCGGGCGACATATATTCCGCCGTCCCCACCAGTGCGCCGTCCATGGTCAGACGGTTGTTGCCGAACAGCCGGGCGATGCCGAAATCGGTCAGCTTGATATCTGAATCGTCTTCGGTTAACAACAGATTGGCCGGCTTGATATCGCGGTGGATCACGCCATGATCGTGCGCGTGGCGTAGCGCTTTGCACAATTTGACTGAATACTGTACCACCTCGCGCCAAGTGAAGCGGCGCCCCTGCTGCAATTCCTCCTCAACACTGTGTCCTTTGACCAATTCCATCGCGTAGAACAGAAAGCCGTCCTGTTGGCCATAGCCGAACATTCGCACAATGTTCGGGTGCTTCAGTTTTTTGAGTGTGTCGATTTCTAGTTCGAACCGTTGGCAAAAGCCTTCATCGTCGGCCAAATGCGGATTAAGCACTTTGACAGCGGCCAGTTCGCCGGTTTCGATATTCACGCCCTCAAACACGGCCCCCATGCCGCCGCGCCCCAAGCGCGGTCCAATTTTGTACGGTCCTAGCCTCTCGAATTGCATGGCTGCTCGACTGCCGTAGAATGAATGATTCCGCAAACATTATTGTACCCAGATTTCGCCTTTCGACATCCGCTGCCACGCAATTCCATCCGCTAACGGAGCATTGGTTTGAGCGAGTTTATTACGCTTCCGGCCGACACGAACCAATCCCGCGGAATTGCCCAATATGCAATCGACTTTATTGGCGGCAGTTTTTCGCCCAATCCAGCCAACCGCGTCTGGCAAATGTTGGAGCGTTTTCATGTCGATGCCATGGCCTGCGGCGTCTCAGCGCTGGCCTGCGCCACTAGGGCCCCTACCCTGCTCCGCGCCGAGGCGCTGGAATACCAATGCGGGCCGGAATCCGTCGCTGCAACCTGTTTTGGTTCCAAAATAACTGTGAAACCCGAAAAGGCTGCCGTCGCCAATTGTTCGGCGGTACGCGAATGGGACGCCAACGGCACGCTGTTCGGCTATAACCCGCAGCGCGGTCTCACTGCTGGGGAGTTTGGCCACAACGATTTTTATCCCGTTGCGATTGCCGCGGCCCAGGTTGCCGGATTAAACGGCGCCGCCGCGCTGCGCGGAATGCTTGCGATTGACGAAATCCGCGGCCGCCTTGCCGAAGTCTTTTCGTTGAAATCCCACAAGCTCGATCACGTGGTCCACGGTGCAATCGCCTCGGCGGCTGTGTACGGAGCAATGCTCGGGGCCACGGTCGATCAAATCGAATCCGCCATCGGGCTGGTCGTGGCCCATTACATTCCTTTTCGGGCCATTCGACATGGCAAACAACTTTCCGATTCCAAGGGCGCATCGGCGGCCATCAGCGCGGAAGTGGCCATGCTCAGTGCACACAGGGCCATGCGCGGTTTCGTTGGGCCGGCCGACATCTTCCGCAATCCGGAAGCAATCTTCTGCTTATACGAGAAACCGAAGCGGACCGGATGTAGTCCGTTCGAATTGACGCTTTCAACCGGCGGCGACGATTTCGCCGTAATGGGCATGCACTTCAAGCTCGGATTGTACGAGCACCAATCAGCCGGCGCCATTCAGGGGCTGATGGATGTGCTCGCTCGGCAGCCGCGGCTGCTGGAAAACCCGCAACAACTGCGGACGGTACGGATCAGCATCTACGAGCCGGCTTTTCACATCATTGGCGATCCGGCCAAGCGCGATCCCCGCACCCGCCAAAGCGCCGACCATTCCATGGTCTATATAATTGCCACGCTTTTGCGAAAGGCATTTGAACAAAAACGTGCCGGCTGGAAGGAACTGATGCTGCTGCCGGCGGACTACTCCGACGTGGCGATCATGCACCCACTCACCCGGCAACTAATGGAAAAGATCGCGTTCCGCCACGGCGGCCCCGATTACGACGCAAAATATCCCGACGGCATCCCGACGACGCTGGAAATCGATCACGCCGAGTTACCCACCACTTCCAGTGGCCTCGTGATGTATCCACTCGGTCATGCCCGCAACCCTGACCGTGCAAACTTGGACGACGTGTTGAATTACAAATTCAGCAAACTGGCCGCGTTGGCTGTGGACAATCTCGATGAACTCCGCAACCGGTTCACAAACCTGGGACAAAAATCAACCGCTGAAATCGCCCGGTTGTACGACTTCCCAATTCGCGGCATATCAAATAATTAAGGGTGCCATGTCGGGTTCGAAAATCAGTATTCAAACGACTTTCTGATTTACGATGTGTGCTGTCATAATGTAAAATTATGGTAGAATTATGGGACTAATAATCGTGCAATTAACATTAGCTAATCCGAGGCGGCCCGACATTCAACCGGTGGCAGCAGCCGCTCTAGTTGTTACTGGAGCAGTGTACTTAGTCATTCCCGAACAGGTCCGCCTGCAGCTCCAGTTGGATGAACAAAGCAAAAAGGAGGTTACTTTGGCCGACGGTTCACGTCGACTTATTCCCTACGTGGGTCCGATTGAGACAAGATTTAAGAACCGTATGGCGTACGTGGGAGCCGTCGTGATGGGGGACGAAGTACTCTTAGGCGCTATTCCGATGGAAGATATGGACTTGGTTCTGACGCCTCAACAGCGCATGGCCGACGTGAATCCAAACAGCCCTAATATTGCTTCGGCAAAAGCCAAATGATGTTTACCAATTTTCTTCCTCATCCGTGCTCCCATTTCACGTTTCCTATTTACTGTTCCGAACTGTTTTGCCCTGCTGAATATCAATAAGCCTCCGGGCCGCACTTCGCGCTGGGTGGTCGATCAAGTGCAGCGGCTGGTTCGACCGGCTAAGGCAGGCCATGCGGGCACGTTGGATCCGCTGGCCACCGGTGTGCTAATCATTTGCGTTGGGCAGGCGACGCGGCTGATCGATTACGTCCAACAAATGCCGAAGCGCTATCGTGCGGAGTTTCTGCTCGGTCGCAGCAGTCCTACGGAAGATGTCGAAGGCATTATCACAGAATTAATCGATCCGCCGGTGCCGTCGCTCACTGAAGTGAAAACCGCGGCCGCCAAATTTATCGGCGAGATTCAGCAGCGTCCTCCGTCTTTTTCTGCACTTAAAGTGGCCGGTCATCGAGCCTATAAATTGGCCCGCCGCGGCCAAACGGTTGAATTGCAGCCCCGGCCAGTCGTCGTGCATCAATTGGAAGTGATCGATTACGACTATCCACTGCTAACGCTTGAACTGGAGTGCGGCAGTGGCACATATGTACGGTCGCTGGGGCGCGATTTGGCCGAAGCGCTCGGTACAGCCGCCGTCATGTCGAATCTAGAACGAACGGCTATTGGAAAATTCCGCGTCGAAGACGCCATCGATGTCGCAAATCTTCGCCGCGAAAATTTGGCCGACCATTTGATAGCGCCCTTAAAAGCTGTCGAACATTTGCCGACCATCCGACTGGACGAAATCGAACTGCAGAACATTTCCCGCGGACTGTTTATCGAGCGGCCCACCGTCCAGGACGAACTGCCCCGTGCGGAGTTTGCCGCGCTTGACGGCTACGGAAACCTTGCGGGCATTCTTCACCGCCGCAGCGACGGGCGGCTTGGCCCGGTCCGAAATTTTCTGTCCGAATGACCCGGCGGTCATGCGGCCAGTCATTTCACTTCGGCCACCGCCAAAGTTTGCCCCCTCGGCACAAGCCGACGATCTTCGGCGAGCTTGCCCTGAACTTCCATGGCTTTCGGCCCTTTGGCAGCCGGCGGGGTGTAAACTTCTCTGTGGACTCGAATTTGAACCTCGACAAAGGAATTTTTGAGCAGGGATGCGATTGTAGTCGGCCTGTCGGTCAGCAACGGCATTAGCGCCGATTGGCCTGGAAGCATCTATGCCCGTACCGCGCAGTCACAAAATCGATGTGATGGCCCTGGCGCTCTTAGCGCTGGTGTTGTTTCTGGGCGTTGCGCTCGTGACTTATCATCCGAGCGATCTGTCGACTGCGCAGCCCAATATTACTACCCAGCCGTATTCCAGCTCGCGGCTGACGCCCATCAACGCCGCCGCTCACAAAATTACCAACGCCTGCGGACGTTCCGGTGCCTACGTGGCCGAAGGACTGTTTCGCTTTTTTGGCTGGGGAGCGTTTTTCTTCGTAGGGTCGCTGCTAGTAGCCGATGTTTGGCTGCTAGCGCGACGACCGTTGAACGATATCGCCTTGCGCGTCAGTGGTTGGGTAATGGCGCTCGTCGGTGTATCCACCATGTTGGCCTTAGTCGGGCCCGCAATCTCGCCGGGACCGGTGATCGGGCCGGGAGGTTATTTGGGCGCTGCCGGTCGCGCATTGCTCGAAATCAATTTCGCCATGACTGGAGCGTTCATCCTCACGGCTAGTCTACTCATAGGCGGTCTGCTGCTGTGTACCGATTACCTGGTCATTCGGACCACCGCTGCTGTGTTGGGCGTACCCACTAAATTGCTGCTGATTGCCGCCAGTCAAATGTCGGGCCGCAGGCTCTCGCTACCAAAGCGAAAGCAAACCGATTTGGATGATGAAGTCATTGGCGCGGATGCCGACTCACCGAACGAACCCGCCGTGGTCATCCGAGGCAAGCGACTCGAAGGCGCTTCCACGGAATCAGACCACGACGACGATGACGGGGAATCGGATGAAGATAAAAACCTGTCGGATACCTCCGCGGAAGATGAATCCGATTCAGCGGAAGACAATTCTGCCGTCGCCGGCGGCAACGAGAATCCTAAAACGTCCGCGGCCCAAACCGGACTGGCAGGACGATTGGCATCGGCATTGCGCATTCGCAACCTCGGTAAAACCGACGAGCGCGATGAAGTGCTGCACCAGCTCGATGCCGCCGTCAACCGCGTCGACGAAGTGATCGATTACGAATTTCCGTCCCTCGACCTACTTTTAGCTGGCGACAGCGTACATTTGGAGGAGCACGAAAAAGAAGTCCGCCTGAAAGCCAAAGTGCTGGAGAAAACCTTCCTGAACTTCGGCTTCAAAGTGAAAGTGGTGGAGATTGAAACGGGCCCCGTCATCGCCCAATACGAAGTCGAATTGGAAGCAGGCTTGCGCCTTTCGAAAATCACCGGCTTAGCCGACGATTTGGCCATCGCCCTGCGTGTGCCCAGTGTACGCATCGTGGCGCCCATCCCCGGCAAAAACACCGTCGGTATCGAAGTCCCAAACAACGACCGGCAATTGGTCCGTCTGCGAGAAGTGATCGAAGAAACCAACGGCCGCGTCAAAAAAATGCGGATCCCGCTATATCTCGGCAAAGATGTGGCCGGAAATCCGATGGCCGTCGATTTGGCAACGCTGCCGCACTTACTGATTGCCGGCCGCACCGGCACCGGCAAAAGCGTGTGCCTGAATTCGATCATTGTATCGATGCTGATGACCCGCAGTCCCAACGACGTGCGAATGCTGATGATCGATCCGAAAATGGTCGAGCTCAGCCCCTACAAAAATCTGCCGCACTTGATGCACCCCGTGGTCACCGACATGCGCAAGGCCGAGGCCATTTTCGGTTGGGCCGTGGAAAAAATGGAAGAACGCTATTCGCTGCTGGCCCGCGCCGGCGTGCGGCACATAAGCGTCTATAACCAATTGGGCGAGGAAGAACTGATGGACCGCCTGCGGCCAGAAACCGACGAAGAGCGCGCCGCAATTCCGCGCCACTTGCCATACATTGTCATCGTGGCCGACGAGATCGCCGACCTGATGATGACCGCCGCCAAGGAAGTGGAGCAGCATATTATCCGGCTCGCGCAAAAAAGCCGTGCGGTCGGCATCCATCTGGTGCTCGCCACGCAAAAACCGACGGTCGACGTTATTACCGGCCTGATCAAATCGAACTTGCCCGCCCGTATTTGCTTCCAAGTTGCCAGCCGCGTCGATAGCCGCGTCGTGCTCGACGAAATGGGATCCGAAAAGCTGCTCGGCAACGGCGACATGCTGTTCCTGCTCCCCGGCACCAGCACGTTGTTGCGCGGCCAGGGGACCTATGTAAGCGATGACGAAATCAACCGTGTGCTCGATTGTGTGGCAACCTCGGAACCTCAATTCGTTACCGAACTGGTCCAACTTAAGCCGGCCAATTCCGGAGATAGCAGTGACGTCAATAAATTCAAAAATCGGGATGAACTCTATGAACAGGCGATCGATATTGTCATTCGTGAAGGCCGTGGTAGCGTTTCTCTTTTACAGCGAGCCTTGGGGATCGGCTACGGGCGTGCCGCGCGGCTCGTCGATTACATGGCGGAAGACGGCATTGTCGGCCAATACAATGGTTCGCAAGCCCGCGAAGTGTTGGTCACTTTGGAGCAATGGGCCGCTATGTGCGGTCAAGCCGACGATGCAGGCACGCCCCCCGCCTTGATTTCATCACCACCCTCTTCAGCTACTTCTTATTCAACTCCAGCGCCGCCGCGCGCCACGGCTCTAAGCGTCGCCTTGATTCCGAAGATCAAACGCAATCGAATTCTGCCGGAACCGGAAGAGGACGAACAGTCTGAAGACGCACTAGACGAAGCCCATACCGATTCGGCCCACGATTTCGACAGCACTGGTTCCAGCCACGAACTGTCCGATGACGATAGCGATGAAGATTTTTCGGCGGCCGATGAAGCCGATGATGAAGCAAGTGACGACGCCGACGATTACGGCAACGAGCAATCTGTAAATCTGCATAACGATGAAAATGCACAAGCTCTCGTCAATCCACTCGACGAATATTCTCAAGCCGACGTCCATGACGGCATGAACGATCCCCTGATACGACGATCCGCAAGCTGACGACTTACCCCACGGCGGCGCCATGAAGAGCGTCAGCGCCGATCCGGCAATCCGCCGCCGCCACACGTACTGATCATTGTCGCCGTTCGTCGCCGGCCGATTTCTTCGCGTCCGTGGGCCTTAGACTTCCCTCACTAGACGGGGCACATTGCACTCGCACCTACCTTCTGGGGGGATGCGCAGATGTTCAAACCGATAAATTTTCCAAAATCCTTACAAAACGCTTGCAGCCCTTACATTACCTACTCATAATGCGGCAGTATAAATACACGTGGAATGAGAAGAGGGTCTAACAGGTTTCCAGGCCGGAACGCTCGGAAACTTGCACGGTGAACAGAATTGAGGCTGCATCGAGGTTGGCAATTTTAATCGCCCAATCGAATTCTTAACACCGTTTTGTTAAAAGGACCCGCTGATGAAAAAGACAACCACGTTAATTCTTTGCGCCATCGCCCTGGTAGCAACCTTGGCAACCACCGCTCGGGCCGCGATTCTGTACTCGACTGACTTCAATAGCGCCTCGGGATACACCGATGGGCCCATCATTGGTCAGGACTCTTGGGCAATTACCGGCACCTCTGTGGTTAACCCGATCAATGTTACCAACACGGCCACCAACGGAAACGTAACGCTGACCACAACCGGCCAGGACGTAAATAGGCAGTTCACCCCCGTCGTCACCAGTGGCAACGTTTACTTGTCTGCCGACATCACCGTGTCCACCGCAGGGACAGGGGATTACTTTATCCATTTGGACGATGGCACAACCTTCGACTTCTATGATCGCACCTACGTTAAATCGAGTGGTAGCGGCTTCGTGATGGCACTGGCAACTTCTAGCGGCACCCCCGCGATTTACGGCACGACCGTGCTTAGTTTCAATCAAACCTACCGCATGGTCGCCGAATACGATGGCGTCGGGGCCACCCCCACAGCTGAGTTGTACATTAATCCAACCGATCCCATCTACGGCGGCGATAATTTGTATGTCGCGGGAAACGTAACTGGGACCGGCGCGACATCGATCTCTGGCGTAAACCTTCGCCAAGGCTCGGCCGGCCTTGCGCCAGGGGTGACGGTCGACAACATTACTGTCGCGGTCGTTCCTGAGCCCGCTTCTTTGATCCTTGGCGGTTTGGGCTTGATCGGTTTGATTGGTTTGGCCCGACGCAAGTCTGCCTAAGACCGCCAACCGTTGAAGAATTCAGTTGTGCATAATCTAGCCCCCGGTGACTAACCGGGGGCTATTTTTTTGCGCCTCTCACTACTGCTTGGACATCACACTGGGCATGCCATAATGGAACTACCACGCTCCTCACTCTCTCAATTCCTCAATGCCTCCTCGATCCGCTACGAAATCGCAGTTCAAGTTGACTCTTCTGGGTGTGTCGGCAATCGCCCTGGCTGCCACGCTCACTTATTGGCCAGCCCTCCACGGCGGATTTATACTCGACGACGATCTGCTGCTGACCGAAAGCAAGCTGATCAAAGCGCCCGATGGATTATTTCGAATTTGGTTCACCACAGAACCGGTCGATTATTGGCCGGTTACTAACACCAGCCTTTGGCTCGAATGGCGCCTGTGGGGGCTCGATCCAACCGGCTATCATGTATCCAATTTGCTCCTTCACGTTTCGGCGGCGTTGCTTATTTGGCTTCTTTTGCGACGCCTCAGGATCCCGGGCGCCTTCCTAGGCGCTCTGCTATTCGTGGTGCATCCGATCAATGTGGAGTCTGTCGCCTGGATCTCGCAGCGCAAGGGACTCCTGGCAATCGTGTTTTTTTTACTGTCCATCTATTTCTACTTGCGCGCAGAGGAACCCCACGATCCCATCGAAAAGGAATCAGTCTCCTGGAAAGCGACGCTAACTGTTGGTCGCTGGTACTGGCTCAGCCTCCTGTCTTTTTTCCTCGCCATGCTCAGCAAAGGCTCGGTGGCAATTCTGCCATTAGTGCTATTGCTAATCGCTTGGTGGCAGCGGCGGCAACTCAAGATACAAGACCTACTGCACACGCTGCCGTTCTGGATCGTCGCCGTCGTGCTGACCGGGGTCAACTTGTGGTTTCAGGCTCGTTCGTCGGCTGAGTACTTTCGAACGTCCGGATTCGCCGAGCGGCTCGACGGCGCCGGCGCTGTGGTGTGGTTCTATCTCTCCAAAGCCCTCTTGCCCATCCATTTGGCATTTATTTATCCCCATTGGCAAATTCATGCCGACAACTGGATTTGGTGGTTGCCCGTGGTGGCAGCTATTGCAGTCACGGCAATACTCTTTTGGTGCCGCAACACCTGGTGGGGGCGTCCGCTATTGTTCGCCTGGATTTTCTTCTGCGTGACGTTGGTACCCGTGATGGGTTTCACCGACGTCGGCTTCATGATGTATTCGCTGGTCGCCGACCACTATCAGCATATTGCAATAATTGCAGTGGTCGCGCTGGTCGCGGCCGCATGGAGTTATTGGAATTCCCACGCCTGCGGATTGCTCCAACGCACCTCAATGTTTATCGCCTTCGCTCTGGTAAGCGCACTAGCAATCCTCACGTTACAGCAAAGTCGGCTCTACCAAAATGGCGCAATTTTGTATGCAGCATCTCTTGAGCAAAATCCATCCTGCTGGCTGCTCCATTTCAACCTGGGCAATGCATTTGACGACTCCCATCGCCCTGAAGATGCCGCGGAGCAGTATCGGCAGGCCATTTCTATAAACCCCGACTATGTGGAAGCTTATTACAATCTCGGCAACGTGCTGGCCCACTTAGGCCACACCGATGCAGCCACGCAGCAGTATCAAAAAGTACTTCAACTGAAACCCGAATGGGACCCCCGCGTTCACAATGCTTTGGGTGTTCTAATGGCCAACGCAGGGCACCCGCAGGAAGCTGCCGATGAGTACCGTCAGGCAGTAAATCTCATGCCTGACTTACCTGAGTTTCATTACAACCTCGGTAATGCGTTACTCAAACTTGGCTGCACGCAGGAATCGATCGAACAATATCGGCAGGCACTGAAACTAAAGCCCGATTTCACCGATGCGCGCGATAAACTGAACAGTATTTCGGCCCAATCCGGCACGCTAGATGCTGTCCAGCGGTACCAGCAGGCTTTGCAGCAAAATCCCGACAGCGCAGAGCTCCATTACAACCTAGGCAACGCCCTCGTCAGAGCTGGACGTGCACAAGAAGCCTGCGAGCACTACCAGAACGCGGTCCGGCTCAAGCCGGATCTCGCCGAAGCATACAATGGTTTGGGCGCAGCATTCCTAATGACTGCCCGACCACAGGAAGCCGTCAAATTCTTCGAGCAAGCTCTTAAGCTGAAGCCCGATTATCTCCAAGCCGCCGCAAATCTCGCAGCCGCCTACGCCCAAACAAATCGTTCTGATGAATCGCAGGCAACAGCCGATAAAGCTTTAGAAATGGCTCGCACCCAGGGCCAAACGGCAATGGCCCAGCAGATGGAAGCCTGGCTGACGAAGTACCGGGCTAGTCTCTCAAAAACTCCCGGTCCTATACCGAATTCCGAACAAACACCATCTATCCCATCGTCACCTCATTGACAGAATCCAATCGCAAAAATCCGCCGGCGCCGCCAGTTTACATCGCGGCTGGAGCACTTTTGATCGCCGGTTTGGCGACACTGGCTTATTGGCCGTCGCTCCATGGCAATTTCGTTTTGGACGACGATCTGCTTGTCACCGAAAATCACTTGGTCCAGGCTCCCAATGGCCTCTATCGTATCTGGTTTACCCGCGAACCAGTCGATTACTGGCCGGTAACCAACTCGATGTTCTGGATCGAGTGGCATTGGTGGGGCGCCAATTCGACCCATTACCATACCGTCAATTTATTGCTCCATATCGTCGACGCGCTGTTACTGTGGGCAATTTTGAAACAGCTTGCTATCCCGGGTTCCTACCTTGCCGCCCTGCTGTTTGTTGTGCACCCAGTGAATGTGGAATCCGTAGCCTGGATTACGCAGCTGAAGAACGTGCTCTCGATGTTGTTTTTTCTGCTGTGCATCTTGTGGTATTTGCAGTTCGATGCTCTGGCTTCTCCGCAAAAGTCCGTGGCCGGCAAATTTCCTCCATCAACATTGCGGAAGCTGCTATGGTATGCCTTAAGCCTGGTGGCTTTTGTGCTGGCCATGCTAAGCAAGGGCTCTGTGGCGATCCTACCGCTGGTGTTGCTACTGATCATCTGGTGGCAACGCGAGCGAATCACATGGCGAGATACCTTGTGCGTCGTGCCATTTTTTTTGGTTGCGGCTGGGTTGACCGCCGTGAACTTGTGGTTTCAAACGCACAGCACTGGCGAAGTGATCCGCAACGCCACGTTTGTGCAGCGATTGTTGGGCGCTGGCGCGGTGGTGTGGTTTTATTTGTGGAAGGCAATCGTGCCGCTGCATTTGTCGTTCGTTTATTCGCAATGGGACATCAACCCCGACAATCTTCTGTGGTGGTTGCCGTTTGTGGCAGCCATCATCGTGACAATGTTTCTCGTGTGGCTGCGCAACTCGCAGTCTAGCAAGTGGGCCCGGCCCGTACTTTTCGCTTGGGCATTTTTCTGCCTGGCATTGTTGCCGGTAATGGGCTTCACCGATGTGACCTATATGCGAAACAGCCTGGTGGCGGACCATTATCAGTACATTGCAATCATCGGCATCGTCGCGTTAGCAGCAGCTGCGGTTTATTGCGGCAGCCAGCGACGTGCACCTGCATTGCAACATGCGGTAAATATTGGCGCCGGGTGTCTTATCGGGGCACTTTTGATTTTGACGCGGCAACAGGCTGCTTTGTACGCCAATGCGATGACGTTGTACACCAGCACCGCAGAACATAATCCCAACAGCGACCTCATCCAACTCAATTTAGGCGTTGAGCACTACAAAGCCGGCGAAATAAACGACGCTGTCGAGCACTTCCAAGCTGCCCTGCGGATCAATCCCTCCAATGACCCTGCTCATATGGATCTGGGAACGGCGCTGATTAATCTCGGTCGTTTGGACGACGCGATTCAACAATTCCAAGAAGTTCTGCGACTAAAGCCAAACTCAGCAGCAACGGCCCATTGCTCCATGGGAATTGCCCTTACGAAGGCCGGACGACCCCGCGAGGCAATTGAACACTTGCAAACATCGTTAGAAATCAACCCCAATCAACCAGAGGCGTGTAACAACTTGGCTTGGGTTCTGGCCACCGCCTCGGACGATGCAGTTCGCGATCCAATCCGAGCGGTCGAACTGGCCCAAAAGGCCATCGAACTAGATCCGAAACATACAGATTTTTTCAATACCTTGGGCGTTGCGCATTATCGCGCAGGGCATTGGCAAGATGCGATCCAATGGCTAGATAAATCCGCGCAGGCCACCCAAGGCAGAAATGCTTTCGATTGGTTCTTCCTGGCCATGGCTCACCAGCAATTGGGCCAGCATGACGAAGCCCGAGTCGATTACGATCAAGCCGTCGAGCGGATGGATAAAACCGCTCCGCACGATCCGGAACTCCTTCGATTCCGCGCCGAAGCACAAAAACTGTTGGCCGGCAAATCCCCTCAAAACACTAAGCCTAAGGCCGGTCAATGAAAACTCTTCGCTAATCGGAACGCAGTCCTCTAAACTTAAACACTGGCGAACGGTTAACCGGCCCAACCGTCTGAAAAATCGTATACTCTCCGCTAAATTCAAAGCGATCCGCATTTCACTTTCACCGCTCCGTTGACAAAATCAAATCCAAAAAATCCGGTACCTCCGCATGGTCGCAACGCAGCCGGAGCACTATTAATTGCCGGTCTGTCGCTACTGGCGTATTGGCCGTCCCTGCATGGCGGATTCATCTTGGACGACGGCTTACTCATTACCGACAATCACTTAGTTCAATCCTCAGACGGCCTTTATCGAATTTGGTTTACCGCCGAACCAGTCGATTACTGGCCCGTGACCAACTCGGTGTTCTGGCTCCAGTGGCGGCTGTGGAGCATGAACCCCACAGGTTATCACGTTACGACTTTCATTTTGTACATTATCGATTCGTTATTGGTTTGGGCCATTCTGTAAAAGCTACGCATTCCGGGTGCGTTCTTGGCGGCGTTGCTGTTTGCCGTACATCCTGTAAATGTCGAATCCGTCGCGTGGATTGCGCAGCTAAAGAACGTGCTCTCGATGCTATTCTTTTTGCTTTCGATCTTATGCTTTCTGCACCTCAATGATCAGGTATCGCCGCAGCCCAAATCGCAACAAAAAACTGCCGGTCGTAACAGCTCTGGCGCAGTTTGGTACGCTTTAAGCCTCGCGGCATTCTTGCTGGCGATGCTCAGTAAGGTCTCCGTGGCCGTCTTGCCGCTGTTGCTGCTGCTGATCACTTGGTGGCGCACAGGACAACTGACAAAACAAACTCTCTTTCGCACGACACCGTTCTTCCTGGTCACAACAGGATTAACGCTGGTCAATATTTGGTTCCAAACGCACGGCAGCGGGGTTCAAATCCGTGATGCAACTTTCGCCGAGCGATGCCTCGGCGCTGGCGCAGTCGTCTGGTTCTATTTGTTCCAGGCAATACTTCCGATCAATTTATCGTTCATTTATCCTCAATGGCAAATTCAAGTGGGTGATTGGCGCTGGTGGCTGCCGCTGTTGGCTACCTTGGTTGTGACAATTCTTCTGTGGTCGTTGCGTAATTCGCCCAAGGCACCTTGAATTCGGCACGTGTTTTTTGCTTGGTGTTTCTTCTGCATCGCGCTGGTGCCCGTAATGGGCTTTATCGATGTCGGCTATATGAAGGTCTCGCTGGTCGCCGATCACTATCAGTACATTGCGCTACTTAGCATTGTTGCGTTCGTAGCAGCCTTATGGACGGTTCTCCAACGGCCATTAACAGGACTGGCAAAATTCACCGCCCGTTTCTCTGTCGCCTTGGTGGTCGTGGTGTTCGGTATTCTGACATGGCAACAAAGCCGTCTCTATGCCGGTCCAATTCCCTTGTTCGAAGACACACTGGCCAAGAATCCGACATGTTGGCTGGTTCATAACAACTTGGGCCTCATCTTCACCAACACCGGCCGTCTGCAAGAGGCAATCGACCAATTCGAACTGGCCCTTCGTTCACAACCCGACGACGCAACCGCTTGCTACAACTACGGAAATGCATTAACCAAGTTGGCTCGGCCTGCCGATGCCATCTTACAATATAGGGAGGCCGTGCGATTGCGCCCCGATTACGTCACAGCTTGGAATAACTTGGCCGCCGCATACGCCGACACCAGCCGTTGGTCCGACGCTGTCGCCGCAGCCAAACAAGCCTTGAGATTTGCTAATTCCCAAGGAAAAAAAGACTTGGCCCAACGAATTGAAGTTCGGCTCGCACAATATCAGGCCGGTCTGTCAAACTCTGCAGTCCCGTCGCGTTAACAGCCATCGCGCGATTCCTAAAGCAACTATATTTGAAGCGAAATTCTCAACGACATGCCCGGGACGTTTCTTGAACCTGGTTCTCCTCTCGCTAAGCCTCGCAGTTTTCGTTGGGCGACGGCGTGGTACGGCTTGGCATTAATAATTGCCGTGGCGACGACTTATTCAAACGGGGTGCATGCGCCCTTTATCTTCGACGATTCAACCTCGATTGACGGTAATCCATCCATCCACAAACTTTGGCCTTTAGTGGGAAATGCCGAAAATCCAGGCCCGCTGAATCCGCCGAGAGACTTGCCGACGTCTGGCCGTCCGCTGGTGAATATCACCTTGGCTTTAAACTATCATTTTGGCCGACTAAATCCTGTCGGCTATCATCTATTCAACATCGCGGTTCATGTGCTCTCCACGCTCTTACTGTGGGCCACGATGAAGCGCATTCTCCAGTTGGATTTTTTAAAGGGTAGGTTTACGAGTGCTGCCGAACCTTTGGCATTCCTGGTCGCTCTATTGTGGGCTTTGCATCCATTGCAAACCGAAACCGTCGAGTACATCACTCAGCGCACGGAATTAATGGTTGGTTTCTTCTATCTCGCGGTTCTTTATTGCAGTTTGCGCTATTGGTCCGCCGAATGCTGCTCACGACAAATTACCTGGCTGGTCCTAGCCACGCTGGCCTGCTGGACCGGCATGGCCTGCAAGGAAGTTATGGTGACCGTACCGGTCATCGTTCTGTTATTACAGCGCACCTTCATTTCCCGTTCGTTCTCGAGCGCCCTTCGTAACTCTTGGCCTCTGTATCTTGGATTGTTCGCAAGTTGGTTCTTCCTTTGGGCGTTGAATTCCGACGCTCCTCGTGCAGGGTCCGCCGGTTTTTATTTGGGATTGCCGGCCTACGTCTGGTGGTTCACGCAGGCCAAAGTGTTTTGGATGTACATGAAATTGGTCATTTGGCCGTGGCCACTGCTGATCCATTACGAAATGGAATATATGCGTACATTTTCGCAGGCATGGCCATGGCTACTGGCATCGATCCCGGTGGGCATCGCAATCCTGGTCATGTTCTATCGCAGGAAGGCGGTGGGTCTGATCGGCGCCTGCGTGTTAATTATTCTGTCTCCCACCTTGATTGTGCCCATCCCGACAGAGGTAGCGGCCGAAAGACGAATGTATTTGCCCTCGGCAGCTCTAGTCAGCCTGCTGGTCGCGTGCTGTTATTGGTTGGTTCAACAGGCAACAATTTCTCCTGTAAGTTCCCATCGAACGCCAAACGCTCGTGCACCCGTTTTCGTAGCCGCCTTTTTGGCCGTCGCACTCGGTCTGATTTGGTCATGGATAGACGTCACTCGCTTGGCTACCTTTCAAGATCCGATCACACTCTGGCAAGTTGCTGCGACAGTCCAGCCCAATAACTTCTTAGCCCACAATAATTGGGCCATAGCATTGAGCGACGCAGGTCGCGCTCAGGAAGCAATCGAGCAATTTCGGATTGCTCTGCAACTAAAGCCCAACGAAGCGGAGTCGCATAGCAACTTAGGTTCTGCGCTCATGCAAGCCGGTCGGCCACTTGAGGCCATTCAGGAACATCAACAAGCTTTGCAACTTAAGCCGACCAATGGCGAGTTCCACAACAACTTAGGCCTGGCGCTAATGTCCGTGGGCCAATACCCGGAAGCCGTCAAGCAATTCCAGGACGCAGTGAAGTATAAAACCGATTATTTTAATGCTCGCAATAATTTGGGGAATGCGCTGCGACGAGCAGGTCAACTACAAGAAGCGATCGACCAATACAAACTGGCTCTGCAGATAAATCCATTATATGCAAGCGCACATGCGAACCTCGCCACCACCTACGGTCGAATGAATCAACTGGAACAGGCTATAGTCCAAGCGGAAACAGCCATAGAATTGGCTAACGCCCAAGGCGACGCCTCGCTGGCGCATCAGATGCGGACTTGGTTGTCGAATTACCGCGCCGGCCTCTCAAATAACAAAAATCGCGACTCGAACGCCGACGGCACAGTTGCACCATCAAAGTAGTTCCTTCAACATTGCGATGATAAGATCCCCGCGCATTGACATTTTTACCGGGAAAAGCTATGGTTAATTCGTCGAGTGAACTTGGCCGCAAGGTTTACTATCCTAAATGGTGGTTTTTCGCATCGGCAAATAAACTGCAGATATGTTGCAACTTGCCAATATCATTGAACGCAATTTTTGCCTCCGCTCGATCCATCCATCGATCGTAGGCATTATTATTATTCCGGAGGTGCGGTCGTAAGGGCTTCGCATTAGCGAAATACAATTCGGCCCTGCGGTCGCTAGCCGGCCGCAGGGTTTTTTGTTTAACTGCAGTCCCTTTGTCGCTCGCTCCTTACCAGTCACCTACTCATTCCTCACCACGAACCTCTTCCATGACCCGTATTCAAATCTACGATACGACGCTCCGTGATGGCAGCCAGGGAGAAGGCGTTAACTTCTCACTGCAAGATAAATTACTCATCACCCAACGGCTCGACGAACTGGGCTTCGATTTTGTCGAAGGCGGCTATCCATTGTCAAATGAAAAAGACGCCCAGTATTTCCAACGCGCGCAGCAATTGAAGCTGCAGCACGCCCGAGTGTGTGCCTTCGGCATGACGCGCCGCAAAGGTGTCAAGACGGAACAAGATCCTGGCATGAAGGCCCTGCTCGATTCAGGCGCAAAAACCATCACCATTGTCGGCAAAACATCGGCTTTTCATGTGACCGACATTCTGCGCGTCAGCCGCGAAGAAAACATCGCCATGATCGCCGAAACGGTCAAGTATTTGTGCGATTCCGGCCGGCAAGTCATTTACGATGCCGAACATTTCTTCGACGGTTGGAAACTAGATCCCGATTACGCGGCCCAAACAGTCCGCGCCGCTGCCCAGGCGGGCGCTAGCCTCGTTGTGCTGTGCGATACCAACGGCGGCACCATGCCCGAAGAAATCGCCGATTTGACTAAAGCCGCCCAAGCGGCGCTCTCCGTGCCCGTGGGCATTCACACCCATAACGATTGCGATCTGGCCGTGGCCAATTCCCTGGCATCCGTGGCGGCGGGCGCCGTCCAAGTGCAAGGCACCATCAATGGCGTTGGCGAGCGCTGCGGCAATGCCGATTTAATTTCCGTCTGCGCAAATCTTGCTGTTAAAAAGCGCGGTTATGAAGTGCTCAATCCCGGCGGTGCGCAGCGGCTCACGGAACTGGCCCGTTATGTGTACGACCTGGCCAACATGAATTACCGCTCCAATCAACCCTTCGTCGGCCAAAGTGCTTTTGCGCATAAAGGCGGCATGCACGTTCATGCGGTCGCACGAGCCACCGACAGTTACGAACACATCACTCCCGAATCGGTCGGCAACGAACGGCGAATTCTAGTCAGCGAACTTTCCGGCCGCTCCAATATCGCTGCCCTCACTTCAAAACACAACCTGCAGAACGACCGGCACTTGATGGATCGCATTTTGGCCCAAGTTGTCAAGCTGGAAAACGAAGGTTATCAATTCGAAGCCGCCGAAGCCTCATTCGATTTATTAGTTCGCCGCGAGTCCGGCAATTTCCATCCTCATTTCGAAACACTCAAATATCACGTCTCCGTCGAAAGCTCGGAGCCATCGGATACATCACCCCTCACCGCTCACCACTCACCACTCACCGGCTCTACCCCGCCGCACACCGAAGCCACCATCAAACTCCGCGTCAACGATAAAATCCATCACGAAGTGGCCGAAGGCGATGGCCCCGTCAACGCACTGGATGCCGCCTTGCGAAAAGCCTTAAACGGCGCCTTCCCGAACCTTTGCAAAATGAGCCTTGTCGATTACAAAGTGCGGGTCATCAATAGCCAGGCCGGCACCGCCGCCGGTGTCCGCGTGACCATCGAAAGCCGCGACGAACACGATGTCTGGGGCACCGTTGGCGTCAGCGAAAACATCATCGAGGCAAGTTGGAAAGCGCTCGTCGACGCCATCGAATACAAACTATGCAAGGATGAGCTTTAGGAGGCGACTCCCGTCGCCGATTTTCGCGGCGAGGTGAGGATGGGAGGGCGAGGCTCCCGCCGAGTCGCGCCTGTAGGAGGCCCTCGGGTGGCTGGGGTCGAGTCCGCCGCGGACGGGCCCCCAGAGCACTGCCACTTGGTATCATCTCGTGAATGAAATCCTTTCATCGGAAAAACTGCAACTACCCAGGTTGCGTGTAATGGCCCACGATAGATTGCAGCTTGTACCTTCACAGCGCAACTCTCTGCTCCATCGATCTGTCAGTGGCCCAATTCTTCATTTGAATGCTCCGCCCTCCTACGGTAAACTCAATTCGCCGCATGTTCTATCGTGATGCAAAAACTCACTGCCTTACCCAGAATATTGCGCGTCCAAAATCCATCGGAAATGAAAGTAAATTCCCTTAATATTGCACGCTCGCACGTTCGCATTTCCCGAGAATCCTCGTCCGGAAATTGCTGCATGCCGCGCAAAACTACCGGAATTTTGCACCACAATATGGGACCCCCGACACGGCGCAAAACTGGGCGCAAAACCCTAGCCGAGTTCCGATTCCTGCCCTCCGAACCCTGAACCCTTTGCTCTGATGCCCACCCCTCCCCTCGCCGCCGAAGAACTTCCCAAACAATACGATCACACCGCTGCCCAGGAGCAGTGGTACAAATTCTGGGAATCGCGCGGCTACTTCAACAGCGATCCACCAACATTTCACAAAGCCGGCGATGGCATCGGCGGTTCGAGTGCCGCGCAGAGCCGCGCGCGTAAGCAAGCGGACAAGGGTCCCTTCACCATCGTCATCCCGCCTCCCAACGTCACCGGCGCGCTTCATTTGGGTCACGCTCTCAACGACACCCTGCAAGACATCATCATCCGTCTCAAACGGATGCAGGGCTACAACACCCTCTGGCTGCCTGGTACCGATCACGCCGGCATCGCCACGCAGGCAGTCGTCGAACGGCGGTTAAAGGAAGAAGAAAATCTCGACCGCCACAAGCTCGGCCGCGAAAAACTGGTCGAGCGCATCTGGCAATGGAAAGACAAATACGAAGCCCGCATCCTGGAGCAGTTCCGCCAGATGGGGTTCAGTTGCGATTGGCGTCGCACCCGTTTCACGCTCGACGAAATGTGCGCCCGTGCGGTCCGCCACACGTTCTTCAAAATGTTCAAAGACGGGCTGATCTTCCGCGGCAAACGCCTGGTGAATTGGGATACGCACCTGCAAACCGCTGTCGCCGACGACGAAGTTTATCACGAAACCGTCAAAGGCCACTTCTGGCACATCCGCTATCCAGTGATCGGGGCCGATAAATCCAAGGGCGAGCCCGAGTTTGTCACCATCGCCACCACGCGTCCCGAAACCATGCTCGGCGACACCGCCGTCGCCGTCCATCCTGATCCAAAGTCGGCGCTCGATAAAGTCGAAGCAGAGTTAAAATCAAAACTCAGCGCCGCATCTGCGAAAGAAAAACCCGATCTCCAAAAACAACTCGACGATCTTGCCGACCGCCGCCAAACCAAGCTGTCCGAATTAATAAAACTCCGCGACATGGCCCTCGCCGGCCGCAAATTGATGTTGCCGCTGGCCAGCCGCGAAATTCCGCTCATCACTGACCAATGGGCTAAACCCGAACTCGGCTCCGGCTGCGTCAAAATCACTCCCGCCCACGACGAAAACGATTATCAAGTCTGGCAGCGCCACAAAGAAATCGGCGAGCGCAATATCATGACGCCCGAAGGCACGCTCAACGACAATGTGCCCGAAAAATATCGCAGCCTGAAAATGCACACCAAGGCCCGCGATGAAGTGATCAAAGATTTGATCGCGATCGGCCTCCACAATCCGGAAACCGATCGTGAAAACCGCGAAATCGATCTGGCCCACTCCGACCGCTCCAAAACCCCGATCGAACCCTATCTCGCCGACCAGTGGTTCGTCCGCATGGGCGACAACCCCGACGGCACCCCCGGCCTCGCCCAACAATGCATGGACGCCGTTTCCGACAATAAAGCCGCGACCGCCGGTCGCGCTTCGGACCATAAAGCCGGCGATGGTATCGCCGGTATCTCGGGTGCCGCAAACAAAAAAACCACCGGCATCAAAATCACTCCCGCCCGCTACGCAAAAAGTTATCTCGACTGGCTCGGCGAAAAACGCGATTGGTGCATCGGCCGCCAACTCTGGTGGGGCCACCGGGTCCCAGTATGGTCGACCGCGGTAATAGCCGGCTTCGAGCCAGACTTCTCGCAGTTCCTCACGAAATTGGATAAATGGACGCAAGAATGCAGAATCTGGCAAAATTGGCGAAGAATTTCCGACTCTGGCTTGGATGACCACCAACTTCAAAATGAAAAATATGATTTGTGGCTCATTTGTGTTCGAGATCGCAGTGACACGGAAGTCGTTGACGAGTTGGAACGGCGTCACTTCGTCCAAGACCCCGACGTTCTCGACACCTGGTTCTCCTCCGCCCTCTGGCCAATGAGCACCCTCGGCTGGCCCGGCCCCGCTTTGCCCGATAAACCCAAAGACCCTGCCAATCCCGAGTGGAGCGAACAAAAGTATTACTATCCCACTAGCGTCCTCATCACCAGCCGCGAGATCATCACCCTCTGGGTCGCTCGCATGGTGTTGATGGGCCTCTACAACCTGGGCGAGATTCCCTTCCACGATGTTTATATCCATCCCAAAATCTTGGACGGCTCCGGCGAAACCATGTCCAAGAGCAAGGGCAACGGCGTCGACCCGCTCGACATCATTTCCAAATTCGGCGCCGACGCGCTCCGCTTCGGCCTGGCCTATATGTGCACCGAAACGCAAGACGTGCGCATGCCGGTCGAGTTCGAATGTCCGCATTGCCAGAAGCTAGTGGAGCAAACGCAAAAAAATCGCACACAGCCGCGCGTCCCATGCCCGCATTGCGGTCAACCCTTTTCCACCCAATGGGCTGCCAAACCCGAGGACACCGCCCTACCCCGCGCCGCCGTCGTCAGCGAACGGTTCGAGCTTGCCCGCAATTTCTGTAACAAACTGTGGAACGCCGCCCGCTTCGCGCTGCTAAACCTCGAAGGCTATAAAGCCGCGACCGCTGGTCGCGCCGTGGAACTCGACACCGGTGAGTTGGCCGTGGAAGATCAATGGATATTAAGCCGCCTGAGCACCGTCACCTCCCAAGTGACCACGGCTTTGGATCAATACAAATTCGCCGACGCCGCCCGAGTTCTGTACGACTTCGCCTGGGACGAATTCTGCAGCTTTTACTTAGAGATGAGCAAGTCTCGGTTGCAAGACGAATCAAGCCGTCCAACCGCGCAGCGAATTCTGGCCCACACGCTCGACGTTATTCTCCGCTTACTTCATCCGATGTCTCCATTCATCACCGAGGACATCTGGCAGCGTCTAAACACCGCCGCGCCAACTCGCGAACTGGATAAAAAAGCCGGCGATGGTATCGCCGGTGCCGCGGCCGAAAGCATCATGATCGCCTCGTGGCCCGAAGCCGATCCTTCGCTAGTGGACGATGAAATCGAAGATCGCTTCGCCCGCTTTCAAGAAGTTCTCCGCGGCTTGCGCGAAGTGCGGGCCCGCCAAGGAATTGCCCCCAAAACCGCGATTCAATTTTCCGCCAAGTGCGATGCCGCCGCCAGCAAATTGCTGGAACCCATGCGAGCATATTTTGAAACCATGGCTGGCGCCGTGCCAACCGAAATTGGTCCGACCGTAGCCGCACCACCCCTATCAGCCAATTTCACTGTCACCGGAATCGAAGTCTACGTCGATCTGGCCCAGCACATAGACGTCGCAGCGGAAATCGCCCGTAAGGAAAAGGAAAAAATCAAGCTCGATCAGATGATCGCCGCCAAGGAAAATCAACTTTCCAACAAGGCGTTTGTCAGCCGTGCTCCCGAAGCGGTAATCTCGAAAGAACGCTCAGCGCTGGAAGAATTAAAAGCCGCCAAAGCGTCCACAGAAGCCTCACTGGCGATGTTACAGGCGAAGAAAAAGTAGCCTTATTCGTTACCACTAGATTGTCATCTGCACGGCGTTTTATAATCAACAGGTGTCGCCTAGGCCATTCATTTACTTTCGGTCCCGGCGCGGCGCGCTATCATAAAGGATTGGGCTATGCCAGTGCAGATGGAATTGTCGCGGATCATCATCAGCGAGATTAACGATCAGCAGGTGATCTACCTGAAAGAAATTGACGGCGACCGCACGTTCCCGATTCTTATCGGTATCTTCGAGGCCACGAGCATCGATCGCCGTGTGAAGCAGTCCCATTCTCCCCGGCCACTGACGCACGACCTGCTCGTAAATACCATCGAACAGCTCGGCGGCGAGTTGCAAGACGTGGTGATCAGCGAACTGAAGGAACACACGTACTTTGCGCTATTGCGGGTGCGCAAAGAAGGGGAACTAATTGAAATCGACGCCCGGCCGTCGGACGCCATCGCCGTCGCGGTAACCGCAGACCCAGCACTGCCGATTTACGTTTCGGAAGAAGTTCTCAACGACGTGCTTGGCGAATGACGAAGCATAACTATTTCGAAAGGCCGAAGTTTTTTTGCAGAGTCGCTAGCGCCCGCTGACCAACGGCTCCGTCGACCAGCACGTTTACGCGAACTTCGCTGGTGCTCATTAAATCGACGTTGATGCCGGCCTCGGATAGCGATCGAAACAGACCCAAGGCAACCCCAGAATGGCTCCGCATGCCGATGCCTTGGACCGATATTTTATCGATCTTGGGTGAACTCGCCACACCGCCGCAGCCGAACTGTGCGGCTACTTTTTCGGCGATGGCCACACTCCGCGACAGATCAGCCTCGGGTACGGTGAAGGTTAAATTTGCTTTACCAGCCCTGCTATAGCTTTGCACGATCATGTCGACAAAAATTCCCGCTGCCGCCACCGCGTCAAATAGCGCCGCAGCTGTCCCAGGTCGATCAGGCACGGCGTCGATCGAAATTCGCGCCTGTTTTTCGTCTAAATCGATTTCGTCGATGGTCAAATCTTCCATACCTTGCAACTGCCGGACAATATCCAGCGCGGTGGATGTCGTAAGATGAGCACCCGAGTCGCCAGGGCTGCCATTTCGCGGCGCCTTGTCCAGCTCGAAAGCCGCATGCACGGCCCGCAAGGCCGTGACCGCCTGCGGGCGGGCAACCAGCACGCTGATTTTGATTTCGCTCGTGGTGATGGTTTCAATATTGACGCCGGCCTCGCCCAGGGCGTGAAACATTTTTTGGGCCACGCCGGTTTGCCGCGCCATTCCCAGTCCAACAACCGATAACTTGGCCACATCATCGTCGTGGCTGACGCCGGCAGCGCCCAATTCCGCGACGGCTTCGCGGGCGGCTTCTAAAGTTGTGGGCACATCATCCCGCGGCACGGTGAACGAAATATCGGCTTTGCCGCCGGCACCGAGATTCTGCACGATCATATCGACCGCGATATGACGCTTTGCCAGCCGCGAAAAAATGGCATGACTGATGCCGGGACGATCCGGCACGCCCTCAATCGTGATGCGGGCCTCGTCTTTCACTAAAGCCGCACCACACACTGCTTGCTTGACCGATTCAGGCTCGGCAACAATCATTGTGCCCGGAACATCGCTAAAACTGCTGCGCACATGGATGGGCACGTTGAATTTCTTGGCGAACTCGATCGAACGGCTGTGCATTACCGCGGCGCCAAGACTGGCTAGTTCCAGCATTTCGTCGTAGCTGATGCGCTTCATGCGACGAGCTTCGGGCAGTTGCCGAGGGTCCGTGGTATAAACACCGTCGACATCGGTGTAGATTTCGCAGGCATCGGCTCGAAGAACTGCTGCCAGGGCAACGGCCGTCGTATCGCTGCCGCCTCGACCCAATGTTGTGATATTAAAATTCTCGTCGATTCCTTGAAATCCTGCGGCAATCACGATGTGCCCTTCATCGAGCAACTGTTGCATGCGGTCAGTAGAGATCGAATGAATGCGGGCCTTGGTGTGCGTGCTGTCGGTGCGAATGCCGATTTGTGTGCCGGTTAAGCTCACTGCTTTGGATCCCAAGGATTGAATTGCCATGGCCATTAGCGCAACGCTGACTTGCTCGCCCGTGGAGAGGAGCATATCCATTTCGCGAGCGCTGGGACGATCAGTAATTTGGCCGGCCAAATCGACGAGATGATCGGTCTGATGGCCCATGGCGCTGACGACCATCACAACTTGATTGCCTTGCTGCTGCGTGCGGATGGCCTTCCGAGCCGCGGCGAGAATTTTTTGGCTATCGGCAACGCTGGTGCCGCCGAATTTTTGAACGACAATGGGCATTGGGCAGGAGTCAGGGGTCAGGAATCAGGGATCAGGAGTTCTTGGTCGTAGCGGTTCGGTCGTTATAGCTAAAATCACTTACCGAGGAAGAACCGCATGAGGCGCCAGCCTTCGTCGAAGGCAAGCTTGGATTGGCCGGCCGCTATTTCATCATAGGTCGTGGCGGCATCTGGCTGAATGCCGGTTCCGGCAATGGCCACCGGCACAGCACCGTGGTTGTGGGTTTTCAGGCGGATGGGGGTGGGGTGGTCGGGGGAAATAAGGATGCGATATTCGCCCTGCTTTTTCAAGGCCGCGTGCAGCGGGGCGACAATGTGCTGATCGATTTGCTGGAGTGCCTTGATTTTTTCTTCGGTATTGCCCATGTGCGAGGCTTCGTCGGTGGCTTCGACATGGACGCAAATCAGGTCGGTATGGGGCAGCGCCTCGATGGCGTAGCGACCTTTGGCGGCATAGTCGGTATCGATGTAACCGGTGGCGCCGGGAACTTCGATGCGCTGCCAGCCGATGAGCGCCGCCAAACCGCGAAGCAGATCGACGGCGGTGATCATGGTCCCCTGCACGCCGTACGACTTTTCAAATGGAATCAGTCGAGGTGTGCGGCCAAGGCCCCAGAGCCAGATGTTGGTTGCAGGCGATTTGCCGGCGGCGCGGCGCGCTTTGTTTACGGGATGATCGGCAAACAATTCGACGCTATCGGACATCAGGCGGTTCAGTAGATCGCTACCGGGGCCGCGCGGAAAGTCGTTGAGCACGGTTTTATCGGTAAGATCGTGCGGCGGGGTGGCGCGGGTATCTTGAGTAAATGGCGCCCGTTCGTTTTTTGAGGCGCGGTAGACCAAAAGATTGCGGTAACTGACGCCGGGATAGAATTGCAATTGTTGGCTGCCAAGTTTTTCTTGCGCGGTGGCGAGAAGTTGTTTGGCTTCTTCGGTGGAGATGTGGCCGGCGGTGAAATCGCGCATGGTTTGGTTTTCGACCGTCACCAAATTGCAGCGGATGGCCCAATCGTCCGGACCCAATTCGATTCCTTGCGCAGCAGCTTCCAGCGGAGCGCGGCCCGTGAAATGTTCCAGCGGGTTGTAGCCTAGAAGACTGAGGCAGGCGACATCGGAGCCGGCAGGCAGCGAGGGCGGTACGTTGTTTGAGCGACCGACGACACCGGCCTGCACGACGGCATCCATCGCAGGCGTTTTAGCGGCTTGGAGCGGCGTTTTGCCGCCGAGCGAGGCTTGCGGTTCATCGGCGGCACCGTCGGGAATGATGATGGCGTATTTCAAAGGTTGAAAAGTCTAAGAGTCGAAAGTAAAGCTTAAAAAACGGTAGCAAATGGTGGCGGGCAATTATCAATTATGATGTCGGCGGGGATTTGGGCGCTGATCAACGAATTTTGCGCGAATGGTAGGAGTCCCATATTGTGGTGCAAAATTCCGGTAGTTTTGCGCGGCGTGCAGCAATTTCCGTACGAGGATTCTCGGAAAATGCGAACATGCGAGCGTGCAATATTAAGATAATTTACTTTCATTTCCGATGGATTTTGGACGCGCAATATTCTGTGTCGGGCAAGTGAATCGTTGCACCACGACGGAGCATGCGGCGAATTGAGTTTACCGTAGGAGAGCGGAGCATTCAAACCAAGAATTGGGCCACTCGAATCAATACATGCGGGCCTGAATGATCTATAGGATTTCATTGACGAGATGATATCAAGTGACGGTAATCCGGGGGCTCGTCCGCAGCGGACTCGACCCCAGCCACCCGGTCACGAAAATCGACGACGGGTCGACTCCTACAGGTGTCTCAGGCATTCGGCGGCTCAAAGTCCACCAGGCACTCACGTGAGCATGGCCTCGACGGCACCCTCTCCCAAAGGGAGAGGGACTACTCTTGGACGCGCATTTGGACGCTGAAGGGGCGGACGGTGGGAAATTTATCGATGGCGTCGACGGCCGTTTGCACATTTGCTTCGCTGGCCGCGTGGGTCATGATTACCAGGGGGACGAAACCATCCTTGCTGCGCTCGTCGTCGTGCTGAATGACCGAGGCGATGGAGATTTCGTGCTTGCCCAGTTCGCCGGCGATGTCGGCCAACACACCGGGCTTATCGGCGGCCATGAAACGGAGATAAAATTTGCATTTGGATTGCGCGTGATCGGTAGGTCGCATCACCGATGCGTAGTCAGACCACAATTCCAAAGTGCGGAAGGTGATTTGCGCGCGGCCGACGACCATGTCGATCATGTCGGCAACGACGGCGGAGGCCGTGGGCATTTGCCCGGCGCCTTGGCCATGGAACATTAGCGGGCCGACGGCATCGCCCACCACACCGATGGCGTTAAAGGCGCCGCGCACTTCCGCCAGCGGGGCGCCCATTTTGACGAGCATGGGCGAAACTTGTAACTCCACGCCGCCGGACTGCAACTGTGCAATGGCCAGCAGCTTGATGCGGTGCCCCAATTCCTTGGCGTAACGCAGATCGGCGGAATCGAGGCCATCGATGCCGCGGCGCGGAATGTCGCGCCAATTCACTCGGGCGCCGAATGCCAAATGGGCCAGGATGGCCAGCTTTTGTGCGGCATCGGTGCCGTCGACATCGAGTGTGGGATCGGCTTCGGCATAACCAAGGCGCTGGGCCTCCTTCACAGCAGTGTGATAATCGGCCCCCTGCTCTTGCATTTGCGTGAGAATGAAATTGCTGGTGCCGTTAAGAATGCCGCGGAGCGATTGAATTTGATTAGCCGACAAGCACTGGCTGATGTTGGCGATGATGGGAATGCCGCCGGCGACGGCCGCTTCGAAGGCGATGCACATGTCGAGGGCGCGGGCTCGATCGAACAGCTCGGGGCCGTGTTCGGCAAGTAGGGCTTTGTTAGCGGTGACGACGTCCTTGCCGTTTTCCAACAACTCCAGCATGATCTGCCGAGCGGGGTCTAATCCGCCCACCAAATGCGCCACGACTTTAATTTCCGGATCGTGGGTAATCTTGCGCAAATCGGTGGAAAGCACGCCGGGGGGCAAATGCAGGTCGCGAGGCTTTTCGTCATCGCGGACCACCACCGCTGCCAACACCAATTGCCGGCCGGAGTGACGCGCGGCCCGTTCGCCATGCTCGACGAGCAGTCGAGCCACGCCGGTGCCGACGGTGCCCATTCCGACAATGCCGACTTTAATTTGGTCCATGGATTGGGTGCGCGAAGCCTAAGGAGTGTACAGCCGAAGCGGCATAGAAAGGATAGAATCTGCCATGCTAGAATGCTGCTTATGTAGTCGTCAAGCGATCAGTTAACCGCTAAGGAAACGATACTTCATGGACGCTGCTGCTCTGGAGTTTTTTAAGAAAATTCTCGAAACGCCCAGTCCTTCCGGTTATGAGAAGCCGGTGCAGGATGTGGTTCGCCAATATGTGGCTGATTTTGCGGATAAAGTGACCACCGATTTGCACGGCAATGTGATCGCGGTAAAAAACCCGGAGGCGAAGCTGCGGGTGATGCTGGCCGGGCACTGCGATCAGATCGGGATGTTGGTGCAGTTCATCGATGCGGAAGGTTTTTTGTACGTGAACACCATCGGCGGTTGGGATCCGCAGCAATTGGTGGGGCAGCGGATGACGGTTTGGACGGCCAGCGGGCCGGTGGCAGGAGTCATTTCGCGGAAGGCGATTCACTTACTGACAGAAGAGGAACGCAAGCAAGTGGTGAAGCTGAAGGATATGTGGCTCGACATTGGCGCGAAAGACAAAGCCGAGGCCCAGGGCATCGTATCTGTCGGCGATCCGGTCACATTGCAATTGGGTTTTCAGGAGATGCGAAATAATTATGCCAACGCGCCGGCGATGGACGACAAGACCGGCCTCTGGGTGTGCATTGAGGCGCTGCGGCGGGCCAGCCAAAAAAAGTTGAACTGTGCGCTGTATGCGGTTTCGACCGTGCAGGAAGAAATCGGCTTGCGCGGCGCGCAAACGAGCGCCTACGGAATCGATCCGCAGGTGGGAATTGCCGTCGACGTGGACCACGCCACGGATTGCCCGACGATCGACAAAAAACAGGAAGGGGATGTTGCCCTGGGAAAAGGGCCGGTGATTTGCCGCGGACCGAACATGAACCCACGCGTTGTGGAACGGTTGATTGAGACCGCCAAAGCGAACGAGATACCCTATCAATTGGCTGCCGACGGCAGGGCAACGGGCACGGACGCTAATCCGATCCAGATTAGCCGGGCAGGCGTGGCGGCGGGGTTGGTCGGCATTCCGAACCGTTACATGCACAGCGCGGTGGAGATGGTTTCGCTGGACGACATTGACCGGGCGGCGGATTTACTGGCCAACTTCGCCACGAGCCTTTCCGGCAACGACGATTTCACGCCGTGAACCACTGCGAGGCAGAGGCCCGGGCTACGTTCGCCAATTCCTGGTTGCAATCGCTGCAGCTCATCCAATCCGATGCTGGAAGTTGGAAACGGTTTGAGCGCCTAACGAATCTTGAACACGCACGAGGGTATTGGCGCCGGTGCCGCCGTCGAAAGTTGAGGTGTTGGCGGTGCACAAAGCGAGTGTCAGCACATCGTTGCCGCCGCCCAAGCTCACATCAATCGTGTCGGCCTTGACCTCAGCCAACGATACGATGTCAGGGCCATCGAAGGTTTGCACGTTGAGCAAGCCTGAAATATTTGCGCCGGCGACTGCGATTGTGTCGGAGTTATCGGCAGTTTCGATGTTCACATTTCCCACCACTTTCCAATTGGCAATCGAAATAATCGCCGGACCGACATAGATGCCGTTATTGATGCCGACGCCGCCGATCATTGAGCAAGAGATCAGTGCGAAGATGGATTTCGATGCGTCGGACTGAATGGCGTTGATGGCGTTGTCGTCGCCAGCAGTCATCGTCAGTTTCGTGGCTGTCAAGGTGGCCGTGCCGCTTTCGAAATTGACATCGTTGGAAGTGCCGTTGTCGCCGACCTTCATGTTCACGCTCGATAGCGCAATGGCCGCCGTCCCGCTGCCGGTGTCGATCAGGTTTTGCGCGCCATCTTCGCCCGCAGTCATGTCGACCTTTGTCATCGCGAGGACCGTGGTGCCAGATCCCGTGAAAAGCTGATTGGAGTCGAAAGCAGCGGAAAATTGCGAATTACTGATGTTGAGGATCGTGGTGCCGTTCCCCGTGGAAACTTCGTTGTCGCCCCCGCCGAAGTCGTTCATTTGGACATGCGACAGGATGATATTCTGTACGCCGTTGCCGGTTTCGACCTCGTTGGTTCCGCCCTGATTCACACCAATATTCATCGTGACATTGGAAAGCTTGATATTTTGATTGCCATTTCCCGTGGCCACTCCGTTGGTCCCAACGACAAGATTCATGGTGACGTTGGACAGCGAAATGTTGGAATTGCCGGTGCCCGTGAATACACCATTCGTGCCCCCGCCATCCTGATCGATCTGGACGTGGGAAAGGGAAATGTTTTCAGCGCCCGTGCCGGTAAACACGCCGTTGTCACCGCCGTTGGCAACAAGCGAGACGTTGGAGAGCGAAATGTTTGCAGACCCCGTGCCGGTGAACACACCGTTGTCGCCTCCCCGCCCGTTCAACGTGGCATTGGAAAGCGAAATGTTTTGTTTTCCAGTTCCGGTGAACACCCCATCGTTGCTACCGCCTGAAGAACTAATGTTGAACGTAACACTATTGAGTGAGATGGAGTTATTGCCCGCCCCGGAATTCACTTGCCCGAAGCCGGCAGTCGTCACGTCGGAAAGCTTGGCCGTGTTGTTGCCGTTGCCGAGATTGATAATGAGCGAATTGTCGTCGCCTGCGGTGCTGAGTCCTGTAATGACGTTCGACACCTGCACGTTGTCGTTTCCATCTTGCGGTGTCGAGGGGACATCGTCGGCGTTGATCAACAGGGCACCGGAGACGTTGCCATTGGAAATCTTCAGCGTGTCGCTGCCGCCGCTGAGATTGATGACGATGTTGCCGGTGACGGGATTGCCAGGATCGGTCGTAAACGGGGAATTGCCGCTGTTGATTTTGGTGGCGCTGCCGGTGACTTGCCACTGGCCGGAAGCGAGTTGCGACACCTGGATGGAATTGTTGGCGTTGTCGCCGGTGATGTCGAGCTCGTCGCCATTGACGGCCACCATTACATTGCCTGCCAAAAGCGTGCGGGTTTCGAGCCGCTCGAATATGAATGGTCGCTTCGCTCCGGAACGCCGTTTGCTTTGTTGGTATCGCACGATGAACCTCTTATCGAAAAATCTAAATTGGGTGGAACCAACTTGACTTGCCAGGCTGTCCGCAAAAGCAAAACCAGACTAAATTCCAATTCTGTAACGGAAGCCGGAAACGGTCGGCGGTGCAGCAAAGTGGTTGGCTGCGCCGACAATCGTGCCGTTTGTTCCGCCGGTATCGGAGAGCTCTTCCGTGCCGGCGGTGCAGTTCACTACCGCCAGGCTGTCGTAATTGCCGGGGCCGACGTCGACGCTTAAGTCGCTGGGACCGACATTGACCGAGTTGAGCGAAACGGCGTCGGTTCCGTCGCCCGTGGAAATCGCCAAATCTCCCGTGGCGTTAACACGCACGAGTGAGACAACATCGTTACCGGCGCCGGTTTGAATTTCATTGGAAGAAGGCGTGCCGTTAGCCATAAGACTACTGTTGACGAGAGAAATGACGGCGTTGCTATTGCCCGTAGTTATGATATTGCCTCCATCCGCTCCACAGCTCATGTTGATATTCGCGAGCGTCAACACTGCTTTGCCGTCGCCGGATTGCACAGTATTTCCACCGAAGCCTTGCGTACTCATCGTGACGCCTGACATTACAATGGTGGAATTACCGTTACCCGTCGTGACATCGTTTCCGCAGTCAATCACGCAAGTCATCTGCACTTTGGACATGATGATGGTCGAAGTACCGTCCTGTGTGTGGACCAAGTTTCCTGTTTGACTGCCGGCATGCATGTTCACATGCGACATGGAAATAAGCGCTTTGCCGGATCCGGCGACGATTCGGTTGCCATCGTTATTGTCGCCAGTGGTCATGCTGACATTTACCAGAGAAATCGTCGAGGTTCCGGGACCGGGGTTAATGGTGTTGTCGGATTGAATGCCTCCGGTCATCGTGACATTTGTTAGGGCGATAGTCGTCTGCGGCCCATGTGTAAGGACACCATTTAGTCCGCCATTGCCAACAGTCATCGAAACGTTGGAAAGCGAGATCGTGCTTTTGCCGGGCAACAATAAATCGATTTCGTTTAATCCGTTATCACCGGCGGTCCATTTGACATTGGATAAGGAGATTACGGAGCTGCCTTGTCCTGGAAAGATGCCATTGAATGCGCTGTCGCCGCCGTTGATGGTGTCGTTGGACATTACAAACTGACTGTTGCCGGTGTCGGAATCGATTTCGGTGCTGCCGCTGGTTGTGCAGCCTGTGACCGTGGCAATATTATTGCCTTTGCCCAGGACAATATGCAGCGACTGGCCGGTGCCGAGGGTATCTAAGCCGGTAGTGATATTGGAAACCTGGACGATGTCGTTGCCATCGAACATGGTCGGCGGATTATCGTCGGCATCAATCAATAGCGCGCCGGGCACTGTTCCGTGCGAGACGTTAACGGTATCGCTTCCGCCGCTGAGCTGGATTTGAATATTGCCTGTGACAGGATCGGCGCTATCGGTAATGAAGGGGCTGCTGCCGTTGTTGATTTTTGTGGCAATCCCCGTGACTTTCCATTGTCCGGAAGTCAATTGCGTGACTTGAATCGAGTTGTTGGCGTTGTCGCCGGTGATATCCAATTCACCCGAATTCACCGCAACCATTACGTTGCCGGCCAGCAGGGAGCGGCTTTCCAGGGTTTCAAAGCAGACTAGGCGTCCAGAATGAGTCGAGCTGCGGCGCAGCATAGTATCCTCCCAGTTGAGCGTCCGGTGATTAACCGATCACGTAATCAAAGCCCGTATGCGTTTCGGTGTCGAAATCATTGTGGGCTTGCACCAGCGTGTCGCCAGTGTTGTTGCCACCGCTGAAAGCGGCTTGTTGCGAAGTGCTGTTCACCACGGCAAGCGTGTCGTAATTGCCCCCTTCTAATCCGACGTCTATTGCGGTGGCATTCATCTTGTTCAACGACACTGCGTCGGTGCCATCGCCGGTGTTAATATTTGCCCCATCGATGACGGTGTCGTTGACCATAGTCACGACGTCGTTGCCACCGTTGGTTTCGATCGACAAGTAAACTGGGAATGGCGAGGATGTATCGGCCGTGCCGGTGCTGTTGAATTTGGAATTGTTGATGGCGATTACATCGTTGCCGTCTCCGGTCTGAATGGTTGTTTGGCCGGACAACACGTTCAGCTTGTTGATGCTGATGACGTTGTTGCCCTCGTCCGCAAGAATTTTCGAACCGTCTTCCGCCGTCACGTTGTTGACGACAAAAACATCGTTGCCAGGGGAGCCGGAAATGTCGAATTGATCATCGGTATGGCAATTGGACACGCTCACGACGTTGGTTACCGTAGTCGCGTTGGAGCCGCCCACATAGATTTGGATTAGGCCAATCGACGTGCAATTACGCATGGTGACAACGTTGCTGCCCACATCGACATTAACATCAATGCCGTCGATGCCCGCGCTCGAGTTGGTAACGGTGGCAACATCGTTGTCCTGACCGGAATTGCCAAGATCTACATCGAGGCTAGTGGCCGCCTTAAAATTATTGACCACAGCGACGTCGTTCCCGACATTGCCATCCACATCCAGATCATCAGCACTAGAGTTGGAAAGTTGGACGACGTCGTTGCCTTTGCCCATGTCAAAATCTAAGACTTCAGCCACCTGGCAATTGGTGACCACGGCGGTATCGTTCCCATCAGCCAAGTCCAGATCCACGCCGCCGACGTTAAACTTATTCAAGAGCACGGTATCATTTCCGCCGTTGGGGGTGCCGTCGTCTACATCGAGTTCGCCTGTAATTGTTCCTTTCGTGATGCTAACCGTATCATTGCCCGCCTTGAGCTCGGTTGTGATATCGGTGACGCCCGTGAATGTCGGCATGGAATTGGCGCCGTTGATCTGGGTGCCGATGCCTTTTACCTGCCAATCTCCGTTAGAAAGTTGTGTAAGTTGAATGCTGTTCGCGGCAGCGTCGCCGGTAAGGGTAAGCAGGCCGCCGACAAAATTGGTGGTCACGTTGCCGGCCAGCAGGGTGCGGGCTTCGAGCGATTCAAAACGGGAAATTCGTCTGGGAATTTTTTTGGGGCGTGGCATGATTGAAGTCTCCGAAATGTTGTACCGTATCCCCGGCGGGAGGCGGGGGCTAAGTTCGCTAATTGCTAGTTGCTAATCGCTTTCTTAACCAATCGCAAACTGAAATCCCGTGTCGGTTTCGGTTTCGAAGTGATTGTGCGCTTTTACCAGCGTGTCTCCGGTGTTGTCGCCGCCGTAGAAATAGGCGCTGGCGGCAGAACTATTCGTCACGCTGAGCGTGTCGTAATTGCCATCGCCTAAATCGGCATAAATGAGATCTGATACGGTCGGATTAGCCGTTTCAACGAGCGCGCTGATGGCCACATGATCGGTACCGTTGCCCGTATCAATCGCTGTGCCCTCGGTAACTTTGACGTTTGCAATTGAGACCACATCGTTGCCATTGCCCGTGCGGATAAACAGGCCTGTTACGATGGCAAATGGGGCGTTGTCGGGGTCGAACTCAGTCCCAGTGGAATCCAAACGGTTGAAGTTGGAATTGGTGATGACCACGGAATCGGTGCCGTCGAAAGGGGAATTATCGAATAGAAAATCGGTCGTAAAGATCCATGCATCGGCGTCGGTATTCACTGCATTCAGCACCACGGCGTCGTCTTGGGAGCCGGTGTAAATTCTTAATATACCGGTATCGACCTCGAGCCCAGTCGTCGCCCCATCATCCAGCACGGTGACTTTATTCAAAACCACGCTGTCGTTGCCATCTTTGAGATTGAATTCGTCTAAGGATGCGCCCTGGGCATTCACATGGTTCGAGGAATCGATCAGCAAGCTGCCATATACCGTCGTGTTGGTAATGGTGGTGGCATCGTTGCCGGTGCCGGTTTGGATGTATAGTCCGACAAAAGTGTCGTTCAGGCTGGGGTCGACGAGAACCGGATCATCGGAAACATCTGCTGACTGGATAAAGGGCGCGGACGTGGAGACCAAGTTGCCAAAACGGGAATTGGCAATGGCCACGGCGTCGTTGCCGCCGAGGGTGTCGATTTGCGTGAAGCAATCGATCTTCACGCCGGTCATGGCGATGGCATCGACGCCATTGCCGCCGACAATGACGGCGCCACAATCGGGAACTTCCAATTCGTCTTGAGCGGGCTGGACCGTTGAAGTTACCGATGACGGCTGCAGGATGTTGTCGTTGACCATGGTTAGGGCATTTGTGCCATTGCCCAATTCCACGAGCAAGCCGCCGCTGATGTTCGTGCGGCTAATGACCACGGCGTCGTTATTGTCGCCCACGCTAATTCCCAGACCATCGCTGATACTGCAATTATTGATGACGATGCTGTTGGTTCCGTTGCCGGCGTCGATGTTAACGCGATTAAAAATCGTGAGATTGCTTAATATCAATGTGTCGTTGCCATTAAGGCCCTCGAAATCGATTCCGAAGGAATTTCCGCTGAGAAATTGGACCGTATTATTGCCCTGGTCCATAAAGGTACCGATGCGGCGCGTGACGCCCGTTGCGATGAACGGGCTATGACTGCCATTGACCGTGGTGGCGATACCGGTGACTTTCCACGTATTGGCAGCGGTTTGAATCAGTTGGATGGCATTACTGGCTGTATCGCCCTGGATCACGAGGTCGCCGCCACCGTCCACGAAGGCCGAGACGTTGCCCGCCAGCAGGTTCCGGGTTTCCAGGGCTTCAAAACGGGAAACGCGGGTGTTTATTTTGTTGCGACGTAACATGATAGTCCTCCATAACGAATTCAGAGTTAGCAGTGAGCCTGCCCCAAACCAAATTCAGCCAGTCCGTTGTGGTGAAGAAACTGGGTGAACTGCCCCAATTTGGAAGTTTAGATAGGTTATAACGGTACATTCCCAAACTCAATCCCCTGGGCCATGTTGTGACGCTTACGGCCTGTCAGATTGGCATTTTGCCGGGGGAGCGACAAATGTTTGTGGCGCGAGCAATTTGCACCCCTTCCGCACAAGTTATTGATTGAACTAGGCTTGCGCGAAGATAGAAAATCACGGCACATCGGTTGCTTTTGTACGGGCGGCACCGGATTTCGGCTGCCAAATGGGGTCGCGGTCTATCGACGACCAGTCGGGCAACGCCGGAAGTTCCCTCTACAAATCAATCTCCCGAATACAACTGTTTCTTAATCCAGGAGGATTATCTCTGTGGCAAAACAAATGGTGTTTGACGACGAAGCACGCAACCCGTTGGCCGCGGGGGTGAACAAGTTGGCCAAGGCGGTTCGTAGCACTTTGGGGCCGCGCGGACGTAACGCTGTGCTTGATAAGGGTTGGGGCTCGCCAAAAATTACCAAAGACGGCGTTACGGTGGCCGAAGATATTGAGCTGGACGATCCGTACGAAAATCTCGGCGCCAAGCTCGTCAAAGAAGCCGCCAGCAAAACCAACGACATTGCCGGCGATGGCACTACGACCGCCACCGTATTGGCCGAAGCCATTTATCGAGAAGGCTTGCGAATGATTGCCGCCGGGGCCGACCCGATGGCGCTATCGCGTGGCATTTCCAAGGCGACGGAATTGGTCTTCGAGGCCATCAAGAAAATGGCCACACCCATCGACGAAAAGAACCGCAAGGAAATCGAGCAGATTGCCACGATCGCAGGTAACAACGATCCGTCGATTGGCAAAGTGCTGTCCGACGCCTTCATCAAGGTGGGCAAAAACGGCGTGATCACCGTGGAAGAAGGCAAGCAAAGCGAAACGACCGTGGATGTGGTCGAGGGAATGCAATTCGATCGCGGCTATTTGTCGCCGCATTTTGTGACCAATCAAGATGAGCAAATCGTCGAGTTGGAAAACTGCTACGTGCTGATCTACGAAGAAAAAATCTCCAGCGCCAAGAATTTGGTGCCGCTGCTGGAAGCGATCAGCAAAGCAAATAAGCCGCTATTGATTATCGCCGAAGATGTGGAAGGCGAGGCGCTGGCCACCTTGGTTGTGAACAAACTGCGAGGCATTCTCAATGTTTGTGCGGTCAAGGCGCCTGGCTACGGCGATCGCCGCAAAGCCATGCTGGGCGATATTGCCGTGCTGTGCGGCGGTCAGGCCATTTTTAAGGATCTGGGCATTCAGCTTGATTCGGTGAAACTGACCGATTTGGGCCGGGCCAAAAAAATCATCGTCGACAGCGAAAATACCACCATTGTCGATGGCGCCGGCAAAAAAGTCGACATCGACGGCCGCGTGGAACAAATCCGTCGCGAGATCGAAGACACCGATAGCGATTACGACCGCGAAAAATTGCAGGAACGCCTAGCCAAGCTGGCCGGCGGCGTCGCGCAAATTCATTGCGGTGCTGTAACTGAAACCGAAATGAAGGAACGCAAGTTTTTGCTCGAGGACGCGCAGGCAGCCACGAAGGCGGCTTTGGAAGAAGGCATTGTGCCCGGCGGCGGCGTGGCATTGCTCCGCTGCGAAAAAGTACTGGACAAGCACGGCCTCAAGGGGGACGAAGCTTTGGGCGCACAGATCGTGCGCAATGTGCTCGATTGGCCGCTGCGTTGCATTGCAGAAAACGCCGGCGTTGACGGCGCGGTTGTCGTGAATCGGGTGCGCCAGATGAAAGGCAAGAACGACGGCTATGATGCGGACAAGGATGAATATACCGATCTGGCTGCTCGCGGCATCATCGATCCGGCCAAAGTGGTGCGGATCGCGCTACAAAACGCGGCGAGTGTGGCCGGTCTGCTTTTGACCACTTCGGCATTGATCACCGACATTCCCAAGGAAGAAGAGGAAGCCGGCGGACATGACCATGGTCACGACCACGGCATGGGTGGCATGGGCGGAATGGGCGGCGGCATGGGTGGTATGGGAGGCATGGGAATGGGCGGCATGGGCGGAATGATGTAATGCACAGTAGGCGGTAGGCAGCAGGCGGTAGGAAGTAGGAGGATTAGTTTTGGTGGCCGCTTGCCGCGACTTTGATCAATAAAATTCAAACTATAAAAACGCACTCGTAAATTGAGGAATTAATCATGGCTAAATCGAAACTGCGTCCGCTGGATGATCGTGTCGTTGTGAAGCCTGTCGAAGCCGAGGAGCGCACCGCCGGCGGCATTGTGCTGCCCGATACCGCCAAGGAAAAGCCGCAGCGCGGCAAAGTGGTTTCCATTGGGCCTGGCAAACTTTTGGAAAACGGCCAGCGCGGCACGCTTTCTATCTCGATCGGCGATGAGGTGATTTACGGAAAATACTCCGGCACCGACATCGAACTGGAAGGGGACGAAGTGAAGATTCTTCGCGAGACCGACATTTTGGCGAAAGTGCTGAACTAATTGTTCACAATTCCGACCGACACGGTCGGGCTATATAAGAAAAACAGTACCGAACTCAACACTCGATAACGAGGAACCACAAACGTGTCAGCCAAACAATTGCTGTTTGAAGATCAAGCCCGCGCGAAAATGCTTAAGGGCGTGGAAAAACTCGCCGACGCGGTGGCCGTCACCATGGGCCCAACTGGCCGCAATGTGATTATTGCCAAGTCATTCGGCGGCCCCACGGTCACCAAAGACGGCGTCACCGTGAGCAAAGAAGTCGACTTGGAAGACCGCTTTGAAAACATGGGCGCCAAGCTCGTGAACGAAGTGGCTAGCAAAACGTCGGACGTGGCCGGCGACGGCACCACCACTGCTACGGTTCTGGCCCGCGCGATCTTCAAAGAAGGCTGCCGAGTGATTGCCGCCGGCAGCAACCCCATGGCGGTGCGGCGCGGCATTGAAAAGGCCGCCGAAGCGGCGGTCGAGCATCTCAAATCACTGGCCAAGCCGGTATCCGGCAAAGCGGAAGTGGCTCAAGTCGGCACGATCAGCGCCAACAGCGATAAGGAAATTGGCGATCTCTTGGCCGACGCTTTGGAAAAAGTTGGCAAGGACGGCGTGATCACCGTTGAAGAAGGCAAGTCGATGGAAACGACAGTGAAGTTTGTCGACGGCATGCAGTTCGACAAGGGTTTTATTTCGCCTTACTTCATCACTCGCCCGACCGAAATGGATTGCTTCCTGGAAGACGCGCTGATTTTGATTCACGAAAAGAAAATCAGCAATCTGCGGGAGCTGGTGCCGGTTTTGGAAAAGGTGGCCCAGAGCAGCAAACCGCTGTTGATTATCGCCGAGGATGTAGAAGGCGAGGCGCTAACGGCGCTGGTCGTCAACCGTCTGCGAGGGATACTGAATGTGTGTGCGGTGAAAGCGCCGGGCTTCGGCGATCGCCGCAAGGCCATGCTGCAGGATATTGCCACGGTGACGGGCGGCACATTGATCAGCGAAGATTTGGGCCTGAAGCTGGAAAGCCTGGAGCTCAGCCAGTTGGGTCGCGCCAAGAAAGTCACCGTCGACAAGAACGACACTACGATTGTCGAAGGGGGCGGCAAACGAGCCGACATTCAAAACCGCATCCAACAGATTCGCAACCAACTTGAAAATACCGAAAGCGAATACGACCGGGAAAAGTTCCAGGAACGCCTGGCGAAGCTGACCGGCGGCGTGGCGATTATCTCCGTCGGGGCCGGCACCGAAGCAGAAATGAAGCAGAAAAAAGCCCGCGTGGAAGATGCATTGCATGCCACACGGGCGGCCGTGGAAGAAGGCATTTTGCCCGGCGGCGGCGTGGCGCTGGTTCGATGCAAGGACGCCGTGGAGAAAATTCGCGGCTCGGCCAAAGGAGATGAAAAAATCGGCATCGATATTGTGCTGCACTCCTTGCAAGCCCCCATGCGACAGATTGCCGATAACTGCGGCATCGACGGCTCGGTGGTTGCCGACGAAGTGAGCGAGAAGCCCACCAACACCGGCTTTGATGCGAACAGCCGCGAATATGTCGACATGGTGAAGGCGGGCATTATCGATCCGTTGAAAGTGGTTCGCTCCGCCTTGTCGAATGCCGCCAGCATCGCCGGATTGATGCTGACGACCGAGGCCTTGGTGACGAATTTGGAAGACGACGATAAGAAGCATCGCGCCCCGGAAGGCGTCATTCGGTAAGTAGGCGGTAGGCAGTATGCGGTAGGCAGCGGGCTGTAGCTAGCTGATGGCCTGCTCGAATGAATTGAGACAATAGAGTTTCCGGGCCGTCTTGTGAAAACGAGGCGGCCCGTTTGCGGCGCAGCGCTGGGGGCTCGCTTCGTTCGACCTCAGCCACCCAAAAAAACAAATTAGGCAACCGCCGCAAGTTAATCGGCGCTCACCGAATTTTGCACATGACGTAGAATTACTTGCTTGCCGGAAAGCTGACGGCCCAGCGCCGCCACGCCGGCTGGATAATGTTCACCGCCATGGCCACGATGCCAACCAAACGCGATTATTACGAAGTTCTGGGCCTCGAGCGGAGTGCCACGCACAAAGAAATTGCCGAGGCCTATCGCAAGCTTGCGCTGCAACATCACCCGGACCGCAATCCAAACAGCGACGATGCTGTCGGCAAGTTTAAGGAAGCGGCTGAGGCTTTCGAGGTGCTGGGCGACGAAGAGAAGCGGTCGCGGTACGATCGCTATGGCCATGCCGGTGTCGAAGGGGGCGTTCACCAGTTCACCGACGTGAACGATATTCTGGAAGCCTTTGGCGACATTTTCGGCGGCGGCGTGTTTGGCGATTTGTTTGGCGGTGGCCGGCGTGGCGGCCGGCGGCCGCGCAAAGGAGAGGATGTCGCCTGCGAACTGAAGATCGATTTGTTCGAAGCCGCCCGGGGAGTCACGAAAACCATCGAATTCGATCGCCACGAGCCGTGCACGGAATGCCGCGGCACGGGCGCCAAGGCGGGAACTAAGCCGGAGACCTGTCGCTATTGCGGTGGCCGTGGGCAAGTGGTGCAAGCCAGCGGAATTTTCCGCGTGCAAACTACTTGTCCGGCTTGTCAGGGTTCCGGCCAATTGATCAAAGATCCGTGCAGCAAGTGCCATGGCTCGGCCTACGTCGTGAAGCATGTGTTTCGCGAGGTGAAGGTGCCGGCGGGGGTCGATCATCACATGCGGGTGCGGCTGGCCGGCGAAGGCGAGCCGAGCACCAACGGCGGTCCACCGGGCGATTGCTTCTGTGTCATTATCCTGGAGAAACATCCGCTGTTTGAACGAGATGGGCACGATTTGATCTGCCAGATACCGATTAGTTATGCCCAGGCCGCGCTGGGAGCTAAAATTGAGGTGCCCACGCTCGATGGCCCGGAAGATTTTGATATTCCCTCGGGCACTCAGCCAAACCAGGTATTCAAGCTGAGACGGCGCGGCATGCCTGATCCGCGCGGCGGCGGTAAGGGGGATTTGCTGATAGTGATGAATTTGGAGGTGCCGAAGTCGCTTTCGGCGAAGCAGGAAAAACTGCTGCGCGACATGGCCATTGAAGAAAAGACAAATGTCAGTCCGCGTCGGACATCGTTTCTGGAGAAACTGAAGGATTATTTTGTTCCGGCAGTCGAAGAACCGCGGAAGGAGAAAAAGCGTGGCTAAAGAATCAAAATCCAACGACCCTGCCAATTCCGGTGCACGAGCGATGGACGACGACTTTGACGCAAGCTTAACCGGCGACGTCGCTGTGCCGGAATTGACTTCCGAAGGGGAAATGGATCTGGTGCGTGCCGACCTGGCGGAAGCTCGCGATAAAATGTTGCGCGCTCAGGCGGAGTTGGACAACTATCGCAAGCGAGCCCGCCGCGAGTTGGACGACGAACGGCGCTATGCCGAAATCAATTTATTGCGCGATTTGCTGCCGGTGCTGGACAATATCCATCGGGCGATCGATGCCGCCGGCAAAAAAGCGGATGCGGCGGCTTTGATGTCGGGCTTCAAAATGGTCCGCCAACAGTTGGAAACGCTGCTGGAGCAGCATAACTGCAAACCGATTGAAGCGGTCGGCCAACCGTTTGATCCGGCCCAACACGCTGCGGTGATGCAACAGCTCAATCCCGATAAGCCAGAAAACACGGTGCTGGACGTGGTGCAAACCGGCTTTCAATTGCACGACCGAGTCGTGCGGCCGGCACAGGTGATTGTGTCAAAGAAAGAATGAGGCGGGCATGCCGACCTACGACTATGTTTGCGACGCTTGCAAACACGAGTTCGAATTATTTCAGCCGATTACCGCTTCGCCCAAGCGCAAATGCCCCAAGTGCGGCAAGAACAAATTGCGGCGTTTGATCGGCACGGGAGCGGCGATCATGTTTAAAGGGTCTGGATTCTACCAGACCGATTACCGTAGCGATTCGTACAAACAGCGGGCCGAGGCGGACAAACCGGCCGCGACCAATGAAAGTAAATCGGACAGCAAATCGACGGACAAGTCGGCCGGAAAATCTGAAAACAAAACTGCGGCTGCTAGTGAATCGTCGTCCGGGGGCAAGTCGGAAAGCAAGAAACCGGCGGCTAAGAAATCGTCGTAAGTGTGTGATCCGTTTCAGCGCGTGTCGACTGGGGCCATTATGCAAGTCGTCGTGGCGGCCGTTATCGTATTGACAGTGTTCGTGGGCATGCCGTTATGGATTGGGCTATCGCTGAGGCGAATGTCGTTTGGAGAACTCATATACGGCCCGAAAGGCAAACGAAAATCAACGGCAGCGCTGGGAAGCGCATTGCAAGAGCTGGATCGCTTAGTAGCCCGGCCTTCGATCGAGTATAGAATTGAAGCAGAAGATCCCGACAAGCTTTTGCAAGATGAAAAAGCGGGCGATTGAAACGGCATTTGTCTAACTCGTCATGTCACTCACACGCTGCCCCATTTGCGATCAAACATTCGATACGGAGAAGTCCGCGGCGCTGCCCTTTTGTAGCGATCGCTGCCGCCTAATCGATTTAGGCCGCTGGCTGGACGAGCGCCATGCATTGCCTATTGAGCGGACTGAAGATTCGGAGTCAGACGACGCAACATTGCCGACTGATGATGAATCCTAAGGCTCGGCGGAGCTGGAATCCCGAACTTGGAATGATCTCAATCCCCGCCCGCCCATACGCAAACACCTATGCTGGCTGGTTTACCGTTCTTGCGTGGGCCAGCCCTGCTCGTATAATGCTGATCAACCCACTTTCCCCATTTTCACTTGAGGGAGGTTGAGCATGGCGGAAGAGCACAATCGTATACGCCAAATATCCTGGCTAGAATTGTTTCCCTGGCTGGGCTTGGTACGCGCAGTGCGTTTGGCGTTTGCGCCCAGAATGCTGATTCTGGCCGCGATTGGTTTGGCCGCGACCAATGCAGGTTGGGGGCTGATGGGGTGGGTTTTTTCGGGAAGTGACGATCCGAATTTGGTGGCAGCGCGGCGCGTCATAGAAGACCTCCGGGCAATGCCTGTCATGCCCCAGCAAATAGTGCTTCCTGCCGTCAGCATTAGCGTGCTCGATCCAGCCACAAGCGAGGCTCAAGCTCCTTGGAAGGTGTTGACGCATCCTTTCGCCGAGCTTTTTGAGTGGAACGTCACGGTTGGCTCGTTCGCATATTTGCTATTGTGCGGCGTATGGGCTTTACTGGTTTGGTCGCTTTTTGGAGGGGCCATTTCTCGTGGGGCAGCGTTATGGTTTGCGCGAGAAGACCGGCTAAGTTTCCGCCGTTCACTGGGATGGGGAGTGAAAAAGTGGCCAGCTTATTTTGGCGGACCGATGTTCCCGTTGATTGGTGTGTTGATTGCGGTCATTCCGGTCGCCATTTTGTGTTTGCTACTGAAGTTTCCGGTTGGCGTCCTGGTCGTGGGAGTCATCTGGCCGGTCGTGCTACTGTGCGGATTATTGGTGGCCATTTTGCTGGTGGGTCTGTTGTTTGGCTGGCCGCTAATGTGGCCGACGATCAGCGCGGAAGGGACGGACAGTTTCGATGCGCTAAGCCGTTCGTATTCGTATACCTATCAGCGGCCCGTGCACTATTTGTTTTACGCAGCCGTAGCTGGAGTGCTGGGCATGTTGGCCTGGGTGGTCGTGCTGATCTTTGCCAAGGGCGTGATCGAATACAGTTATTGGGCGGCCAGTTGGGGCTGCGGCACGGAGCGGATTCATGAAATCAGACAAATTGCGGACGCGCCGCCGGTCTTGAATCTGGCCCCGACGATTCCTGGTTTGGTGGCTCCGCCCGCGCCGGAAGGGGGAATGCTGGAAAACGGTAGCCGCGCAATCGGCTTTTGGGTGCGTGTGGTGAAGTATATCGCGGTAGGCTTTTTGTTCAGCTATTTTTGGTGTGCCGCCACGTATATTTACTTCTTGTTGCGGCAATCGGTCGATGCCACCGAATTGGACGAGGTCGCCGTGGAAGAAGAAATGGAAGTATATGGCTTGCCGCCGGTAACCAATGAGCCGGGTGCGCCGCCGCAAGTCGTCGATGCGCCACCACAATAATCCAGCGCGGTACAGCAATCCAGCGCGGTACAGTCGCAGGTTCAATCTTGATCGGATGCCTGCAGAACCTGCGTGAGCAGGCTTTGCATTTGCGCATCGAACTGGCCGCGAGTTAGCACTAAATCACACTCGGCGGCTTGCGCGGCGGCTAATTTTTCTTCGTGCACGTGCGGGCCGAAGGCAATGATCGACCGTGGCGGCGCTAGTAATTCCCTTAAACGTGGCACGATGACCGCTGGGTCGATGTCCGGCGAGTTCAGATCCAACACAACGACCCAGGGCGGCGATGGTTCGCCGGCGAGTTTGGCCATCAATGCATCCGCAGTTGCGGCCGTTTCCATCCGTGCTCCCAGACGCTGGGCGACGCCTGCCACTCGCGAAGGAAATACTAAATCGGTCGTGAGAAAAGCTATCAACACAGATCTGCAACCCGCTTTCCAGCCGAGGCAGCCCGCCTCGCATTTTGATTCCAGCCGGCGTGACCACGATATCGATCGTGGCAGGACTTACACCGCTTCTGGCCCCCGCACGTTTCCGGCCAGTGAAATGGCTTCTGTAGCCGGCAGCACAAAAATTTTCCCGTCGCCAATTTCTCCTTCGGGACCGGTTCGAGCCACGGCCGTAATGGTTTCGACCGTCCGATCCAGAAAATCGTCGTTGACGATGATCTCTAAAGCAATTTTGCGAAGCAAATGCGTTTTGTACTCATGCCCGCGATACATTTCGGTCCGGCCGCGTTGCCGGGCATATCCTTGAGCATCGCAAACCGTCATGCGAGTCACTTCGATTTTATTCAGAGCCTGCCGAACGGCTTCCAATTTGGTCGGCTGAATAATGGCGATCACAAGTTTCATCGCGGCGACTGTGGGCGTGAGGACGATTGTCCGCAGCAATAAACCTGCGGCACCAACTAAGATAGCGTCGCAATCGCGCAGCGACAATTGGCCGAATTCAGGGGCTAGGCATGGACCTCTGAAGCTGCGAGCTAGCCGCCGGAGTTTGGCCTATTGCTTTTGCTGATCCGAACCGCCGTAGCGCAATTCAAAACTGCCGGCGCCGCTATTTGGCATGTGCAGTTGTAAATGCGCATCGAGCACTTTGCTGATGCGGGCGGAGCTTTCGGTCAAATGGTCGCGGGTGTATTCGTCCAGCTTTACATTGCTCGCCAGCAGTTTGTTCATCCGATCCTGAAGCGTTTTCAATTCGGCGAACGCGACGGTCTGACAATCGGCCGGAGCCGAGGTGTTTCCCATCGCCAAATTTGACAAGCGGGTAAGATACTGCCGCTGCAAATTCCGGCGTACGCTGCTGACAGCTGGCTTACGATCGGTAAACTCGCCGCCTTGGAGCGTTTCCAACTCCGAGAAAATTGACTTCGTCAAATTATCGATCAACTCGGGGACCGTAAACGCATCTTGGTCGGCAGCGACCTTCAATTCGCTGTCGTGAAGCCGTGTTAGTGTGAGGGACGAAAGCAATTGATCGAGAATCCGCCCTTGCCACAGCGCGATTACTTCGTGCACCGGATAATCGTTACGAAGCGGGACCTCTGCGCCCCAATGATCCCACCGCGATGCCGCCAGATGGTTATACAAATCGGGCGGAAATTGGAACGGCTTATCGCTGAATACTTCTTGCTCGACTAAGTCCAAGGCATCGTGCTGCTTCTTGGAATCGACCACCACATACGGTGCTGCGGCGTCCTTGTCGCCTTTATGGCTGCGGTTGACATACACACCGCCCACATAACGCGAAGCAAAGTACACAGCCCGGCCGTACTGCGAAAGCAATACGCCGAAAGCCTCGCGGGCTTTGCGGTAATCTTCGCCCTCTTTCACCACTCGGTCGACAATTTTCGGCCATAGATCGGAAATAAGCTCGGTCCGTTGTTTGGCGTAGGCCAAATTATCGTCGCCCAAATCGTACCGATTCACCAACGGATCGCTGTCGATGCCGCGAGTATCTTCGTCGGTGGCATACTGTAAAGCAGGCTCGCCGCTGCGCGATGCAATTTTATCGAGCGACTTTTTATCGGAATCCGTCGCGTAGCCGTATTCAATGGCCCAGATGTCGTAGGGACCGATCGTCGTCGAAAAATAGTCCCCCTGGGTTTTGCCCTTTGGCACAATATTGGCCGGGGTGTAATCCATCACGGAGGAAACCAGCGCTTGCCCCTTCATCTTGTCAGGATCGTTGATCTCGTCCAGCGAACGATATGCACTGGCTTTGAAGTTGTGCCGCAGACCCAAGGTGTGGCCCACTTCATGCATGGTCGTTTCCTTAAGTCCCTGCATAATCAACCGTTCTTCTTGTGCGTCGGTTTTCGATTTGTCTTTGTCGTCGCCGGCGGCCTTGGCCATTAAAACCGTGGTTCCGAGGGCTAAATCCAAGGCTCGGCCGGTGGCCAAATCGCAGGCCGGGTAGAAGTTGCGCTCGGCGTTTTGGCGGTGTATCTGCTCTTCGTATGCTTTCAAATCCAGCGGGCCGCCGGTGAGCGCGGCGATACTGGCTGGAGTAAACGTTTCGTATTCCGTACTCCAGTATTGGAGAAAGTCGGCGTCGAAAATGATGCTGGCATTGAGAATTTGTCCGTTGGTGGGATTTACGCGCGACGGCCCCATGGCGAACTTCGCGCTGGCCGTGATCCAACGGAACGTGTTGTAGTTGATATCTTCCGGATCCCAATCGGAATTATCGGGTTGCTGGCGGACTTCAATGGCGTTTTCAAAGCCTGCTTTAGCAAACGCTTTGTTCCATTCTAAAATGCCCTCGCGGATCGGAGCCCGGTACTTGTACGGAATCGTCTTTTCCAACCAGAAAACGATCGGTTTCTTCGGCGGCGATACATCGGCGCTGGGGTCGGCCTTCGATAGATCCCAGCGGGTAATGTAGCGCACAAATCGGTCTTCGTCGCCCTTTTGCGAATAATCTTTGATTACCGTGAGGAAGTATCCCACGCGATCGTCGGCCAAGCGGGGATGATAGCCATTTTCCGGCAGATAGCTGATCGAATAGTGCACATTTATCGTGGCGCCGCGGGTGTCTGATACTGAATCAAAATCCGATGTGCCACTGGAGGCGTACGTAGCCGCCACTTCCAGCTCATCGTTGTCGGGAAAACCTTTCGTAGACGCCCAAGTGGAACGCTGGGAAGAAAATGAAAAGCCGGTCAGCATCTGCGAGATTTCCGGCAAGTCGGTCATGAACACGTCGTTCAAATCGAGAACATAATTCCCCGATGGGCTCATCGTGATGATCGGCAGGCTGAACAACACGCTGTCGGTGTATGCCAATTGAACGGCGCGCTCCTCGGGGCTGCCTTTGGCGGCCGTGAATCGTACATTCCGGCGAATGACGTCAATCGAGTCGTCGACTTTTCGGAATTGCCAAATCCAATCGTCGCCAAAGTTCCAGCTCATCCCGGCCAACAGCATGCCACGGCCGATACCGCGGGCGATGGAAATGGTGACGATGAAGTCCTTATTCAATTGACTGGGCGACAGTTCGGCGTACAGCGTGCCGCCTTTCTTTCGAAGTTTCACGAGGCCGGGGATCGGATCGTCGGCCTCCTTAAAGAACTCCGCATAGGGAGGATATTTTGGTTTCTTGGCGGCCGGTTTCTCCTCGTTTGCTTCGGATTTTTTCCCGGCTGAAGAGCTGCTGCCCGACTCGTCGGATTCCGCCTTCGTATCCTTGGCATCGCTTTTTTGGGCGGCCTTATCGTCCGCGGATTTCTGCTCTGCCCCTTTGAGCGATGGCGCGACCACTAACATCGCAAATGTTGCCAGAGCTATAAAATATCCATACGTGCGGAAACGATGGCGCAAAGTTAACATCGATCAGTTCCTAAAGCAGAGGGGAAAATTCGAGGTGTGTCGCGGGTTTGCAGCAGAAAAAACTGGGGTCAGATAACGGTGCTGGGGACCGGAGCGGGAATCGTGGGGATGTAGTGCGATCGCCGCTGCTAAACCCAACGCATTTTACTTGCATTACGAAACCGTAGACAAGTCGGTTCTCTAACGATGACAATAACTTGTGGTGGATTCTTGCCGTCAATGTGCATTCTGGCATTTTCAGCGAGCGTGCAGAACGCAGCTGCCAACGCGGGACGGGTTGCAGATTTCGAACAGGCCCCGATTAACGTCCCCAGTTTTATTATATTTGAGCTTGCGGATACCGGAACAAGAGGAACGCCCGCCAGACCAGAAAAGCAGCACTTTATGCTAGATAACCGTTACGACCTATCCCCAATCCTCGCAAATTACCCGTCCGATTTCCAAATCGCGGCCACAGTACCCCCGTGTGCTTTGGCGAGCGGTTTCAGCGGCTCGCTGGTTTGGCGATTGCATACCCGGCGGGGAATGCTCTGTCTGCGCCGTTGGCCAGCGGAGTTTTCCGACACGGTGCATTTGCGGTGGATACACGGCATTCTTGACGGTGTCTTTCGGGCTGGATTTCGCCTGGTTCCCGTACCGGTCAAAACCTCGGCGGGAGCCACGTTTGTTTATCAAGCAGGTTTTCTCTGGCAATTGGAGCCGTGGCTGCCTGGTGAGGCGGACGATGATTCTTCATGCGTTCGGCGGCCGTCGGCAGTGCGCGTGACAGCCGCATTGACGGCTTTGGCTGAATTTCATGCGGCGGGGGCAGTTGATTCAGTAAACTGCCTGCCGGATGGGCCGGCGCCTGGAATTCTCAAACGACTGGCAGAACTCAACGCTTTACAGTTTGGAGACATGGATCAGCTGGTCTCGGCGATTGCCATTCATGGTTCTAGCTGGCCGGAATTGGCCGACCGCGCTGGGGAGCTTTTGAAAACCGTCCGTTTGGCGGCAAATTATACCACCGAATTGCTGCAACGAGCAACCAAGTGGAACGTCCGCATCCGTCCGTGCATCCGAGATATTCACCGGCAGCATGTGCTGTTCGAAGGTGACTGCGTGACGGGAATCGTTGACTTTGGAGCCATGCAATTCGATCACGTGGCCACCGATATTGCCCGGCTGCTGGGAAGTTTTGCCGGCGACGAATTTGAGCTGTGGCGTGCGGGTCTGGGCGCGTATCAGCGGTTGCAGCCGCTTACCGAGCAAGAACTGTTGCTGGTAGATAACTACGATAAAAGCGGGGTGTTGCTGAGCGGTATTCACTGGCTGCAATGGGTGTTTGTCGACGGCCGAGATTTTGTAAACCGCCAGGCAGTTTTGGCGCGATTTGATGAAATCCTGGGTCGCCTGATCCGGTCAGTTGACCAAAGCCCTGCCAGTGCAAGCATTATTGTATGATTAATACGGACGCCATCTCGTCGGTCGCTAAAAGCGGCGAATAATTGCCCTGCTAAAATCAATTGACCGCATAAACCGCCGCTTGCTACAGTAACCCAGCGACGGAAGGTGCAACTTTTGCAAGATACATGACGATTGCTTTGGAACTTCTTGTTTTGAAAAACCGCCGCTTCGGTTTTGGCACGCTCTGTTTAGCGGCGGCGGTGATGCTGCTGGTCGGCGTGGTTGATGCACAGGGATTGCAGCCGTTGTCCGATTTCGGGCTCAATCCCACGGCTGAATCCGCCGGCGGTGAAAAGCTAAAGGCATCGGCTTACTTCACCGCCGCCGGAAACGGAAAACCGGCTGTCCTTTACGTTACCGCCGAGCTGGCGCCGGGCTGGCACACGTATTCTACGACTCAGGCGCCCGGCGGACCGAATAAGACTCGCATCAAGCTTAAGGCGTCGCCCGATTACAAACTGGCCGGCGAATTTCAACCGGCGCCATCTCCTACGGTTCATCATTACGACGACATTTGGCCCAATCTACCGGTTGAAGAACTTGAAGGACGGGTCACTTGGAGCGCGCCGCTGGAAATCTCAGCCGGCATTAGTCCAGATAGTCTTGAAATTTCCGGCGCGGTTAACGCTCAGGTATGTGCGAAGGATTGTTTACCTCCGACGGATTATAAATTCGTCGCAAAGCTGACTTCAGCATCGAGTGCGGCGGCAACGAGCGCATCTACAGAGGATCTTGGCCAAGGTGGGCCTAGGACCGCCATTTACAAGCCTAACCTGGCACACGTCGCGCTAAGCGGCGCCATTCAACCGGCAGCGGCTACTCCGGGTAGCATTGCTCATGTGATCATTACGGCCGAACCCGGCAATGGCTGGCACGTTTACGCATTGGCGGCAACCGATTTGAAAGACGTTTCCAAACCGACGCTGATCGTACTGACTCGCACGTCGGGTTTGCGGTACGGAGTTCCGCGCCCAAGTGCCGCACCAATCGAAAAGCAAAGCACTGTCACGCAATCGGGCAAGGAACAGTTTTATAACCAGCCGGTGACGTGGACGATCGACCTGGAAGTGCCTACAGGCGCCAAGCCTGGACAATATGCCATCGACGGCATCATCGGTTTCCAAACCTGCAAGGATACGGCCTGCGACATGCCGTCGGCGGCGCGGTTTTCCGGCGTGCTGAATGTCGGCGATGCGGCCACGGCAAGTACTGCCCTTACCTTTCACGAGGCTAAATACGCCGAGGCGGCCAAACTTGCCGAACAAGGCGCCGGCCCAATAAATGGTGTCCAAAGCAAGCAATCGTCAGGGACATCGGTTGTGCCGCCAGCCGATGGAATGAATTCCGGCCCGTTGCAATTGCGGGTCCTCGGCGATGCGAGCAACGCGGATAAATCGCTGGGAGCAGTGTTGTTTTCCGCATTCATCGGCGGACTGATTTTGAACTTAATGCCGTGCGTGCTGCCGGTGATCGGGCTGAAATTATTGTCGTTCGTCGAGCAAAGTCATCATCACCGCAGCCGAGTGCTGATGCTCAACATTTGGTACGCGCTGGGCTTGATGTCGGTTTTTCTCGTGCTGGCCACATTGGCATGCGGGGCCAGTTTGGGTTTGCGTTCGCAAAACCTTTCGTGGGGCGAGCAATTCAGTTCCACGGGATTCAATATTGTGATGTGCGGCGTGGTGTTCGTCATGGCGCTGAGCTTTTTGGGTGTATGGGAAATTCCAATTCCGGGTTTTGTCGGCTCCGGCAAAGCGGTTGAAGTGGCCACACACGAAGGCGCGTCGGGCGCGTTTGCCAAAGGAGTACTTTCCACGGTGCTGGCTACGCCTTGCAGCGGGCCGCTGTTGGGTTCGGTGTTCGGCTTCACGCTGCAGCAATCGCCGGGCGTTATTTATGCCATTTTTGCAACCATTGGATTGGGCATGGCCGCGCCGTATTTAGTGATTGGCGCCTTTCCACAATTGATTCGCTTGCTGCCCAAGCCCGGCGCCTGGATGGATACGTTTCAGCACATCATGGGTTTTGTACTGCTGGGCACGGTGGTGTTTTTGTTCACGTTTTTGGCGCGCGATTATATCGTTCCCACGTTCGGGATGCTGGTTGGCCTGTGGGCGGCCTGTTGGTGGATAGGGCGTGTGCCGCTAACGGCCGAATTTGGTCGAAAGATCAGCGCTTGGATTCAAGGCGCGGCAGTGGCGGCGGGGGCGGGCTTCATTTCATTCGCGCTACTGTTACCGCACGATGCCCTGTTGCCGTGGCAGCCGTTTTCGGTTGGCGCCTTATCGAAACTGCGATCCGAAGGTAAAACGGTGATGGTCGATTTTACGGCCGACTGGTGCCTGACCTGCAAAACGAATTTAAAATTCGCGATCAATACGCCCGGCGTGCTGGATGTGATTAAATCGAACGACGTGGTGCCGCTGCTGGCCGATTGGACCGACGGGTCGCAGGAAATCAAAGACATGCTGTCGACGCTACAGAGCAACTCCATTCCGGTAGTCGCCATTTTTCCGGGGGACCGGCCCAACGAGGCCATTGTGCTGCGCGATCTTATTACCCAAAGCCGGTTGCTTGATGCTCTAAAGCAAGCTGGCCCATCACAGTCGGCAGCGGCTGTCAAGCAGACGGTGATGCAGTAACGTCTGCGTCCGGAACGGGAAGCACTGCGCGGAAATTAGGCAGGCGCTTTGTATGCAGAATCTTTTCTAGCGCGCCAAAAAACGTGCTAAGCTATTGAGGATCGGCAGTTTGGTGCGTCGGCGGTATCTATAGGCGGACCGTGGCGCGGAAGTTGCAGTTTTTTCTTTGCGCGGCTGACGCCGCTTATTTGTGTGCGCTAAACAAGGCGCAACCCTCGGGCAGAGCCCGGGGCTAAAGGTCGATTGGGCAATGGATTGTCGAACGGTCGATCGTGCCCGGCAATGACCGGGCAAAGGGGAGACAATCCAATGAAATCGGCTTGGAAGGTAAGTTCCTGGTCCGTCAGATTTTTCTTTGCGGCGACGCTCGCAACTGCGCTTATTTGGGCCGCTGCGATAAACACTTCCGCGGCGGATTCTGGCGGGCAAAATGCCAGCGCGGCAATCGCCAGTGTGCAGCCGAACGATGCTGCATCTAAAAACAATACATCCGCAAGCGATCAGCCAGCTGCTGCACAGCAAACTGCTTCACAATCGGCGTTTCCCGAAAAGGCGCTACCAGCGAAGGTGCTGTTCATCACGTCGAAGGATTCGCCCGACTGCGACAAAGTGCTTGGCCAGTTGATGCGACCTAACGGCGATTTTGACAAGATGCGGGCAGCGGGTTGGAAGATCGGCAAGGGCCCCGGCAATCAGTTGCAGATTGTCGATAAGGACGAGGTGCCGGAGTTGATGGCCCAGCTTGGCAAGCAGGAATTTCCAGCGGTGGCCAGCGTGGATAAGAGCGGCGAAGTGGTACGCTACTTCCGCTTCGGCTGCACGACGCCGCTGGATATGTGGACGTTTGGATTTTTGGCCAAAGGAATTGACGAACGTCCGGCCGGCTTCGTGATGGAAACGGCCCGTGTGGAATGGACCGCTCATTATCCGCTGCGAGGAAATCACTGGTCGGTGGAAGGGGACTGGAGTCCGTCGAAAGAGAAAACCGTTGCGCATCTGCATGGGCCGAACCATCAGAGTCAACTGATTCCCGAGTGGCACATTGAAGAATGGTCGTTGGAAGAATTGCGTTCGCTGCACGATGATTTGCATGAGAAATACGATACGGGCACTTACAATGGACCGGACAATTCCGGCAGCGGCGGCGGACAGGATTACTTACGGTTTAAGGGGAAAGGCTAAGCCAGGCGGTTGCCGCGCTATCGCGACGGTTTCAAAACGCTCACGAATATGACGGATAGTTTCAATAGCGAAACTGTCCAGCCGCGAGTTTGCGTTTTGTATGAATTACAATTGCCGCGAATGCTGGGAAGAGTTTGCGGGAAATGCGCTCGCTAGCAACGCGAAAAAAATCTTTCAATTGCAGCGGGCCATGGCGGCCCGCGAATTGCAATCTTAAAATGAAGTCAGTCGATGGTCGCTGCAACGAAGCACGATCGTCCCTGGAATAGATCGGTGGCGCCGGTCCAGCCAATCATCTTTTAAATTTGTTCTGTGAGCCACCGATCCGTTCGGCGAAAGGATTCGCCTCTGTAGACTTTGTCTAAGGAGGCAGCCATGAGCGATCAAGCTCATCCCGGAGCGGTTCGATTACAATCTTCAGCCATGGTGGTGGCGGCGCTCATTACTACGCTGGGCGCGGTTACTGCAGCCTGTATTCAGACAGGTTTGATCAGTAAATCGCCGCCGGTCAATGTCGAAGGTTTTCCAGCGTCGCCGCAGCCGAACAGTTTGGTTAAATCCCGGTCTGCGCTGTCGCCTGATGAAAAATTTTCCATGGCGCGCGAGCCGCGCAATCCGTATGTGGCGCAAGTCGAAGACGCTTTTCGGCCGGCGCCACGCATTGCGCCCGCTTCGTTTGTGGGAACCATTGAACCGCTGAACGAGTATCCGTCGGATGGCCGGAAAGCTTTCGTTCCCACCACCGATTCGAATTTGATTGCTCCGCAATCGTTTACACCGAGCGAAACGTCTAAAACAATGGCTCTGCCGCCGGTTGCCCCCAGTGCGAAAGCAAACACAGCCGCATTCTTGCCCGTGACTGCCATAGGTGAAACACAGCTGACGGCCGGGTATGCACCCGCTTTACTACCGCAGGATGCGCCGGTTAGAATTCTGCCGTCGCCATGGTCGTTTCTGAGTAGCTCGGCGCCGGTGGTGATCGATAAATCGCCGACAAGTGCAAAACTGGCAGTGAATGACAAACCGGCCGAGCCATTGAAGGCGGCTAAAAAGTCGTGGGATTGGGGCGCGGTCGCTCGGCTTTGGCCATGGCACAATTGATGATCGGATTCGCAGAAACCCAGCGCCGGCCGGATTCGATCAGAACTGTTTCGTTCGTCGGCTCAGTTCCCCGGATTCGAAAAAGGTGTGCCGCAGATGAGCATTGTCGTGGGTTTGGCCGCTATCGCGCTCATTTTGCTGGTGATTGTCGACAGTTTTGAAACGACGATTTTGCCGCGGCGGGTCACTCACCGGTATCGCTTCGCCCGTCTGTTTTACTTCACGACCTGGCGCGTGTGGCGCGAAATTGCAGTTCACCTGCCGCGTGGGAAGTGGCGCGAAGCTTTTCTAAGTTTGTTCGGGCCTCTATCACTGCTGGCCCTGTTAACCATTTGGGTGATCGGACTGGTTTTCGGGTTTGCGCTGTTGCATTGGTCGATGGGCACAAGGGTTCGCGCTCCGGAAGGCGAGGCCACGCTGGCTTCGTATTTGTATTGGAGCGGTGAAACGTTTTTTACGCTGGGGACCGGCGACATCTCGCCTGCCACCACATTGGGCCGCGCGGTGGCCGTCATCGAAGCCGGTATGGGCTTCGGCTTTCTGGCGCTCTTTATCAGCTATCTCCCGGTCACGTATCAAACTTACTCCAGGCGCGAGGCAATGATTGCGCTGCTGGACGCCCGGGCTGGGTCGCCGCCCAGCGCCGCGCAGCTTTTGGCGCGGGCGGGCCGAGTCGGAAACATCGGCATGCTCAATTCATTCTTAGCGGAATGGGAGCGTTGGTCGGCCGAGTTGCTCGAAAGTCATTTGTCATTTCCGGTACTGAGTTATTACAGGTCGCAGCATGATAACCAGTCGTGGCTGGCATCGTTGACGGCGATACTGGATGCATGCGCCGTTTATAGTGCCCTGGTGAAAGATCAGAATCCATTTCAAGCGGAATTGACCTTTGCGATGGCACGGCATGCCGCGGTGGATCTTGGATTGGTATTTAAAGTGCCGCCGATTATTCCAGAGCCGGACCGGTTGCCGCCGGAGCGCCTGCAACAACTGCGGCAGCAATTGCTGGACGCCGGCTTTGCGTTGAACGATGCGGCGGCAGACGTGATACTGGCTGACCTGCGCGCCACATATGAACCGTTCGTAAATGCGCTTGCGCAACGCTTTTTATTTCGTTTGCCAGCAATTGTGCTGGAGCATCCGACCGCGGACAATTGGCAGCGCAGTGCTTGGATGAAGCGGGCGCCGCAATTCGGAAACTTTCCGACTGCTTCGCCGGGCGATACGCATTTCCGCTGAAATGTGTACTCTGCGAACATAGCTGCCATACCGGCCGCGAGATATTAATACGACGAAAATCTACAAGCCGCGTTTAGGAAGAAACCGGGATGAACTATCGCAAGTTTGGCAGCATTGGCTGGCAAGTATCGGAAATTAGTTTCGGCGCATGGGCCATTGGGGGCGCGTGGGGAAAGCAAAGCGATGAAGAATCGATGGCAGCGCTGCACAAGGCGCTTGATTTGGGCATCAACTTCATCGATACGGCCGACGTCTACGGCGATGGCCGAAGCGAACGGCTGATTGCGCGATTGCGAAGCGAGCGATCGGAGCCGTTTTATGTCGCCACGAAGGCTGGCCAGCGGCTGAATCCGCACACCGCCGACGGATACAACGAAAAGAACCTGATGGAATTTGTCGAACGGAGTATGAAAAATCTGTCGACGGACAGTCTCGATCTCGTTCAATTGCACTGTCCGCCGACCGAGGTGTATTACCGGCCGGAAGTGTTCGCTGCCCTAGATCGCATGGTGAAGGCGGGAAAAATCCGTCATTACGGCGTAAGCGTGGAAAAAGTCGAGGAAGCGCTCAAGGCCATTGAATATCCGGGCGTGCAAAGCGTGCAGATAATTTTCAATATGTTCCGACATCGCCCAGCGGAACTGTTTTTCGCCGAAGCCAAGCGGCGGAATGTGGCCGTGATTGTGCGCGTGCCGCTGGCCAGCGGATTGCTGACGGGAAAACTAGCGCGCGATACGCAATTTGAAGCGGACGATCACCGACAGTTTAATCGGCATGGCGAAGCCTTTGATCGGGGCGAAACCTTCTCGGGCGTCGACTACGAAACGGGCCTTGGAGCCGTGAAACACTTACAGAACATCGTGCCGAAAGACGGCACACTTGCGCAATTGGCCCTGCGGTGGATTTTGATGTTTGACGCAGTTTCGTGCATTATTCCGGGAGCGCGGCGGCCGGCGCAGGTCGAGCAAAATGCAGCCGCTTCGGCGCTGCCGCCGTTAAACGAAGCGCAGATGAAATCGGTGCAACAAATCTACGATGATGCAATTCGGCCACTCGTTCATCACGGCTGGTAGTGATTCGTTACGCGGCCGTGTTTTATCGCGCTGCCCTGCGGCCTGCACTCTATACTTGAAGGAAGAATTCAAGTCATCGCTTAACGGGTGCACCCATGAAACGCCGTCGTTTTCTGTTTTGGGTCAGCTTCGGTTTGTTTACGCTTGCGGAAAGACTGCGATTTAGCGGCCTCGACAACTTAGCAGCGGCCACGATCGATCTGGTGGACCCGAACGCTGAACCTTCTGCAAACCCGACGGCCGCAGATGCGGCTGCCACTTCCAAGGCTGTTGCTTCAACGCCCGAGCATTGGACGGCTGCGGAAAATGACACATGGCGATGGTACGAGCGGGAGAACTACATCGACGGAAAGTGGAAATTGACCGGGGTCACCATTCCGATCAATAAGGAAACTGGCGAAGTTTACACCGGCAGGCCCGGCTATCTCGATGAATCTGCTGCGCCAGAGGAAATGCGGCTGAGCAAGCAGCCGGTGTTTGCGGACGATGCCAAAGACATAAGTATGCAATCCCGCGTTCATCAGCCCGACTCAGCCCGCCAGGCTCGGCATGGCCGGCCGCCGAGCAAATGGCTGCGAAGCTTGAACGCATCGGAGCTACGGATTTGGCTAAAAACGATCGATCCGCCGGAAGCAGGTGTAAGCGGCATGACCTATTGGACGCATCTGACGCGCGACCATTTCTTCGACCCGGGCCATATCGCGGGCCTAACAATCGACGAGCAAGCGAAATTGCACGCCGCGGCGCATGCGGGGTATTGAAAACGGATTAAGCAATCCGAACGATGTCGATTTCCTGCGATTTTAAGAACTCCCAGAGCTGGGCAGCTTCGACCTGCAAATGCGGCAACACGAGGCCGGTTGAGTTGAAGCCACCTGTGAAAATCGCCTGGGCTGCAAGAACTGCCGGCGCGACTGCGATGACAAAACTGTTTTCGGCCGACAATGCCGCCATGCGAACAATTTCGCCGGCAGGGCTCTCGATTTCGTAACCGATGCCGCCGACCTTGGAGCCAATTAGCTTAGAAATCCGCGTGGCCAACGATATTCGGCGTTCAATCCAGCGCCGAAATCTTGGAAAACGGGCTGCAACCAAGAGCAGTGTGTTTACGCCCACGGTATTCGTGTCAACATACATCTGGACCTCTCGCAGCGACGGCCAAATTCGAGGCAAATAGATTGCGTCGGCGCTCTCGAACAACCGGCCGAAAATCGGACCGAGCGGACCAGGCATGGGAAAGCGATGCGGTTCTGTCCAGCCGCGCTGCGTTTGCAATTTTCCGTCGTGGAATGTGCGTACCGGACAGCCCACCGATTCGATTAATGAAATCGCCGAGCCTGGATTCGCGGTATGTCGCGAGGCCGGCGCCAGAAAAGCGGTTACGCGCACAGGATTGCTGACACCGCTTTGGAGTACGACCGCAGAGGCCAGCGCCGAAACACTACTGGCGGAACTTAGCACTCGAATTCCGGCGGCGGCAATTTGCTTCCCGAGCGTAAGAACCTGCTCGGCGTAGTGGAGATTGTCGTTGATGTCGACTACATCGAAACCGACTTCCGTGGCGGTTTGTACAAGTGCCAACGATCGGCACTGAAATGGGCCCGCCGTGTCAACGACTAAATCGCCGGCTGCGAGACCTTTCCGGAGCGAGGCCGCATCATTCGCATTCAATTGGATGTCGGCCGTTTGGTGTCGTCCCGCCACCAATGCCGAAATTCCGAGAAGTTTAAGTTGTTCAACCACCGTGCGGCCGAATAACCCCTGGCCACCGAGCACAATCACACGTTTCACTGTTGCCTCCAGATCACAGTGTTTTACAGATCACAGTGTCCTCCAGCGTAGGCCCATCCATAGCGTCCAGCAAATTAACAGTGGAATAGTAATGGCCGTCGATGCGACGATGCCGGGCACGTGGCCCAGGCAGGCAGCAAGGGTCATCCACAAGCCAGCGATCCACGTGGCCCACATTGCAAAGGCAATCGGCCGCGGAAGATTTTTTGTGGACCAGGTCAGCAGCATGCCAGCGACAACGTACAAGAAATTGGCGGCGCCTGCGGTGAGCAAAACCGTGTAGTTTTCGCGAGCTGTGAAACGGGCAGAATCGAACTTCGAGGGGTCGGCGATGGCTTGCCGAGCAAGTTCGACCTGGGCCAGGGAGGAAAACGCCTCACTGCTGAAGTCGCAGACGGAGCCGAAGCCCGTAAGAAGAACTGCGATCGTCGCGATGATTGGGCGAATAAGCCGGCAACCCCACCAAGCGTAGAACAAAATCAGACTCAACGCGCAGAGCATCCAGTTTACCCAGCCAATCGACCACACAGCCGAATGCTGGGCGATGTAGGTTGCACGCTGAATAACGTCGGGCTGCGTTTGAAGGCCCGGGCGCAGAAGGAGCAAAATTGTCAACACTCCCAACGTGTGAATTGCGGCGCAAAGAAATGGAGGCCAATTTGCCAGACGACGGGCGAGCGATGTGCCGCGAAGCAAAAACAACGAAAACGGCAGCCACCAAATGACATCGTTATAGACGCATAGCATTCCCAAGCGGGCGGGCCATTGCTGGCTAATGTTCAACGCCATACCAACGGGCCCGAGCACCTTGCCAAGCAGACCGACGGCAATGATTGGTCGCGCATTATCGGGCTTCCAAGCTGCATACCAATAAAGCAGACCGTACACACCAACAACCATGCCCAGACACGACCAAATCGCCGGGTAGAGCGGCGGCGGGATATCGAAGATCTCGATAAAATGCAACGGATAAAAACCGGCCCACAGACCAAAGGCCAGGTTGTAGCAGCCCGCCAAAACGAAAACGATGCGGAATATCCGCGTGGCGAATAAGCCCTTCATGGCAGCCAAGAATCCTCCAGTTGCTACCAGTGCCGGATTCGCGGCGAGACGATTAGTTTTGAAATGGTCACTCCCAAACGGCAGCGGATGGACCATCGGTGATGTGGCCGATTTGCCAGCTCTCCAGGCCACATTGGGAAAGCTGATCGCGAATGCTGTCAGCATAATACGAACTGACGACGAACACCAAACCAACGCCAAGATTGAATACCTGATCCATTTCGGCCTGTTCTACCTCGCCCAGTTTTTGCAGCCAAGTGAATACCGCCGGCACCGGCCAACTGCCGCGGCGGATGATGGCCCGGCGACCTTCCGGAATAATGCGGCCCAAATTCTCAAGCAGTCCGCCTCCGGTGATGTGCGCGATGCCGTGGATAACTTCTTTCACGGTGTAATGGGCCAAGGCGCGGCGCACGGCTTTGGCGTAAATTTGCGTGGGAGTAAGCAAAATATCGCCCACATTTCCGCCGAGCTCGTCGACAACATCGCCGGGCTTTAGCTTGGCAATTTCGAAGGCGATTTTTCGCGCCAGGCTATAGCCGTTCGAGTGCAAGCCGCTGGAAGCAACGCCGATAACAACGTCGCCCGACTCGATTGCGCGGCCATCGATCAGTTTACTTCGCTCCACGACGCCCACACAAAACCCAGCCAGATCGTAATCGCCGGGGGCATACAAATCGGGCATGATGGCGGTTTCGCCGCCCAGCAGCGCGCAATCGGCTTCCAGGCAGCCGTTGCTGACGCCTTCGACAATTTGCCCAAGCAGCGGTGGATCGTCGTGCGACATGGCAACGTAATCGAGAAAAAACAACAGCTCGGCACCGCAACATAGAGCATCGTTCACGCTCATCGCGACCAGATCGATGCCCACAGTATCGTGCCGGCCCACCTGCTGCGCCACTTTTAGCTTTGTGCCTACCCCGTCGGTACAACTGACCAATACTGGCTGCTCGTACCGGCGAGCGAACAAATGATTGGCGAAATCTAGCTGGAACAGCCCGGCGAATCCGCCATCCAGCGGAATAACACGCGGAGAAAATGTGCGGTGCAACAACGGCGGCAAGCGAGCCATGCTCTGGCGATAAAGCTCCAGATCGACGCCGGCATCTTTATAGGTTGCTTTGGCCATTCGCACTGGCGGTGTGTTGAAACCGCGAGTGGCGATTTTACGCCCCGCAGTGGGAACGAAAAAGGGGCCTGCCTTTGGACCGGGGCCAAAAGCGCCGCACTCGGCATTAGGGTCCTCTGCCCGAAAAGTCTCCGCAGGCTGTTCGACGTGCAAGAATGTGTTATTCTCTGGAGGCTGCACAGATAGGACGAGACGACCGAGATTTTTCCCTCGAGCCACTTTTTTTCTATGCCGGTGCAAGGAAGCACTCGGACCAAGTGGTATGCTAAGTTGGCATTGGATCAAACGACCGAATTTCGGTTTTATGTCACGCGGCGGCCAACTCGCCGGCGCCGCGCTTGTCTAGTGGGTTTGAACCATGCCGAAAGATTCCCGCAATCGTTCGTCGACGTCCTCCGACAAAACGGAATCAACCGTGCTACGTCCCGCAGAACTTTCCCACGTCCATCCGGCGCTGCAATTTACGCATCTGCTCCCCTACGGGGCGGTTTTGCACGACGATGGCGTGCAGTTTGTCGTTTTCAGCCGATCGGCCACAGCGATGCGATTGCTGCTGTACGATCGGGTCGACAATCGCGAACCGGTGGAAATCATTCCATTCAATCGCGAAACCGACCGGTGGGGAGATATTTGGAGCACATTTGTGCCCGGCCTTAGCGCCGGACAGCTTTATCATTTTCAGGCGGACGGACCGTTTGATCCTGAGCAAGGGCAGCGGTTCAACAGCCAGGCGCGGCTGATCGATCCTTATGCAAAGGCCTTGGCGGGCCCGTTTTTGCCCAGCGACGACGGGATTGTGCGGCCGCCGAAATGCGTCGTGATCGACGATTTGTTCGATTGGGAGCACGATCGGCATTTGCGGCGACCGTTGGCGGATACGGTGATTTACGAACTGCACGTTCGCGGCTTCACACGCGATGCCACCAGCGGCGTACAGCGGCCCGGCACGTATTTGGGTGTGATTGAAAAAATTCCGTATCTGAAATCGCTGGGCGTGACGGCGGTGGAGTTGATGCCAATTCACGAATTCCCGATGGAATCGCCGTGGGGACAAAAACTGGAGCGACCCAATTATTGGGGATACGATCCGCTTTCGTTTTTCGCGCCGCATCAAGGTTACGCCGCAGGCAGCGAGCCGGGCTGCCAGGTGAACGAGTTCAAGCAAATGGTGAAAGCCCTGCACCATGCGGGCATTGAAGTGATTTTGGATGTGGTCTTCAACCACACGGCCGAAGGCAACGAACTGGGGCCGACGCTTAGTTTCAAGGGATTGGAAAACCGCGTGTACTACATGCTAGGCAACGGCGGTAGTTTTTATCGCAATTTCACGGGCTGCGGCAATACGATCAACGGCAACCATCCGATCGTCCGTGAGATGCTATTTTTATGCCTGCGTAATTGGGTGCAGAATTATCACATTGACGGTTTCCGCTTCGATTTGGCGTCGATCCTCAGCCGCAACCGGCACGGCGAAATTATTCCCAACCCGCCGGTGGTCGAGTTGATTGCGGAAGATCCATTGTTGGCCGACACGAAAGTGATTGCTGAAGCGTGGGATGCGGCCGGGGCATATCAGGTTGGCTCGTTTGCCAATTTGCGTTGGGCCGAATGGAACGGCCGCTATCGGGATGAAGTCCGGCAATACTGGCGCGGCGATTTGCACATGCTTGGCGGCATGGCTACCCGGCTGGCTGGCTCCGCCGATTTATATCAGGCGGGCGGACGGCAACCGTACCACAGCATCAATTTCGTCACGTGTCATGACGGTTTCACGCTGAACGATTTAGTGACGTATGCCTGCAAACACAACGAGGACAATGCCGAAGGCAACCGCGATGGCGACGACAATAGCTACAGCGCCAATTACGGCACTGAAGGGCCGACGCGGAAGAAGAATATTGAGGCGGTGCGTCAGCGGCAAATCAAAAACTTTTTGGCGACGCTGTTATTGAGTCAAGGCGTGCCAATGCTACTTGCCGGCGACGAATGCCGCCGCACTCAGCGCGGCAATAACAACGCCTATTGTCAAGACAATCAGGTTTCGTGGTTCGATTGGTCGCTGGTCGAACAGAATGCCGATCTGGTGCGGTTTGTACAATCGCTGGTGGCTTTCCGTCGAAGCAATCCGACATTGCGACGGCGAAATTTTCTGAGCGGTATACCTTTGCGGCAGGGCGAACTTCCCGACGTCAGTTGGTTCGATCCAATCGGCGACAGCATCGATTGGAAGAATGGTGAACAAGGCTTGGTTTGTATTTTTGGGGCGCCCGTGCCGGCCGCCGAACGCATCGAATCGACTAATCTTGGAGACCGACCGCGTTCGTCGGCAGTTCGTGACGCATCCGGAGGAAACTTAGAACGGGCTCGTCACGTGATGCTGATGCTAAACCCGATTGGTCAGCCACGTGAATTTGTCGTGCCTGACCTGGTACGCACGATCCGTTGGCGCACGTTTATTGACACCGCGGCCGAGCCGCCGACCGATATCTTTCCTAATCTCGACGGTCCGGAACCGCCGCTGAGCGGCGGGCCCGTATTTCTTGTGGAGCGCTCGCTGGTGTGCTACGTGGCGGGATAAGCTGAGCAGCGGCGAACCTGGCACAATCTATTGCTATATTGCGGGAAGCTGACATTCCGCAGGTTGGCGGGGGCTGCATGCCGTCTGCTACGGTAGGCCAAATTGCCGCCACGGCTGCCAAAGTCCCTGAAATCGGCTGTAACATCGACTTCTTTCTTGCGCTTATCTCCCTGGAGGCCGTGCGTGTCGCGTGGCTAAACAATCCAAACCGCCTTTCAGCATAGGAGATACGACGATGTTTACTTTCTGCTTCACCACCGTGGCGGCCGCCCAATTGCGGCGGATTCGCGAAATTCCCAAATCCACTCGGCAAGTGACCGTAGCCATCCGTACAGTCAAGCTTGGCTTGGCAACGATGGCCGTTTTGGCCATGGCCAGTATGGCTCAGGCCGGCGGGTTCACTGTCCATCCGGCCGGTAGTTCGTCAAACATGGCCAGCCGCAACAACGGCGGCAGCTTGTTTAATCAATCCAACCAATCCAACCAATCCAACGCTATACAGTTCAAAGCAAACGGCGCTAAACTTAACTCCGACAAGTCAAAGCTCGAGCCCACCAAACTGTTAACTCTAGATAAGGCCCTTAACACGAAGTCCCCGTCGAAGGTTGTCAAGTCGAATGACGGAACCAGTTTGGTTCTCGGTAAGGGCCCTGGCAAGGTAATCGACCTGACGGGCACGCCTTCAGGAAAACTTTGCAGTCCCTGCCACACGCACTGCTGCCCTTGGTGGTATTGCTGGAATTATCCTTGCTGGCACCCGCTATATGGCTGCGATTGCGGCGACTGGTGCGACGTGCCGGTGGTGGCAATTCCCCAGGGATTTGATCTGCAACTATTAGCGGTGCGAACGATCGACAGTGGCGATCCAGAAAAACAGCTTGGTCCGGCGCTTCGGGTATGGTTCCGCAATAACAGCGCGGTGGCGATCAACCATCCGTTCAACGTGCTGGCCTTGGCAGCCCGCGATGCCCAACCGACGGCGGACCTGCCACAAGCTGGCGTTCGGGTCGATTCGATTGAAGCTGGCCAAACATTGGCGGTTGATGTCCGCCTGCCGGTGGAAGCCAATCAGCCGGGATTTCCGATGTTTCATGTACTGGTCGACAGTCATCGGGAAATACCGGAAGTCGACAAAACCAACAACGGCCTGGTAATCAATCGTGCTGATGTCCAGCCCTTAGAAATTGCCCCGGCAAGCGGTGGTGACACCCCGACAACGACTGCTGCGACCCCGGCTGCTTCGACAACCAATAGCCCGTCCGATGCGAGCAGCGCAACGACCTCGCCAGTTCCCGTGGCGATGCAAAACGTGCCGGCGGAATAGGGTTTATGTATGGGTGCCGACCCGTCGGCCGGGTTGGAACAGACGAAATTCGACTTTTCCTTTCATCCCTCCGGCCGTGTGCAGTAGCCTTTGGCGAACCACACGGCCGGAATTTTTTATTTAAAACACCAGTGTTGAGATCGTTAATGGGCTGCCCAGATAACTTGCCGCCTGGCTGCATTAGTTAGCCGCCGCAATGAGTTCGGTAGGGTACTGGTTTGATCATTTTCACAAAAAATTGGCGGGCCGCTTGATTCCGCGCCATCCCCGGTCTAGGCTTTACGCTCTACGATCATGCCATTCGGATTGATCGTCTGGAACATAGGTTGTCGAAAAACAACCGGCAATCAGAAGAGGGTCAGCAGCCGCGGTACTTGCGGCCGCTCACTGGTCATCGATTGGGCATTTGTCGCGGCATGCGCTTCTGGCGGATAAGTTTTACCGCAAGACACCGGCCGCGGCCGCAAGTCCGGCGAATTAGGGCGTACGCCGTCAGCTTGCATTTTTGAACTCTGGCGCCCCGTGGAGTGGTTCGCATGCCGGCCGGCACTATCAAAAAGCTCGTTCAAGACAAGGGATTTGGATTCATCAGCACTAGCGATGGAACCGACGTTTTCTTCCATCACTCGACTGTGGCCGACCAGCAGTTCGACAGCCTTGAAGTCGGACAACAGGTGGAATTCACCGTCGACAATTCCGGCGGCAGCAAAGGCGGTAAGGGACCGCGCGCCGCCTCGGTGACGCCACAGTAACGGCTAATTCTGACGCGCAAGAAAAGCTGCACGCGACACAAACCGGCGGTAAAGCGCCGTGTAGGTTCCGTCGTGCGCTAGCAATCCGCAATGCGTGCCGCGCTCCACGATTCGGCCGTGTTCTAGTTTAGTACCAGTCCCTGATTGGTTTCACGGACCGTACTTAGCCGATGCGCCACGACAAAATGGGCGTGGGCCGCCATAATTGCTGATTCTTGAACAATACCCAGGAATTCTGACCGCTGCAGTTCCGAGACAGTTTCTATGTCTTATTTCTTCCAACATTTTTGGCCGCACCTGGTTACTCTCGCGGTGCTGGTCGTCGAATTGCTGGCTGCCGGGCACGCCGTACTGTATAAGCGCGACTCGCGAGCCACCATCGGTTGGGTCGGGTTAATTCTGCTGACGCCGCTATTTGGCGCCGTGTTGTATTGGATGTTTGGGATCAACCGCATCCATCGCAAAGCAAAATTGCGACGCGCCGGCATAAGGGGAGCCGAACAGTCGGTCAGCACGCACGTTGCACCGCCTGAACTCATTGAACAATCGCTCGGGGCGGCAGGCCGACAGCTTCGCCCGCTCGTGGAACTGGTCGGAAATATAACGCGCCGTGGATTACTCCAAGGCAATCGGATCGAACTGCTCGTCGGCGGCGATGAAGCCTATCCAGCCATGCTACAAGCCATCGACAATGCCAAGCGGTCGATAACCTTGGACAGTTACATTTTCGACAACGATCGAGTGGGAAAATTGTTTGCCCATGCGCTAAGCCAAGCCAAGCAGCGCGAGGTTGAAATGCGCGTGTTAATCGATGACATCGGTTCGCGGTACACCTTTCCCTCGATTGTCCACACGCTGCGCGAGGCAAACATCCGCACTGAGACGTTCATGCGGTCGCTAGTGCCCGGCTACTTTGCTTACTTCAATTTGCGCAGCCATCGCAAAATCATGGTAGTGGATGGGCGGCTGGGTTTTACCGGCGGCATGAACATCAGGGAAGGTTGTTGGCTTTCGGAACATCCTAAATTGCCCACGCAGGATGTTCATTTCCGTGTCGAGGGCCCTGTGGTCACTCATCTGCAGGAAGTGTTTGCTGAAGATTGGGCTTTTACCACCGGCGAACCGCTGAAAGGCGAGCCTTGGTACGCACCGCAGGAAGAAGCCGGAGCGATGTTGGCCCGGGGCATCGCGTTCGGACCGGACGAAAGCAAAGGAATTATCGGATTGACGCTGATCGGCGCGCTGGGTGTGGCGCAGCGCAAGGTATCGATCGTGACGCCGTACTTTCTGCCCGATGATTCCATTGCCGCAGCCCTGAACGTGGCTGCGGTGCGCGGCGTGGATGTTAACTTGGTACTGCCGAAGAAAGGGAACCTGTTTACCGTCCAGTGGGCCTCGCAGGCCACGTTGTGGCATGTGCTGGAACACGGATGCAAAGTATGGGCAACGCCCGAGCCGTTCGACCACACGAAGCTGATGGTGGTGGACGGTCAATGGAGCTTGATTGGTTCCAGCAACTGGGATGTGCGGAGCTTGCGACTGAATTTCGAATTCGATGTCGAAGTCTACGATCGCGGCTTCGCAACACTCTTGGAACAGTACATCGACCGTCTTCGCGACAAGGCGAAACCGGTTACTCTCGCCGATGTCGATGGCCGTAAACTGCCAGTTCGCCTGCGCGACGGCGTCGCCCGATTGCTGTCGCCATATCTGTAAATCTTTACGGTACAACGGTTTTCTAGCGATGCGACGGACCCTCGCATCGCGTCGCTACAAACTGGAAGACTACCGCGACACCTGAATTTCATAGGCATCCAGATTACTTTGGCTATTAAATCGTGTAATTCGGGCCAGCCTCAGTAATCAACAAAGTTTTTTCATTTTGACCACTTTACCACTTCTGAGGCCGCTCGATATATTGGCGGCACCCAGCATTTTAGGCGTGGGACAAGGAAATTTGGCAAGGCATTTACCTTTTGAAAAATGGAGTTAGGGCCATGAAGTTGCAAGACAAAATTAAGCGCAACCGCTTCGCATTTGAACAACTTGAAAACCGACAACTACTGACCGGCAATGTGAACGTTGACACCTCCACGGGCCCAGCTGTGATCACAGGCGACAACAGCGCAAACGTGATCTCTATCACACAAACTGCCCCCGACACGTTTAAGATTACCGGCTTCGGCACAACGATTACCGGTCCGAAAACCTTCACCACCACCGAAGGAATATTCATCGACATGCGGGGCGGCAACGACTCGTTGACGCTGAAAAATATGACCATCAACGGCGACACCGGCGAAATTGGTTTGGGAATTATTTTGGGTCCCGGTACCGACGCGTTGGTGATGTCGGGCGTGAACGTGACTTACCAAACTGCCATCTCAGGCGGCGACAAGAACGCTATGGTGATCGACAAGTGTAACTTTAATTGCGACCTTGGCATTGAAGGCGGCGAAGGCGTCGACGCTGTTACCATTACGCGCACCAACATCGACGGTGCATTAAGCATTGACCTGCTTGATGGCACGAACGCTTTAACGATGGTCACCGTTAACGTGAGCGCACTCGACGATGGCGGCGGCAGCTATCCTTACGAAACTCTTCCGCCGGGATTTGAAAACTTGCCGGATATCCTTCCTGCAGAAGGAACAGACTGCGGCGCTGAAATCGATGGCGGCAGCGGCGTTGACGCCATTGCCATGGTCAGCGTGCAGATCGATTGCGAGACCGATATCAACACTTACGGCGGCGTTGACTCAGTGGCCATCACGAACTCGCGATTCGGAGATGCACTGCTCCCCACGGCAGAAGTAGTGACACAAGTCACTCCAGTCTCGACAGACATGGAATTCAGCGGACTATGCATCGAAACTGGCACCGGCAATGATGCCGTGGCGATTAACGGCACCACCGTGTATGGCTTCCTGCAAATCGACACCACGGGCGGATATGATTGCCCGACTGATGAAATCTGTGACATTGCCAGCGGCGCACAGCCTCAAGGTACGGAGCAGACGGGTAAAGATGGCAACGACGCAGTGGTTTTGAACAACGTGAAAGTGCTCCAGTCCGAAGAAGGGCTTTGTCTGGAACAGTGGTGCGAGTGCTGCGAAACTACGAATCCGAATATCATTGCCAATGGCATTGATAATGCTCCGTGCTGGTTCCAGTGCTGCTGCGATATGAGCGTGTTGGAAAGCGGCATGCTGTTGATTTACACCGGCAACCAAGTTGATTCCGTCGCGCTAAATAAGGTTACCACGGACGCTGAGGCCAATATTTACACGACCGACGAAAGCAGCCTGGACGGCGCCGATGCTGTGGCCATCACCAATTCCAACTTCAATCAGAACAACGAAGTGATGGAATGTTCCGTTCTTCCGCTAGTCGAAACGGGTGACGGACTGTACGTTGAAACCGGCAACGGCAACGACGCGGTCACGATTGCCAAGGTCAATGTTGTCGGCGAAGCGGAAATACAAACCGGCGCAGGCACCGACGCGGTGGCAATCAACGCACTGGTGGCGGACGATATTTTCGTGGATCTGGGTTCAGGCAAATACGACGTACTGACCATCGCCAAGAGCGTTGCCAACACCGAAACATTTGACGGCGCCGGCACCACCTCGGGCGATACGCTGGTCTACAAGCACTTGGGAAATAATTTCGCCAATCCACCGGATATTTCTGGGTTCCAGTACGTGGTTTAGGCTCTCGGGTCTGGGCACGTTGCCGTAACAAATTGATAGTCGACACGGCCGTTGCGCCAAAGCCAGCGGCCGCGTTATTTTTCCGCGCCATTTTGCATCACTTTCCCAATCGCAACTATGAGAAACATAAGAAACCAACCCCGTAAGCGATCTTTTGAAAGTCTCGAAAACCGCCAACTGCTGGCCGGCAACGTGACGGCAGATGCCACTACAGTACCGGGCACTTTAGTCATCGTGGGCGACAACAGCGCCAACGTTTTAGTGCTGACCCAAGTTTCGCCGGGCGTCATCAAAATCACTCCCGCCGGAACCAAGCTCAACGGCAGCTCCTCCGCGCAAAAATTTACGGTGACCAATGGCATTTATATAGACATGGGGGGCGGCAGCGATTCGCTGACGCTGAAAAGCCTGACCGTACCGGGTATCGACGAAACGTACAGTGCGGGCTTGGCCATTTTGATGGGAACTGGCAACGACGCTTTGGTGATGAGCCAAGTTACTGTCGCGGACGGATACTGCGCCATCGACACCGGCGATGGCAGCGATGCCACAGCAATTGACCGAAACAATTTCAATCACAGTTTTTATATCGACGGTGGTAATGGCAATAACGCGATCGCCATTAGCCGCAGCAGGATCGATGGTCAATTCGTCATCTTAACGGGCAGTGGAAACGACGCGATTACCTTGCTAAACGACAATGTTAATCTAGACGATCCTGTACTAGCCGCAGTAACACTACCGGTCGATCCGGCCACAGAAATTGACAATGTCGCTGCTGTTGTCGGGAACGATTTCCAGGACCTCGCGGAAAGTCTGGCAGATGACGGGTCGTACATCGACACCGGCGCCGGCGCCGACGCCGTTGCATTGAATGGCGTCAACATTTCTGGACTGACCGAAATTTACACCGACGCCGGCAACGACGCGGTGGCGATCGTCAATTCGACCTTCGGCGACCCGGCAATTACTACAATTGATGTTGCAACGGTGACGCCAGATACGCCGTCAATCGGCACTACTGATTTTAGCGGTCTCTGCATTGAAACCGACGGCGGCAGCGACGCCGTGTCGATTGTCAACACCACGGTTTACGGCTTTCTGCAAGTCGATACTTCCGGCGGCGTGGATTGCCCAACCGAAGAATTGTGCTCCTGCATCGACGGGGGTGTGCGAACTCAGCAAACCGAGCCGAGTGGCACAGACGGCAACGATGCGGTAGTGCTCAACAACGTGAAAGTGCTGGTATCCGCAGAAGCAGAAACTAGCTCCGAATGCTGCCAGAGCATTGAGACTTGGTGCGAAAACAATCCGAACGTCATTCCCAACGAAATTAGTTGGGAATGCTGCATTTGTGAGTGCCTGACCGAAGAATCGATTTTGGAAAGCGGCACGCTGCTGATTTATACCGGCAACCAGGTCGACGCGGTCGCCTTGAACAAAGTCACCACCGATGCCCAGGCCGACATTTACACGACAGACGAAACCAGCCTCGACGGGGCTGACGCCGTGGCCATTACCAATTCCAGTTTCAATGTGAACAACGAAGTGATGCAGTGCACCACACTTCCATTTGTCTCGACCGGAGACGGATTGTACATTGAAACCGGCTGCGGCAACGACGCGGTCACCATTGCCAAGGTCAATGTTGTCGGGGAAGCGGAAATACAAACCGGCGCCGGCTCCGATCACGTGGCCATCACTGCTTTAGTTGCTGATTCAATCTATGCCGAGTTAGATGGCGGCAATTACGACACGTTGGCGATTACAAACAGCTCTGCCAGCGAAGCCAATTTCTACGATGATGGCGGCAGCTGGGGTACGCTTGTGCGGGCCCACAACAACTTCGGCAATCCTTCGTCGCCCCCAACCAACACACCGGGCAACGGTTTCCAGTATGTGGTTGGTTAAGGTTGAAGTGGTCTAAAACTACATCGCAATGGATTTTTCGGGCGATTGCCAGCCGCGATGGTCGCAAGCGCCGTCTAAAATTGCGCACGACCGCATTTCGAGTTAAAGCCGCTGACCGACGTCGCAAACAGGCTCCTGGACGATCAGCGTGGCAGTGCTGACATCAGTTATTGCAAGCGACGAACGGCCACATCGTTAGCTTTTTGCTAGCAATGATTTGCGCAGTCGTGCACTTTTCTGTAAGCGCTCTCAAAGCTTTGGGCCCCATGAAAACTGGAATACGATTTGCTAAAATGATATGGAACTTTGGGGCTTTGAGGAGACATACAATGCGCAGATCGACTCCATCCGCGAAGCAGTTTGGTTTTGAACGCTTGGAAGACCGGGCGGTGCTCAATGGTACCGTGATGGCAACCGGCGCCGGCGGCGCGCTGGTACTCACCGGCGATGCTGGCAACAACTCCATCGTTGTTCATCAAATCGGCACGAACTCGGACGGCTCCGGCGCCATCATTCAAGTGCTGGGCGCCGGCACAAAAATTAACAACACCGATACCGGAACAACCGGCAACTCGGCCACTTTTGGATCGGCAACCGGCGCCGGCATCACCTCGATCGATATTGAAATGGCCGGCGGTCGCGACACTGTCACCTTCACTAATACGACGGTCAGCGGGACGATACTCGTCAACATGGACGATCCGGCTTCTGGCGGCGTGGGCGATGGGAACGACGTGCTGGTAATGACCAACGTTCACTCGACGAGCGACACCATCACCATCGGTTTGGGCGGAGGAAACAACGTCGCAACATTGGTTCGAGTCAGTTCCGGTGGCGATTTTACGCTGACAGCCGACGATGGACGCAATGTGATTGCTCTTAATACCGTGCGGTCGAACGCCAGCCCAGATTCGGCAGATGATACGTTCATCGTCACCTTGGGTTCGGGCAGATTCAATACGGTGGTGATGGTCAATTGCAGCGATGGTGCAGATGGCACGCTTCAGATTACTGATGGTGGCGACGACGGCATTCTTGTAGGAGCTCTCAATTCGTTCAGCAGTCAATCCGATGTCACTACGTTCAGGTTCCGGTCCGGCGACCTAAGGAGCAATAAGGCATAGTGTCAGCAATTGGTCGCAATCAAAGTAGAAATACTTTCAATAGCCCGATACGCTCATGTCGGGCTATTTTTTTGCGCGTTGGGGGTTCGCTTCCGCAGTGCGTTTTTCCTCTGCAGCGCTCGGACGAAAATATTGCGGTCCAAGCCCAAATATATCGTCGCGCCTACCGGATTGAAATTGTTGCCATGCCAATCGCCCGACCGTTGCGGCTTTGGGCCACCACAACTTTTGCTCGACAGCCACAACGCCGCTCGGCAATTGGTTCGCCAGTTTATCAAGTACCGGACCGCTAACGGCTTGCCCCGGGGATAATTGCGCCAGCCACGCACTGTTGTCGAGCAACATTCCTTCGCCACGCCGTTGCCAGCGACCAACCAAATCAGCCGGATCCCGTATGAACTGGGCGGCAAATACCTGTCTGCGTTGTGCGTCCATGGCGGCCCACACTTGGTTCACTTCAGCCGGAGTCTGGGCAGCGATCACTTCCAAGGTGTCGACCCCCATCACGCCAGCTTCAACGGCATAGGCAAATAGCTTAGCAGTAGTTATCCCGACACGAAGACCCGTGAACGATCCAGGCCCAACCGCTACCGCCACTAGTTCCACGTCGGTTGAATTCCATCCGGTGCTTTGCAACAGCGCCGCAAGGGCCGGAGCCAGCGATTGGGCACTACGCATCTGCGGATCAAGATCCAGGGCCGCCAGCAACCGATCTGCCTCCAACGCCGCCACGCTACCCGCGATCTCCGTCGTTTCGATGGCCAAAATCCGCATATTCTTCTTGATCCGCTTGCCACACAACTGTCGGTGTCCTCACGGCTTGACCGCACAACTGCTGATTCGTAGACTGCCAGTTTAGCCTTGTCGACGGCGGTGGGATAGAATAGCTGCAGCTACCCTGGGGCCGGAATTTGTGTCTTCGTTTCGTTTTTGTCACTTGCTAGGTCCCCCGCGTGAAGCGAGCCCTCATCAGCGATATTCACAGCAACCTCGAAGGCTTAGAGGCCGTGCTGGCAGACATCCGCGCCCAGGGGATCTCCGAGGTCTTCTGCCTCGGCGACATTATCGGCTATGGACCCAATCCGCGCGAATGCATCGACCTGGTAATGAAGTGCCAGATGTGCCTATTGGGCAATCATGATCAAGGCGCTTTATTCGATCCCGAAGGGTTTAACACCGGCGCCGAACGAGCCATTTTTTGGACCCGCGAGCAATTGGAAAACTCCCGCGGCAGTCCAACCGACAATGCCAGGCGATGGGAATTTCTGGGCGAATTGCCGCGCACCCATCGGGATGATGGCTTTTTATATGTCCACGGATCGCCGCGCAATCCGCTCAATGAATATGTGTTTCCGGAAGACACGATTTGCAGTCCCAAGAAGTTGGAACGCAGTTTCGCGCTGATCCAGCGCTGCTGCTTTCAAGGACACACACACGTGCCGGGCGTATTCACCGAAGGCATGAATTTCCTCAGCCCCGAGGAGCTCAATTATCAATATCGCATTGAGGGAGAGAAGGCGATGATCAACGTGGGCTCTGTCGGTCAGCCGCGCGACGGCGACCCCCGAGCTTGCTATGTAGTTCAGGAAGACGACAAAATCACGTACCGCCGCGTCGAGTATCCGGCCGAGAAGACGCGGCAAAAAATTCACGATATTCCCGAATTGGACAATTTCCTCGGCGATCGGCTCTTGGAGGGCCGCTAAAGCAACCAGGGTCGAAGAGTCCAAAAGTCGAAGAGTCGAAGAGTCGAAGAGTCAGGCACTTTAGACTTTCTGACTTTTAGACTTTTCGACCCTTTCAATTTTTAGACCGCTTTTTCTCCGTTAAGGATCGTTTGTGGAAAACCGCCGTTTCATTTTGTTCATCATCGGCGCGATTGCCATTCTGATTGGCAATATGTTGCTGTGGTCGAAGCTGCATCCGATACCGCCGCAGCCAGCCGCCGAACAAAAGCAGAACCAGCCGCTGGCGGAGAAAAACACTCCGGAAAAGGTCAACGTAAACGGCGGCGAGGTTGTCGCAGAAAATAAAGCGGGCGGGGAAAACAAGGCGACTACTGTTCCCGCCGCGGCAGAAGCGGCCGAACCTGCCACGCAATGGTTCACGCTGGGCTCGGCCGATCCGGGTACCAACAATCCTTATCGGCTACTGGTCACGCTCACCAATCATGGCGCCGCGGTCGAACGCATTGAACTCAGCAGCTCGCATTATCGTGATTTAGAAAATCGCAGTGGATACTTGGGCCACCTGGCCGCGGAAGATTCTCCCGATGGCGCGAAGGTGAATATGGTCGCGCCCGGCACTCCCGCAGCCGAGGCCGGCCTTCAGCAGGGCGATATCATCACAGCTCTGGACGGAAGCGCCATTGCCAACGCAGAAGCGCTGGGGAAGGCGCTGAAAAACACTTCGCCTGACCAAAAAATTAAATTGGCCATAAGCCGCAGCGGACAACAGCAAACGGTTTCGGCAACCCTGGGCAGACGGCCGCTGGAAGTGGTTCGCCCCGAAGTATTCACGCCCGAGATGCAAATTCCCGAACCGCTTGATGTCGTCGCGGGCAGCGCGCACGACCCGTTTTCATTTTTGCTAACGCTCTCGGAATTCGACAAAAAAAAGATTGCAGAAAAAAACCCTGGCGAGGCAAAAGCTTCCACGGCTGATCCACTACAAAGCCTCGATGCGGAACTGCCGGGCGTGAAATTGCGAACAGCAAATTGGGAAGGCAAGCAGGCCGATGCCGACACGGTTGAATTCACCCGCAAGCTGTCCAATCTGGATTTGGAGCTCACCAAGCGCTACAAGATCGCCAAGGCCGACGGTGACAAACCGGCCTATCATCTGACGCTCGAAATAGAACTACGCAATGTCGGCCAAACGGCCCACTCTGTTGCTTATCAACTTGATGGTCCCACCGGCTTGCCGATTGAAGGCTGGTGGTACACCAGCCGTCCCTCGCGTAGCTGGGGCGGCATTGGGGTCCGAGATGCCGCTTTGCTAATGCAAGGCAAGGACCCGGCCCTATTGAGCCCGGCACAAACTGCCGACGGCAAACTCGATCCGCCGTATCGACAGGAAGCCGCCGACGCCCTGCTCGTCTATGCGGGCGTCGACGCGCAATACGTCGGCGCGGCGCTGCTGCCGGTACCCATGAAAGATCGCGAGCCCTGGCTGGCCGAGATCAAACCCATCGTTGTCGGCCGAATGCCGCAAGACGCCCGCTACAAAACGCTGGGCGATATTTCTTGCCGCTTAGTGAGCGAAAGTGAAACATTGAAGCCCGGCGCCGCGGCGCTGGTTCACACCTATACCGTGTTTGCCGGTCCCAAGCAGCCCGACCTGTTGGCCCAGTACCCACTGGAAGGCAATCCGCAAGATAATCTTGGCGAATTGATTTACTACGGCTGGCCAATTTGGGCCGTCGTCGCCCGGCCAATGACGAACATTCTGCATTTCTTTTATTCGATCGTCGGTAATTATGGGCTAGCGATCATCATGCTGACCATGCTGGTCCGCGCCTGCATGTTCCCCATTTCGCGCAAGCAAGCGCAAAATGCGCAAAAGATGCAGGAATTAAAGCCGGAAATGGACCGCATTAACGAAAAATACAAAGGCAAGCCTGAAGAAAAAACACGGGCCATGCAAGAACTGTGGCGCAAGCATAACCATAATCCCATGGCCGGCTGTTTGCCCGCGCTGTTGCAGATTCCGATATTCTTGGGCTTGTATCGCGCATTGTGGATCGACATTTCGCTTCGTCAGGCGCCGCTGTTTGGTGATGCAATTCATTGGTGCTCCAACCTTGCCGCGCCCGACATGCTTTGGTACTGGAAAGATTCGCCGCTGATCCCCACCTTTCTCTCGGCATATCGCGGATTCCTTTCGCTGGGACCGTACTTCAACGTATTGCCATTTTTCACGATTGCTCTGTTCATTTTGCAGCAGCAGATGTTCATGCCGCCCGCGACGGACGATCAAACCCGCTCGCAGCAAAAAATGATGAAGTACATGGTCATTTTCATCGGTTACCTGTATTACACCGTGCCCAGCGGACTGTGTTTATATATCATCGTTTCCAGCGCATGGGGTATCGCCGAGAGAAAACTGCTCCCCAAGCCGCAAAAAAAAACGGCCGAATTAGCAACGGCGGCAGCGGTTCACGCAAAAAACTCTAGCGGCAACGGGGCCGCTGCCCGGCGCGATCGTAAGAAGCAGCGCGGGCGTTGATCTTCACGGCCCATCGCCGATTGGGCCAGTTATAAAAATGTTTACGCTCGACGACACAATTGCTGCCGTCGCTTCAGCGCCGGGCGGCGCGGCACGTGGAATTGTCCGGCTTAGCGGCCCGTGCGTCATCGATATTCTCTCGCAATGTTTTCAGGCGTCTGATCCTGCGCTAGGTTGGAAATGCTTAACCGATGCCACGGTAATCCAGGGGCGTATAACATGTAAGCGATTCGGTTCTGCAGACTTACCTGAACGCTGGCTGGAACTTCCGGCGGATATTTTCCTTTGGCCGACGGCCCTGAGTTTCACCCGTCAACCCGTGGCGGAAATCCATACCATCGGTTCACCGCCGCTATTGCAGACAATTTTGCAAACCCTCTGCTCCGCCGGCGCGCGGTTGGCACAGCCTGGCGAATTTACATTACGGGCATTTTTGGCCGGCCGAATCGATTTAACACAAGCGGAAGCCGTGCTGGGAGTAATCGATGCCGCGGATCGCCGCCAACTGCATGCTGCGCTCGATCAACTAGCCGGCGGGCTATCCCACCCGCTCCAGCGATTACGCAGCGATTTGCTAAATCTACTCGCCGACTTGGAAGCCGGGCTCGATTTTGTCGAGGACGATATTCGTTTTGTTTCTACAGGCGAACTACAAAATCGCTTGACGGAAGCTGCGGCTCAGCTTGAAAAAATCGATCTCCAACTTATTAGTCGCGACACCGGCGCCAATCTACCGCGAGTGGTATTGGTTGGTTGGCCCAACGTGGGCAAAAGCAGCCTGTTCAATGCCCTGGTGGGAACGGCCGCCGCATTGGTCTCGCATCACGCCGGCACGACCAGAGATTATCTTACCGTCACCCTCGACGCCGCAGGATTGTCCGTCGAATTGATCGATACTGCGGGCTTAGAAACGGATGGCGAATCACGCAAGGCTGAAGACACTGCCGCACAGACAGCCGCCGCCGTTCAGCATCGACAAGCCGATCTGCGCATTTTTTGTCTCGATGCCACACGTCGGCTGAACGATTGGGAGCTAAATCAACTAGGTAGTATAGGCTCGATCGGCGCCACCTTGGTTGTGCTAACCAAATGCGATCAGCCAGCGCAGTGCGATCTCGATATTTCCGCCATTCGCACCAGTAGGTACACCGGCCTGGGCTTGAACGATCTGCGTGAAGCAATTCGCCGCACTTTAACCGCTCAACCGACTGACGCATCCGTTGTGGCAACCACCGCCGACCGAGTGCGAGACAGCATTCGCACGGCGTGCGAAAGTCTGTTACGGGCAGGTCAACTGGTTGCTCCACAGGTAAATCAACCCGCGGAAGAGTTGGTCGCCGCTGAACTCCGAACGGCCTTGGCCGAACTAGGAAAAGTCGTTGGCGCTATTTATACCGACGATCTATTGGACCGCATTTTCAGCCGCTTTTGTATCGGTAAGTGAGATCGACGTCGCGGGTGAATAAATCGACCGGATCGTGTCGATTTCTCTACAAAAGACAGTGCCGCAGGTTGCTCCGCCGCTGCGTGTGACCTAGAAATGTAAGGGGTTCCAGCGCCATCGATCGGTCCTGGACCACGTCCCAACCCGAATTCAAAATTCATTGGATCCATTTGCCAATAAACAACCTGCATCGGAGATTGTATCATGCTCGATAAAGCGCGCCGCATTTCCACCGTGATGGTCATTCGCGGCCTGTTGGCCCTGGTGTTCGGAGTATTGATTCTCACCCTCCCGGCGCCCGCGATCGTCAGTTCCGTGATTATGCTGTTCGGCATCTTTGCAATTGTGGATGGCACATTTGCCGTTGTTGGTTCGCTGGCCGGTCACGAAGCTTTTGAAGATTGGTGGCTGATACTCTTGATCGGTGTTTTGAGTATTTTGATCGGCGTGTTCACATTTGCCCATCCGCGAATGGTCGCCTCGGTGCTGGTGCTGTACATCGGTTTCCGCGCCGTTTTACAAGGAGTACTGGAAGTTGCTTTCGCCGTCCGCTTGCGGAATGTCATCGAAGGCGAATGGCTTTATATTTTCGGCGGCGCGATGTCAGTGCTGTTTGGCCTGGTGATGATTATGTTCCCGATCAAAGGCGAAACCATGGAAGGCGTCCTGGTCGTCGGCTGGTTGATTGGAATTTATGCCATCGCCGCTGGCGCCATGCAACTTGTGCTGGCCGGGCAGATTCGCGACTGGGTAAAACGCATCAGCGAAAAGAAAACAGCCGTGCGATAACCGTTTGTCAGCGCAGCCGTTTCAATGGTGCTCGATAAATTCGCAATTCGTCGAGCATCGTCTGCAAATCGGCAGCCAACGGCGCATCAAACGACATCTGCGCGCCCGTTGCAGGATGGACCAGGGTAATCCGCTCTGCGTGTAACGCTTGGCGTGCCAAGATTACGGTTGAGTCGACCGGCTGGCGACGAATTTCCCCCCGCGTAATTTCCGCACGGCCGCCGTATTGTTTATCGCACAACACCGGACAACCGATGGCCGCTAAATGCACTCGAATTTGGTGCGTTCGCCCTGTTTTGGGCCGCACATTTAACGCGGCAAACCCGTCAAAACGTTCCGCGACTTCGTACATGGTTTGCGCCGGCCGGCTGGTGGGATGATCGCGGCGAACAGCCATTTTTTCCCGCTGGTAAGGATGCGCGCCCACCGGCATATCGATCACATCACGATCACGATCAATCGCGCCAACGGCGATGGCAAAATACTGCTTTTCCACTGTGCGACGCGCAAATTGCTCCGCCAGCGCATAATGCGCGGCGTCGGTTTTTGCCACAATCAAAACGCCGCTGGTGTCGCGATCCAAACGATGCACGATGCCTGGCCGGGTAGATCCCCCTGCCCCGCTGAGCTGCTGGAAATGAAATGCCAAAGCGGCCGTCAATGTGCCCGACCAATGCCCTTTTGCCGGATGCACAACCATGCCAGGTGGTTTGTTGATCGCAGCCAGATGTTCATCTTCAAACAAAATATCCAGCGGAATGTTTTCCGGCACTGGTCCCGGCCGCTGCAGCGCCGGCAACACCATCTGCAACTGCTCGCCTGCCTTTACTCGTTGTCCTGCCTTGGCCGTTCTACCATTCAACGACACCGCACCGGCATCGATTGCCCGGCGTAATTGCGCACGGCTAAATTGTGGTAATTCCCGCGCCAGAAAAACATCGACCCGGCAACCCGCATGCTCCGGCTCAATAATGCGCTCGATCGGCGAGCCGGCTGACATCAGACAATCGTCATTTCGAAGAAGGTGCGAAAACCACTGGGAAAACGACTATTGTACCAAAACCTCTGCAAAATCTCTGCAGCGACAGCAGCGACGCCGATTTGCGGCAGATCGTGGCAGGCTGGCCGTCTGATTTGCGCCGGCGCGTGGCACAGTTAGCGGCGGAGAATACTCGACCAATCGCAGGAAAGATTTTATAATACGGCATCGGGCGGCCGGCTAGCTACCGGCTGGGCCCCTGGCGTCAACTGCTTTCTCAATTCAGCCGTTGGCGCTGGGGGTCTAACCCACCCGCAGAATTGAGGATTCTATGGCCAAGACGGCAAAGCAAGTCAGCGGCGACAGCCGAACCAGCACCGTGTTAAAAGGTGGCGACATCACGGCGATTTCGAGCGATCCTATTGCGGACGTAGCCCTTCCGCCCGCTACCATGGTTGAAGCGAAGGCAGCCCATGCTTGGCTGCAAGTGTTGGCGGGGAGCAACACAACAGTTCAGCAGATGATTAGCTTCGAAACTCCGAAGGCGCAGGCTATCTATCGGGGCAATGGCGTTTTAGAGGTTAGGGGGAAGGCTGTCAGCATTCCTACAGGCAGGCGGCTGCTTGAAAAAATCCTTGACCTAGGAGGCGCGGCGCAAACGTCGGATTTGAAATCACTAAGTTCCAATGTCAGCAAGGAATTGTCGTCACTGGCGGATTTTTTAACCGGGTTGGAAGTGCCTTGCGAACTTTTGACACTTCCCGGCGGCAAAAATGCCGGCGGTTACCGAACGACGATTGTGGATGGCCGCGAAAAGAATTAGGTATTTGGTATATGTCAGTTATGCAAACCTAATGCAAACGGGCAAAATTCGCCTGTAAGCTGGCCCTCGTAACGTTGATGTCTTACTTCAACTACGAGGCGAGCGATGAGCTTTACGACGATTTCCCAATTGGCCAGAAAGCACGGCATACCGCCCTGCAAAATCAGCGATCTCTTCTATCGCCGGATTCTTAGCGATGCAATCTGCCCCATCGTTTCTGGCCGACGTGTGATTCCCGTCGACTATGTGCCGACGCTCGAAGAAATCTTGCGCGAGCGTGGCTTGATTTCTGAATCTGCACCCGTCATCGGAGTTGGCGCTGCCTAAATAAAAATGAGCACGGACGCGCCCATAATGAATTCTCCAATCTACGAATTGCAACTGCGGTCAGAGCGACCGCGGCAAGATGATCCGGACGGCGTGAGGGGACTTCGCGCAATCTTGAAAAAGCTTTTGAGGCGACACGGCCTGCGCTGCGTGAGTCTACGGAGGCGTGGCGAATGAGCGACACCCCACATAATCATGCTGCTGAATATTGTTCAGTCTGTGGCGCACCCGCGGACGCTGCCTGGCATGGCAACCATGTTATTGCTGTTTGTTCCACGTGCGCGATTGAAACACTTCCGAGTCTAATTGCGGACGCGATTTATCTGCCGAAGCATAAAGCTGCTGACGCGGCGAAGCGAAGTCTGGAACGGGTTGATTCGCGATTTTGGCGAGCGCTAACGTTAAGGCTATTCAGATCGCAGGAGCAGCAATGATAACCGCGCAAGCCAAACCTCCTGCGATTGCCGACAGGGAAGTAATCGAAACCTCGATTCGCGAAATTCTTGCACCACAGCAAGTGACTGAAATACGGATTTTGGAAGGTGTCACAAACCAAGACCGCCGGCCGTGCACGTGGTCTGGTTACTTCGACGATCCAGCGAAACTTGCCCAAGCGATGTTGCGATTCGCTTCATTTAAGGGAGCGTATTTCGTTCCGAATCCGATTCACTTGGCGCTATTGGGCAGGGCATATAACAAAATCCGCGCCGTCGGGCGCGATCCGACAACGTCGGATGCCGACATTACCAGCCGTCGCTGGCTGCTGATCGATTGCGACGCTAAGCGACCCAGCGGGGTATCGGCGACGGATGATGAGCATGAAGCAGCTCTGGAAAAAGCCCTAGCTATCCGCGATGGATTGTTGGCGATGGGATGGCCGATGCCGATTTTTGCTGATAGCGGCAATGGGGCCCACTTGCTTTATCGAATTGATATTCCCACAGTCGATGACGGTCTGCTGCAGCGATGCCTTGCTGCACTTGCCAAACGATATGACGATGAGCACGTTTCTATCGATCAGACGGTTTTCAATCCCGCGCGAATCTGGAAGCTTTACGGCACAATTGCGGGCAAGGGGGATGCGGACGCGGCAGCCATCGGCCGGCCGCAGCGCATGGCCAAAACTTTGGAAGTGCCTTTTCCGTTGGAGGTAGTGAGTCACGAATTGCTCGATGCGCTTGCCGGGCCAAAAACACAACCCGCCAAGCCGTTAAACGGACATAGCAGCAACGGCGCGTTTGATTTGGACGCATGGATTGCCCGCAGCGGGCTTGAAGTGCGTGGGCCAGAAGATTACCAGGGCGGCAGAAAGTGGACAGCGCCGACGTGTCCCTGGAATGACCAGCACACCGGGGGATCGTTTTTTATCATTCAGCGAGCCGGCGGAGTCATACAAGCCGGCTGCCATCACAACGGCTGCCGCGGAAACGATTGGCATACTCTCCGCGATTTATTCGAGCCCGCCCGATACGAGCGCCGGAATGGTCAGCCTCAGCGCGACGAATCAGAGGCACCACACGCTGAAGCAAAGCCGGCCACGCCAGAAATCGAATTCGAGCAGTTCGAGTGCATTTCGTCGGCAGAGTTTGACCGCGGCGAATACGAAACCGCCTATCACATCGAGCAATTTCTACCCGTTGGACAACCGACTGTATTGGCCGCACAACTGAAAACGATGAAAAGCACCGCTGCGGTTGCGGTTGCATTTTCCGTGGCGACAGGGCAACTGCTATTTGGCCGGTTTAAGGTTTCAAGCACGTGCCGGGTATTTGTTGGCAATCAAGAGAGTGGGGCAGGAGCGCTGCAGGAAACCGGCCGGCGGCTTGCCGAATCCTACGGCATGAGATTGAGCGATGCGACTGGGCTTGTTTGGTGTCAACGTGTTCCGCGGCTTGATAGCTGGAAGCATGTTCGCGGGATGGAAAAACTGCTCACTGAGAACGAAATCGGTCTGGCAATTTTCGATCCGTTGTACTTCATGCTGCCCGGCGACGACGCCAATAACTTGATGAAGCAAGGTGCCCTGCTGCGTGAAATGTCCGAAATGTTGCAGAGCATCGGCTGCTCGTCGCTGTTTGTTCACCATGCTAAAAAGCAACTGGCAAACCCCGGCGGTCCGCTCGAACTGACAGATATTTCTTGGAGCGGCGTCGGTGAATGGGCACGATCATGGATTCTGCTTTCGCGGCGTGAGCCGTACCAGGGCGGCAGCGGCCTGCACCGGCTGTGGTGCAGCTATGGCGGCAGTGCTGGCCATTCTGGATTGATCGGCCTGGACATTGACGAGGGAATCAGCCCCAACCGACATTGGCGTGTGGAGGTGCAATCGCCGGATGAAATCAGGGGTGCAGTCGTCGGGCGCCAGTCGGAGGCGAAAGAAGAGCGGCAGCGAGCGGCTATCGATTTAGCCAAGAGCCGAATCTGCGGAGCCGCGGTCAAGTTTCCGGACGGAGAAACCCTGCGGACCATCAAGGACATGGCCGGCGTCGACGGAACGACCGCCAAGCTGGCAGTTGCGGAGCTATTGCGAAGCGGCGATTTGCTGCCAGTCGAGATCAATAAATCAAACCGAAGAGCACCTTATGACGGGTACAAACTGAACCTACGGGAGCAACGGGAATAGAGCACCGGGAATAAAGTTTTCCCACAGTCAGCACTAGCAGTGGGAGAGTTCCCCTGTAAGGGGACTCAACTCCCATTGCTGGTGGTGCCACGACAAGTAGAGCTATGGGAGTAATTCCCATAGCTGACGACAAAAGGCCAATAGCCAAACGCACGACTATGATCACCGCCATTCAAACCGACGACGCCAGCAAGCTTTTGCTCACCGCGAGCCAAGCTGCAGCCGCGCTGCAAGTCTGTGAAAAAACTTTGTGGAGCATGACGCGGCCGCGTGGATCGATTCCAGTTGTACGGATCGGTAGGCGAACGTTGTACAGCCGTACTGCGCTGCAACGTTGGATTGATTCGCAGTCGAGAGCAGACATAGTAGAAACCGAACTTCAAAGCGAAGTGAGTTGATAGATAACGACTTAGGAAAACTGATAGACCGCTGATCTGCACAATCGCTGCAATTTCGGCACAAACCACGGACGGTTACGCATGGAAGCCATTACAGAAAAGCCGCACGGCAATTTGGGCAACCGCAACCGCATGACACACGGCATTCGCGGCTGGCTAACAATCGGTTCATTGCCAAAAGGGGCCAGCTATGTGAGACGGATAGTCGGGGAATTCCGCCGGCAAATCGAAAGCGGTGTTTTGACCGTTTCCGGCGAGCTAACACCCTACGCTTCCGCGCTTTGCCAATCTGCCACACGGCACGAAGCCCGTGCGCTGCTTGCCGGCCGCTGGATGCGGCAGCAAGGCGAAGGGCTGCCGCTATCGGACCGCCTGGCGCTGCTGAAGGCCATTGCCGACGCTACCGACGCCCGGGATCGCTGCCTAGAGAAGCTGGGCCTTAACGCGATGCCGAAAGAATCAGACCCGTGGAAAATGCTGCGAACGCCACAAGCCAACGGCCACGCCGGCCACACTGAGGCAATCACGGAGCAACAGCCATGAAACGTACCTTTGCCTCGCTGACCCTTACCAGCGCAGACACCGAATACAACATCGCTATCCCCGTTTGCCGCGGGGTGAGTATCCAGGCGGATTATGGCACCGCGGAGGCACCCGCGACGGCGGCAGAAATTAGATTCTGTACGACAACCGGATTAGTGGCATCGAAGACACCACCGTATTGCACGATTGCCCCGGGTACAGAATTTAGTGATCCAGCCATGAGTCGCGGCTTGGAACTGGACGCCACAACGCTGTACTTCGCATCGAGCATCGCCGGCGCAGTGGTGCAAATCGTTTATTGGACGTGAAACTTATGGAAAACGAGCTACAACAATTCGCAGCCGATCCGTTGGCCTTCCTGGCCGAACTGATTATCCCGTCTGTCCACGGCCCGCGTCGGTTCGGCGATTGCATGGCCGACTTCCAGCGGTTGCGGTTCGAATCGCTGGCACCGGCGCTATTGGCCATTGCCCGTGGCGAGAAACCGCCCATCGGCCGGCACTTTTGGGAAGCGACCAAAGGGGCGTCAAAAGACAGCGACTTAGCGTGTTGCTTGCTGTGGCTGCTTGCGTTCACCACGCGGCCGCTCACTTGCCAAGTTGGGGCGGCCGACGCCGATCAGGCCGACGAACTGCGGAAGGCCGCGAAAGACATCTTGCGGTTAAATCCTTGGCTACAGCCGCGCATCGGCATCCAAAACTGGCGGATCGTCTGCGAGGCCACAGGTGCAACGTGCGAAATTGTTGCGGCCGACATTGCCGGCAGTCACGGTGCAAGGCCCGACGTGTTAATCATCAACGAGCTATCTCACGTAGCGAAACAAGAGTTTGCCGAGAACTTAATGGACAACGCGGCGAAAGTGCCGCACGGTTTGGTTGTGATTGCAACCAATGCCGGCTTTTTGGATACGTGGCAGTACCGTTGGCGAGAGCTGGCCCGCGAATCGGATCGTTGGTCGTTTCATCAACTGGCCGAACCGGCCCCGTGGCTTGACCCGGCTGAATTAGCAGAAGTGCGGATTCGCAACAGCACGTCGCGCTATATGCGGCTGTTCTATGGTACATGGTCCGCGCAAACCGGCGACGCTTTGGATGCCGAATCAATCGCGCTGGCGTTTTCGACGAATCATCAACCGATGCTTGGCAACGAGCCTGATATGGGCTTCCTGGCGGCGGCCGATCTATCGACGCGGCGGGATCGCTCGGCATTTTGCGTGCTCGCGTTTCACTGGCCGACGCAGCGAATCAAGTTGGCCCACTTGCAAACGTGGACGCCTGGCGTTGATGGCAAGGTTAACTTGCAAACTATCGAGTTGCATATCGTGGAATGCGCTGGCCGGTTTAATTTCGGCCAGAACGGTTTATTTATCGATCCGTGGCAGGCTGAGTTGATGTCTCAGCGATTGATCGACTGCGGAATCAATGTCGTACCCGTGCCGTTTTCCGCGCCGAACTTAAACAAGATGGCATCATCGCTGCTGCAAGTGTTTCGCGAGTGCAAGATTGATTTGTACGAACACGCAGAATTGCGGCGCGACTTGGGCAAGTTGTGCATCGTCGACCGCGGGTTCGGAGCGTACAAACTTGTGGCCCCTCGGGATTCTACAGGCCATGCCGATGCTGCCGTGGCACTTTCGATTGCGTTGCCATTCGCAGCAGAGGCGGCAATGACCTACCAAGAGCCGATTGACACCTCTGCGCTTCCGCAATCGATAGGCGATTTTTCCTCAGCACAAGACGACATGCTTCGCTCATACGGATTGTCTTGGTGAAACCAATGAACAACACCGAACCCAAAACCACCGATTTCAAGTCCGCGACCTACACGCACACGGCGATTGTTGTTCGGCCGAGCATTAACCTGACAGCCGCGGCGCGTGCTGAAATGGCCGAGGATTTGTTAGAGCAATGTTATCGCTACACGCGAGCGACCCGCAAAGCCGTCATCCATGAAAATATCGGGCTTCAAGACCTCTGCTCAGGCCGAGCGCCTCGCACCATATGGAGTCGATGTTATTTGAATTTGAACGAATGCCGTTTGCCCGGGGCACCGATGCGAGAACCGTCACTCGAACATATAGATCAATTCAAAGCTCGATTCGGCGGCCTCGTCTACGAGGCGTCGCTCGTGATGCTGATCGAACTTCCAACCGCAGGGGCCGCTTTCGATAAACTTCTGCGTGAGTTGCGAGAGTTGCCCACGCGGGCAGTCGTTAATTGCGATGTATCCATTGGAAAAAATCGTAACGCTCTCAATCCGTTTTCAATCCCATAGACAGGAGAAATTTTATGACCGTCTCAAACCTCGAACACATCAAAGAAGTGCAAGTGTCTGGCAAAACGCCAAGAGCCCGGCAGTGGGCGAAATCTTTGCGGACTTTCACCGAGGGCAAAAAAAGTTCGCTCCTGGAGGTCAGCGGTATGGGGAAACAACTTGGCGTCAAGCCCGAGCCAGACCAGCTTTCCCCTGCCGACGCGCTCAACGCCAAGACAGCCTACGTGCTTTCCGTTGTGCAAGCCGGCCTGGGTGCCGATTGGCCGGAGCCGGATGAGCTAGCTCCTATGTTGGCACTTGTCAGCAAATCGGTGGACGATTTCAAGGCCGACATTGCCGCCTTCCAGAATCTCGTCACGGATTTTGGTATGAGCACGCTGCCGAACACCGGACTACCCGCCGATGGCACTGGCCCAAGCCGCGAAGCCAAGCTGTTCTTGCGCCGCGCCGCTGGCGAGGGCCAGCCGATCACAGAGGCTGCCACGCGGCGATTCGTTGACACAATCCGCGATTAAAACTTTTGTTCTCAATTCAACGTTCACAACATTTTCAAAGGAAAGCAAAATGAGTAGTGCAGTTGTAGAAAAAATTGTGGAGTCCATCGACGTGCGCGACGTAGCGCCACAGCCTGACGCCATAGACCCAGCCCGCGCACGATACAAGTTTCGTGTGAGTCACGGAAATGACACGCTCGACATTGTTGCCGAAAACGACCGCGAAGCGTGGGCACTATTTTGCGATTCGATGGGCAAATATCCTGACCCGTCAAGTGGTCTTGTTAGGCTACTCAACGCGACTGGCAGTGGCGCAGATAGCGCGGCTATCGCTGATTTCAATGATCTTGCGCACCGCGTTTATATCGGTCAGCAAATCGATGTCGGGGAACTGGCCCGCGTTCTTTCTGCATCGGGGAAAACCTTCGAAGACCTAGGAGCGGAAACGACTCAGTTCCGTAAAAAGGCGCTGAACGAATTGGCCGATGCTCAGTCTCAGTTGGCCGCAGTAGAAGGCGAGATTGCTGCTGTCGTGGCAGAGAAAAAGAAAGCCGTCGCGAAGCTCAAAAGTTTTCAGACAGACACCCAACAGCAATTGGCTGCACTAAGCGAGGCCGCCGCGGCCATTGAACGGGTCCAGGTAGAAAAATCTGAGAGACAGCGTAATCTCGCGCAGTACATTGCCAATCAAAAGCGGACGTTAAAGATTTGAGCCCGTAATCGTATCGTGGCTGCCGTGCCAGCGTATGCGACCCGAACCGCCGCATAATTGCTGGCCGGCGGCTTTTGAAACGAGGAAAACAAATGTCATCATCAGACGAAGTTCCCGACATGAAGCGCATATTGGCGATGCAAGATCAACTGGCGCAATTTAGGCCGATTATTTTTGTCGAGGACGATCCTTGCGCGGCTAAAGAAGGTGACCGCGCTAAAGCATCGCCTCAGCGAATTGTACGGGCCGAACCAGTAGCGCCCACTGAATGCCACCACGGCGAACTGACTGCCGAGGCCGCGCTCGATGCTGCGATGAAAGAAAGCACAGAAATCATTATGCAACTGGACGCGATTGCCAAGCGAATGATTCTTGAACCGACGCTGCGATTTGATCCGGTGTGGTCGGCTAAATATGACGGGTTAATACAGCAGTTACTTGACGCAAGAAGCAGAAGTGTCGATGCCAAGGTTCTACGGAATTAACATTGCAAGGATGCAAATATATGTCCTACTCCATCGTCGTTAGCAATTTTGAAGAATTAGGAGATTCGCCGCGCTACCACGGCGGGTACAAAAACAGCAGCTTCGCTACGCGCAAGTTCAAATGTGGCTGGGGTGATTTGGGTGCGCTGACCTATGCAATCATGGGCATGTGGAGCAATGGGCGATTGATAATTGCACCGTCGCCGTTTCCGGGTAATTCTAATTTAATCGCCACGGAGTTCGATGTCGAACCGTGGCCCGGAACGGCCCCGCTGCCACTGTCCTCTAGCAATCTACTCAACTTCACGAATTCGTACCAGTACGCGCAGCTAACCGTCAAATACACGATGGATTGGGTTAGCAGCGGCGCACCCAGCAAACCCACCGGCACCACGCTGGATTTCAGCAGCGAAGTCAGCGGCGAAATGCTGTTAATTCCGGGGAGTTACCTCTATTGGCGAGCGCCGGAACCAGGGGCGACGGGCAGTAGCGGAGCTAGTAGCGGAAGCCACAGTGTCGGCGGCAGCGGAACTACCGCCTCCCTGCGTGCCGGTATACGAGCCGAGGCCGATATCAATGCAGGTATTCCTATCGGCAACGAAGATTTTGAATTGACGTGGGGCCGTGTGCCGACGCCGAACTGGACGCGCATCAACACCATGAAGGATACGGTCAACATTAATACGTTTTTGAACATCCCCGCCGGCTGCTTGCTGTTCAAGGGCGCTAAGCGCCATCGCGTGTTTCAAATCGGACAAACGGAGCTATGGACCATCGGTTTGCAGTTCAAAGCCCGTAGCGTGGAGTGGAACAAACAATATCGCCAGGGGCACGGCTGGCAATATATCTACAATGCCGATGGCAGCAAGATTTTCGGTTCGCAGGACCATAGCCAACTTGTACAGTTTTGAACGAAAACGCTATCCGCGAAAAGGTACATTATGAAAAAATCAGTCATCAGGACTTTCTCCTGTCGTTTCAAAGGCGGATGGATTGGTAAGCATCCCAATCCCGTGCGTAAGCATCAACCGCGCATTCTCAGGCGAAAGTCTAGGTGAAATCGCAAGGCTTAAATCGTCGCCCTTGCCCGGCGTTCCGTGCAGCATTTCTTTGTCGAAATAAACGAGAGCGCCGATGAAGCCTGGTCGGTTCATGAGTTCACCAATCAACTGCTGGCGGGTCGATAGTTGATCTGCCATCGTTTGATCCATTGGATTTTAAAGGGAGAGTTATTGCCGAAGCCGACAGATATTCACGCCGGCTAAGTAGATCATAACAAACACCGGCAAGAATTTGGCAGTGTTGGGGCCGTAGCGCATGAAAAACCCGCCGCGTATAACAAGGTGTAAGTTCATGGTCCATCCTGGGTAAGCCGGCACGCGGCGGGCAAGGCCAAGATAAGCCGATGGTACTCGAAGCCAAACACCCTATGCAATCCAGCGCATAAAAAAGCCCGTCGTTGCGCAGTCCCATCCAAAAGCGCCAGAAGAGGCCACGCACGGCGGGCAGAGGCAATTTAACGCAGGCAACGAGGAAACTGGAACAGCAGTTTTTGGGGGTCTCAAACATTGAACCAGATTGACAACGCCACGCGCCCGGGTGTTTAATGAGGGCATCGCTGCAGCTTTTGTTGCATCGATAGCCCTTGGTCGGGCTCATAACTTCGCCGATTCGGAAACGATCGGCGGTAAAACATGTTTCCGTCAAAATCACCGCAACCTGGGCTGGTCGGACCCCGCAAGGGGCGCGCTGTTATGGCGCGGACCACCGGCCGGCCCGGGCTGCGGTTTTTTTGTGCGCTCGTGCTCTATCACGTGCGCAAGAAAGGATGGCCACAATGGCATCCGTTGCAACGTCGACTGCGTTGATTGTTCGGCCCGTAGCTTCGCGCCCAGTTGTTCACGTTCCAAAATCCCGAACCAAATCAGTCGAGATAGACACCATCACTGTCGGCGAATTGTGCGAGCATTTTATTCGGTATAAGCGCACGATGGTTGGTATTGGGGAACTGTGCGAGCGTTCATTGGAACAATACGACCGTTCAGGTGAAATGCTAATTCGGGTGGTGGGTGCAAGTACAGTTGCACAAGATGTCAGCTCCGATGATTTTTTGAAATTGCGAGCCGTCTTCTCTGAAGGCCGTGGGCCTCATGCACTCGGAAAAAATATCCAGGCGATCAGGACGATTTTTAAACACGGCTATGATTGCGCCCTTCTTGATCGCCCGATGAGGTTCGGACCTGGATTCAAACGGCCAGCCGCAAAGTTATTCCGCAGAGCGCGGCACGAAGGCGGGATCAAGATGTTCACTGCCGTGGAGCTGCGGGCCATCATCGAAACAGCAAAGCCGAGAGTACGCCCGATGATCCTGCTGGGCATCAATTGCGGGTTAGGAAATACGGATTGTGGCAAGCTGCAATTCAGCAATTTGGATTTAGATAACGGGATTCTCGATTACCCCCGGCCCAAGACGGAGTGCGACCGCCGCGCTTTCCTATGGCCCGAAACTGTAGCAGCGATCCGCCGAGCAATCACGCTTCGCAACCAGCCGTCAAAGCCGTCATTGCAAAATGTCGTTTTTCTTACCGGCCGTGGGAATCATTGGTGCTGGGGCGAAGGAAGATCAAGCATTGGCAATGAATTTATAAAAACCATGCAACGGGCAGGTATCGAACCACGAAACCGCGCCTTCTACACGTTGCGGCGAACCTTTCGTACCGTCGCGGACGAAGTTGGTGATCAACCGGCGGCGATGTTGGTGATGGGCCACATTCCACCCAGCACGGATATGTCTGCGATTTATCGTCAAGCGATCAGCGACGACCGGCTGCGAATAGTAGCCGATTACGTGCGCGGCTGGTTGTATCCGTCCGATAAGGAGACTTACCAGGAAGCCTATCAAAAGCAAGCGAAGGATATTTTGAAACTATGGGAAGCATGCGAGAGACTGAGGGCTCAAGATGTTTTCCGAGCACTGCGAATGCTCAAAATGACGCAAACAGAATTGTCGCGTTATCTTGGGTTTAGTGTGGACTGGATTAACGCCATTGTGCGCGGTCGGGAACCCGTGAGCAGTGACACCGACGTGCGATTGCGTGCATTTATCCAGGACTTGGCCAACGGCAAACATCCCGAGCCACTGACCAGAGCGCAACTGGCGCCACAATTCAAAAGCCCGTCCGACGTGCCGTTGCCAGACGAAGTGCGCGCTGCGCTTTCGCAACATCCACTGCGGCATAAGAATTTTCGGGTTTTAATCGACTATCTGATGTCGCTGGGTGTTACGCAGGTAAGGCTAGCGGAGTGGTGGGGCTTCCGTCCAAAGCGCGTGAATGAATTAGCCTATGGGCGATACGAAGTTCCGTATCGCGCTGCAAATCGTCTGCGGGAGATATTCGGGCTGCCGTTTACTAAAGAAATAATTAAGCCAGTGGTGGTTGAGCGGATTGTAGTTACCACCAAAGCCAGAGTCCTTAACGCCGGGCAACTGCCGGCGTCGGCGGAAGTGAGAGCGGCAATTGAATCTGACCTGTTTGGCAAGGATCAATTACGAATAGTGCTAAACTATCTCCGATCAGAATTGAACATTTCCCAGCGTACAGTTGAAAAGTGGCTTGGTCTAGCGCACGACAGACTTTCACACACTCTTGCCGGCCATCGTCGAATTACTTGTAGGGCAGCGTTGCGCTCGCTGTTCGCCTTCGCGCAGACTGGCGGTGCCGAATGATCCAAAGCATTTCCAACGCCTACCGAATCGCGGCGGCCGAAGCGGCGATTGCCGATCACGTCCTATCGCTGCGACGTGAGGATAGTCCCAAAGTTTGCTGCACGGCTGACGACGCGGCCGACTTGCTATGTTCATTGGCGCTATGGGCGGAAATCAACGGAGTTTGCCTGCGCATTCCCAAGCCGGTTTATGCTGCGGAAAGCGAGGTGTCGCCATGATAGACCCCGACGATTACTTCCCCCGGATTTTCGACCCGAATCGCCCGGCACGGAAGCCGCGGCGGCGGAAGCCCAAGCCGATCCGCAAAAAGACAGCGCCGGTTTTGACTGTGCAACGGAGAAAGGCGGTGCCGCGATGATTTGCATTGAACAGCAGCGCGACGTGGCCGGCTTGCTGGAATGGGCGGAATTGACGCTGGGCGATGAGCTGGCCTGTCCGGTGCAAATCCGGCTGGCCGGCGTGGCGGCCCGGTTAGCGTTTGAATTCCATCTTGCCGAGATTTGCAGACGCATCGGGCCGCCCAAAGGGATACGATGGCATTCCTATGCCATCCGGCTATTGAAGTGCGGCGTGTTCACGATGGACGATTACAAGTCGGCCCGGCGGATTTCGCGGCTGGCTTGCAAGGCTGTCCACGGCAAGCCGTTTGATCGGACGCGGGCCGGAATGCTTTACGCGGCGGTGAGTGAGTTTGTGAGTGAAAAAGTGGAAGTTGACGAAGTGGAGTTAAGTGCCCCTTCAAAGGGCTGAACCAAGCGGCCCCGCCGTGCCCGTGGCGGCGGGGTTTTTAACAACCAGTTTAAAGCGATGGCAGCGCTCCGGTGAACTCAAGTGCAATGGCCGAATTGACAAGTAGTTTGCGATACTCCCGACCACTTTTGTGGCGAAGTTGGACATGTATGTTTGCAAGATTATGTCTGGCGGAATGCCGGCTTAAACTCTTAGCTGTTGTAAGTTCGAGGTACCAAAACATACGGATGAGGAATTTCGTTGTCCTTCCCATACCAGGCATTGTAGACGGGAAAAGAGCAGGCCCCAAACATCGAACCGACCCCGCCGGACGCAATACAGAGCAAATGGCGCAAGGTTTTGAGTGATTCGAACGAAACTAACTTTTTTAATAGGTGAACCAATGGCAAGCATTTCAATGTATCCGGGCGACATTCACGTGATCCAGTTTGTGCATGCCCGCAAGCGACACACAATTTCACTCGGTAAGATCAAACCCGACAAGGCCGAAGCGATCAAAGCCAAGATCGAATTTATTTTGCAGGACAAGGCTAACGGCCAGACCCACGAAACCGATACCTTGAAATGGATCCGCACGATTGGCGATAAGCTACACAAGAAGCTGGCCGATATAGGTTTGGTCGAACCGCGGGCCAAAGAAATAACTCTCGGGCCGTTTATTGCCGAACTTATTTCCAAACGGAAGGCTAAACCGTCAAGCAAAGAAGTTTGGCGGCAGGGCCAGATGGGACTGATTGAGTTTTTCGGACCGGCCAAGGCACTGGCCAATATCACCCCGGGACTGTCCGACGATTATAAATCGTTTCTGCAATCCAAGGCGGTAAAATCGAGGGCTAGAAAACCCAGCGACACAGAGCCGGTAAAGAAACTATCTCCTATGACGGTCCGCAATCGATTGCATTTTGCCCGTATGGTCTTTAATGCTGCGGTTCGGCACAAGCTGATTGCCGAGAATCCGTTTAAGGATGTAGACACAAAGGCAGCATCGCCGGATCGAATGCATTACATCACGCCCGACGACACGGCAAAGCTAATGGAAGCAGCCCCGGGGCATGATTGGCGTACGATCATCGCCCTGGCACGCTGGGGCGGCCTGCGCAGCCCGTCAGAGGTTCTATCGCTCAAATGGGCCGACATCGATTGGGAACACGGTCGCGTGCGAGTGACGAGCCCTAAGACGGAACATCACGAGGGAGGCGGTTCACGCATGATGCCATTGTTTCCCGAACTGCGGCCGTATCTGGAACAAGCTTTTGAAGCGGCGCCAGAGGGGGCGGTCTACGTGGTTGACGAGAGATTCCGCAAAGTAGCGACAGGGCCGCTAGGGTGGCGAAATTGCAATTTGCGGGCGAGATTCGAAAAGATTGTCGAACGGGCCGGTCTAACTCCGTGGCCGCGGATATTCCATAATCTGCGATCAAGCCGGCAGACGGAGCTCGAAGAGCGATTTCCGACGCATGTTGTGTGCACTTGGCTTGGCAACTCACCGGACATCGCACGCGAACACTATCTACAAGTGACGGAAGATCATTTCAAGCGAGCGACAGACTCTGCAAATTCTGTGCAGTATCAGCCTGTAAGTGCCAGTAACGAGCCGTGCAAGAAGAAAGAAAAAGTCGAAATTACTGGCGAATACGACGAATTACGATACTGTACAAGTGTCAACTCAGACAATCGTCATTTCGACGCTCCAGCCGGGGCCGGTGACGAAGGCACATTAGATGATGATGAGGCCGGATTTGATGCCGCATCCTGACTGGGCATCGATTTGGAACCTTCTGTCGGCATCGCGCTGGGCAGCTTTACATCACCCGGCGAACTCGATTGCGGTTCTTCGAGATTAAATGATGGCTTTAACCCCGGCACGCCAGGCTCGTTTTCCGCGGCAGGCGGCTTTGGCTCCTGCTTGGCAAACCAATCGTAGAATTCTTTGATTGCCGGTTGATTCAGCCGATTTAAGTGATTGCGCGCCGATTCTGCCAACGAACCTTCAGGGTATTCTTTCGCCAGCCGCTGAAAATCATCGCGCGCGCGATCTAAATCGCCCATCGATTCATGGGCGCGCCCCAATCCGTACAAAGCCCAAGACCGCAGCATCGGATCTTGCGACTCCTTTTCCACGTTCGCAAACGCCTCAGCTGCTTTGAACAGCCGTTCGCGCCCCGCCTGCTTGTTGGTAAACAGCACGTTGGATCCGTCGTCCAGCATTCGTTCGGCCAACACCAACTGAGCGATGGTCGCCGCCTGGGTGCCGCGGTATTCGTCCATCGTGTTCTGCAATTCGCGCGGGCCGGGACTCTCCAGGGCCGTGATGAATTGATCGGAGGCCGCAACTTCCGTGCGCCGCTGGACCATGCCCAAATACGCATAAACTGCCAGCACAATCGCCAATGCAACCAGCACGCCGACAATCGCCCGCGCATACGGTTTCAGCAGTTCAATGGCATCTTCCAGCCATTTTGCCAACTGGTTCGTTTGCAATTCGTGACGATGTTCGGCTTTCATGCGTAGTCCAAGCGATTAGGAAGTAAGCTGCGATCCCCTTCGGAAACGAAAAAACGAACGTGTAAATTCACGTCCGCCATCATCCTGACCTGGAAGTATAGCGCTCGCGGAAGAACAGCGTCAAGACCGGCCCGCGGCGATTGATTGGGTCGATTTATCGCCTAATGTCCAGGCAATGGACAACCCGCTGCTGGTCACGATACACTCGCCACTTCGCTGACCGCATTGCACACACTTCAAGTTGGTCGATTACGATTGCTCGTTGTTGGTCATTTCTGTCCCGAACCCTGAACCCTGCCACCGCTATGTCGCTCAACGTGGCCCAACGCCAGGCGGTCGAAACCCTTTCCGGGCCGCTGCTGGTGCTTGCCGGGGCAGGGACCGGAAAAACTCGGGTGGTGACATTTCGAATTGCCAATCTCATTCGAAAACGAACCAAGCCCGAGCGGATTTTGGCCGTCACTTTCACCAACAAAGCGGCGGGCGAAATGCAGCAGCGAGCCAGTGAATTGATCGGCAAATCGTTGAAACAACGACCGGAAATTTCCACCTTCCATTCGCTGTGCGTGCGGATTCTGCGTCGGCAAATTCAGCAACTCGGTTATCCCCGCCAATTTGTTATTTTCGATCGTGGCGATCAGGAGGGCGCTGCCCGTCAGGCGCTGCGCGAAGTTCGCGCCAGCGCCGATCGTTTGCGCCCGGGCGATTTGCTCTATTTCATCGGTCGCTGGAAAACGGCGGGCCTCCATCCCGACGAAGCCGCATCGCAAGCAGCCACCGACCGCGAACATTTGGCCGCCGTGGCTTATCGTCGGTATCAAGAAGCCTTAAAAACCGCGGGTGCCGTTGATTTCGACGATCTGCTGCTGCTTACTCAAAAACTTTTCGAGCAATTTCCAAAAGCTCGCCGCGAGGAGGCAGCTCGGTTCGACCATTTACTGATCGACGAATATCAAGACACCAATGCCAGTCAGTATCGCATTGTGAAAGCATTGGCCGATGCGCACGGCAATTTATGCGTCGTCGGCGATGACGATCAATCTATTTACGGCTGGCGCGGCGCCGAGGTGGAACACATCTTGCGCTTCCAGCACGATTGGCCCCAGGCGACCGTTGTTCGCTTGGAAGATAACTATCGAACGTGCGAAGCGATCCTGAATTTCGCCAATCGTTTAATCGCCTGCAACAGTAATCGACACGAAAAAGTGTTGCGTGCCGCTCGTCTCGGCGGTTTGTCCCCAACCATTGTGCAATGCCAGGACGAAACGGATGAAGCTACCCAAGTTGTCGCCGATATCAAGGAGCGACTAGAAAACCCGGCAATCCAACGCCGGGACATTGCCATTTTGTGTCGAACCAACGAACAGCCCAGGCCGTTTGAAATGGAACTACGCCGCGAAAAAATTCCGTATGTACTGATTGGCGGCCAGTCGTTTTATGATCGACGTGAAGTAAAAGACATTCTGGCTTACCTGCGCGTGCTGGATAACCCACACGACGAACCATCGCTGTTGCGGATCATCAACACGCCGCCCCGGGGAATCGGCCAATCCACGGTGAAAGCTCTCTTGGAGCAGGCGGTGCAGCAGGGCCGACACCTATGGGATGTGTTGAGCGTCCCGCCGCCGGAGTGTGCGATTTCGCCAGCCGCCGTCGAAGCAATCAATCGCTTTCGTACGATGATCGAGTCGTATAAAAATCGTGGCAGTGCAAAATCGCTATCTGAATCAGCGACCCATCTCGTCGCGCACATCCGTTATCAAGACGATTTGACCAGGCAGTATCCAGACGCGAATGAACAACAATCTCGCTGGGCCAGCGTGCAGGAACTGATTAACGCTTTGGCAGCGTTCGAAAAGCGGGCCAAAAAACCCACGCTGCGCGGCTTTCTGGACGAGGTAGCCCTGGGCGAACGTGATGAAAACGTGGACAAGGAAACAAAACTTAACCGCAACGCCATCGCCTTAATGACGCTGCACTCCGCCAAAGGTTTGGAGTTTGCCCACGTGTATTTAGTGGGCCTAGAAGAAGGCCTTCTGCCGCATCAAAAATCGATCGACGCGGAAAAAAACGGCGATGCGAAGGCCATCGACGAAGAACGCCGCCTTTGTTACGTGGGCGTCACCCGCGCCAAAGATCGCCTCACGATGTCGCTAGCGTTGGCCCGCATGAAATGGGGTAAAAGCCGTCCGACGCAGCCGAGCCGCTTTTTGTACGAGCTGACCGGCACGAAGGAAAAACGTGCGAAGCCCGGCGCTAAATCTCAGGCTCAACGGCGGACTGTTAAATCAATCGGTTCTGCCGTTCATTGAAAATCTCGAACGTCGCCGCCCACCACTTGGTAAGTGCGGACGATATCGCTGCCGTCGCCGCTGCCGCCGGGCACTCCGTCCGACCCATAACTAATCAATACAAATGTGTCGGGTCCCACAACCGAATAATCCAATGGCCGCTTCCAAGCATCGGTGACCTCGTTGATCGATTCGTCATTGGCCCGCAGCGCGTCGAGCGCAGGGGGTAGTTCACGGTGCTCATGGACATACGTTTTGATGCGTGAAGCAATTTGGCCGATTGCCGACATCGTTTGATCCTGGCCCGATGTCTTGCTGGCAAACATTTGCATTAAAAAGAAGCCCACAAATAACAGGCTGATTGCAATCGCGCTTCCGGCAACTGCCGGACGTCGGAAGTACCTGCCAACAACACCGGCCGGCACTGCTTGTCTCTTGCGCCGCTGGCGAATTGGACCGGCAACGTCCCGCGATGTGTTATTCCCGGACACGCTTGGCTCTTGCGCTGAACCGGTCAGCTGATCTTCAAACAAGTACTCCCACTCGGTACCGGCAAAGTATTCACACAGTTCGTCATAATTCTCTATCACCTGAGACAAGGGACGTACTTCCTGCTTGACACTGCTGATTCTTAAATCGCGAACCCCGACTCCCAAGAATTGCTGCGCTTGTTGCAAGTGTTCTTCGGGCGCACCGGCCAGATCCTCATAAGTCCACTGGATCACTTCGTGCCGCTCGAGTTTTTTTTCTACTGCTTTATGGTAACACTTTCTTTTTTGAAATTCGATTAAACATTTCTCAGGATCGATCGCAATGGTGGTTTGCGTTCGCTCTGACGTATCTCGAATTCCAAACTTTCCGTCCTTTTCCGCAACCAGCAGCGAGGCGTAAGTGGCCAGTAAATTTCGCCGCGTAAGATAAATAATCTTCACGTCCTGATTTTGCGCAAGCCATTTCCAGACATACCGTAAAGCAGGATTGTCGAGTTGATCAGGAAACAGTTTGAACCCCACTGCCCGAATGTCGTCGCGGTAGGCAGAAAAAACATAGTCCTCCAAAAACGCGATCGGGCGACTGTTTCGAACAGCTAGCAGCCTGGCGGAATTGTTGTCAAACCCTTCCCAATTGAAAGCAATGCGGCCGAGATTGAACAACTCCCCAAATCCGATCACGTGGGGATGTGTTGCCAGAGTGTTGATCACCAAGGAAGAGCCGGAGCGCTGGTGCGATAACACGACAAACCGTTGATAATTCCGGTTATTGCCTTGTAAGGCCTGCGGTCGTTCTGTCGCCAAAGCGGCCGAATCGTGCGTCGCCTGGCGCGCCAACGATTTCAACGGTCCGGTAATCCTGCCCGAATATTTTTGGGGCATCCGTTGCCTCCTTACAAACGGGTTTGTTCCGCAGCATCGTCCGGAATTCAGCGATCCAGCGAACCTGCATTAATTTACAAACTGACTCAAAAAAGCTGCAATCCCACTTTGCAGCCACTTCGGTCCGAGCGACCGGATAGATCGACGACAGTTCCCAACGAAAGCCTTTACCGGGGCGGTTCCGGCGGCGTCGGCTGATCGCCCGGCTTTTGACCGAATAGAAAATGCATTAAATCGCGGGTGCCGATCAGCCGCGGGCTGGAAAACATCTCTCCGGCCGGAAAACCGGCGGCCGTCCCCAATTGCACCGCAAAAGCGCGTACGCGCTGCTCGATTTGCTTTTCCGGCTGAGCACCAAACTGAGTCACGTAGCAGTGAATCGCCTGAAGCTTGGCATCGAGTGTATCCGTAATGTCGACTACGATGTTGCCGGCCCCCGGCGGCACCCCAAACGAGGTGAACGCCAGCGTGTAGTATAAATAGGCGCTAATGGTGTGCACGGGTAAGCCATCGAAGTGTTGGTCCCACTTTGTCAGCCGCGAGTAGAACACGCCGGCATCGGTAATTTGCATCGCTTGAAAATGGTCGGGCGAAGCCAGCGGCGTTTTTTCGCCGAAGCCAAATACCAGTCGCGGGCGATATTGCCGGAACACTTTTCCCAGCGCCACCCGCGCTTCAAACGTATCGAACAAACGCCGATTGGGTAAACCCAACTGGACGCGCACGTGAACCCCAAGTTTTTTGCGGGCGGCTTCCGCTTCGGCGGCGCGCGCTTCGGGGCCGGGCGAATTTGGCGTGGGTTCACCATCGGTCAAGTCGACAATGCCTACCCGATAGCCCTGCTTCACCAATTTGGCAAGCGTGCCGCCGCAGGCGATTTCGACATCGTCCGGATGCGCGCCCACGGCAATTACATCGAGCGGTTTTTCGTCAGCCATCTTGTCAGCAGCTACCGATGTTCTGATTCACTCTGCGCACTTAACAAAAATGTCGGATTCAATGCCCCAAACCGCATGCTTTCCAATTGCTGCGTGCCGCGCGCGATATTAATCAACAGCACGTTCACGTCGGCCGCCTGCCGCTGTAACGATTCGCGCACCGCCGACAGATTCTCGATGCTGCCGACGGTCGCGACTAATCTCCCGCCAGGCCTGAGCTGCTTGTATGCCCTCTCGACCAGGCGCGAAATCTCTCGCCCGCTGCCGCCGACAAAAATGCAATCCGGCTGCGGCAGTTTTTCCCACGCTTCCGGCGCCCGGCCCAGCACCGGCACCAAATTTTTCACGCGAAACCGATCCGCATTCGTCTTAATCAAATTGATGTCTTCCGGATCCATTTCGATGGCATAAACCTTGCCCTCGGTGGCCAGCATCGCCGCTTCGATCGAAACCGATCCGCTGCCAGCTCCCACGTCCCACACAATACTACTCGATCCAATCGCCAACTCCGCCAAAGCGATGCTCCGAACTTCCGCCGGCGTAAGCAGCCCGCGTTTCGGCCGGGCTTGCAAAAACACTTCATCCGGATTGCCGAATCGCCGCAGCGGCTGCGCATCGGTTGGCCGATCCGGCGTCTCCGGCCGCCGCACCAGAATCATCACATTTAGCGGCGCGAACTGCTCGCGAGCAATCTCTTTGAGCGTGCCATGCGTGACCCGCTCGTCCGGAGAGCCGAGATTTTCACAAACGTACGCCTGAAAATAATCGATTTGTTCATCGAGCAACGCCCGCGCCACGGCGGAAGGCGGAAATAGCTCGCTGGTAAACAAACCGACTGTGTCGGCAATGCGGATTTTTTCGATCACCGAATTTAGCGGGTGCGACGCCAAATTCGTCAGATACGCATCTTCCCAGCTTTCCTTCACCCGAGCGAAAGCCAATTGCATGCTGCTTACATGCGGCACGACCTCAAAACGGTCTTTGCCAAGTTTGTCGCACAAATAGCGAGCCACGCCATAGAATAGCGGATCGCCGGAGGCCAACACCGCAATCGCCTTATCACTCCCTTTATTAACGTGTTGAACCGCCTCGTCCAAATTTCCGCCGAGCACAACCCGCTGATCAGTCACGCCAGATTTCGGAAGAAGTTTAAGCGTGGCTTCCGCGCCCAGCACCAAGTCGGCTTCTTCAATCAGCCGCCGGGCCTGCGCCGTGATCCCTTCGAGCCCATCGTCGCCAATGCCAATGATGTGGACTTTCTTCATGCCGCTGATTCTACGGCATCCGCGACAAAACGAAAAGCGGCGGGCAAAACCCGCCGCTTATTCGAATCAGATTAAAATCGCCGAAACTACGCCTGGAACGAACTGCCGCAGCCGCAGCTTTTGGTGGCATTGGGATTTTCGAACGTGAAGCCGCGCTTTTCCAGCCCTTCGTAAAAGTCGACCGTCGTGCCGTCAAGGTACAAGGCGCTTTTCTTGTCGACCACCAGGCTAACGCCGTGGCAATCGTATTTGGAATCGGCCTTCTCGTCATACTTCTGATCAAAACCCAAGCTGTATTGAAAGCCGCTGCATCCGCCGCCGGCCACGCCCACTCGCAGCAAGGTGCTGGGTTCCATTTTTTGGTCTTCGATGATTTTCTTGACTTCTTTTGCGGCCCGTTCGGTGAGGGATACTGCCATGACGATTAAGCTCCTGATCTTCAATTTATCGAGTTGGTTTGTTGGCTAATTTTTAAATTCCGTAGACCCTAAATTATACAACCTGCCAGCCAAAAGAAAGAGCGGATCGAGCGAATTTCGCCCCTGCCGATTCGTATTTTACCGCTCATGCCATACTAGACAGCTTGCGCAAGCGGTTTACCGAGTCGGCAACTGCTTCAATTGCCGCTTCCACTTCGGGGGCCGTGTTGAACCGGCCCAGGCCGAACCGCAGGCTGCTACGCACCGCATCCTCCGAAAGCCCCAACGACCGCAATACGTGGCTGGGCTCCGGATTGGCCGACGTGCAAGCGCTCCCGGCGCTCACCGCCAGCCGGTCTTGCATATCCAGCAGTAAAGCCTCGCCATCGACGTAGCTAAAGCAGAGATTGAGATTAGCGGGCAAACGGATCAAATCTGTCTGATGTTCGACCGGATTCAGCGCGGGGCCATTCAAAGTGACGTCCGGCAATTGTTCGACAAGACCTGCATACAGTCGATTTCTTAACGCGGCCAACCGCGGCTGTTCGACGGACATCTCGTCGATGCACAATTCCAGCGCCCGAGCAAAGCCGACGATTCCGGGCACATTGGCCGTGCCGCTTCGCATTCCATTTTCTTGCCCACCACCGAAAATCAGCGGTTCCAATCGCACGATCGGCGCACTTCGCCGCACGAACAAGGCACCAACGCCTTTCGGCCCATACAGCTTGTGGGCGGAAAAACTTAGCAAATCGGCTTGTAGACAATCGACATCGACGGAAATTTTTCCCACCGCTTGCGTAGCGTCGCTGTGCAAAAGCACACCGCGCTGCCGGCACAGGGCGCCGATTTCCGCCAGCGGCTGAATCACGCCAATCTCATTATTCGCCAGCATCACGCTTACCAATACGGTGTTGTCGCGAAGGGCGCCGGCCATTTGCTCGGCCGTAATCATCCCGGCCCGATCGCTGCCAGCCTGCTCGACCTGCAATAGCGTAATTTCGCATCCCTGTTGATTCAAAAATTCCAGCGGATCAAGAACCGCTTTGTGCTCCGTCACCACACTGATAATGTGCGGCGGGCGGTTCGATTTTTTTGACAGCGCCCGCTCTGCCACGCCGCGCAAAGCCAGATTATTACTTTCCGTTGCGCCGCTGGTGAAAACGATTTCCCGCGCCTGTGCGCCAATGGCGGCCGCAATGCTTTCGCGGGCCGCATCGACCGCTTCCCGAGCTTCCCAGCCGTACCGATGGCTCGTGCTTCCGGCATTGCCGTACCGCTCGCTGAAAAACGGCAACATCGATTCCAGCACCCGCGGATCGACCCGCGTCGTGGCGTGGTTATCCATGTAGATAGGCGAGCCGGTCGTCATTCAAGCGTCTGTGTCGCGACGGTCCCTGTCGAAATAAAAGTTGGGAGAAAAGCGATTTAGCTCACTCAAACAAAGCCTTTAAGCAAAACTGCGACCACGATTCAAACCGTTCCATTTCGGCCAGCAATTCACTTACCGGTCGGAAACCGGCGTCAAGAACTTCGCTTTCGCGCGCTCGCACGGCCGGCTGCTCCACATCGAGCAAATGCACCACGCCCAAATGAACCTGGCCCACCGGCGTTTGATCGTCGTTAATCAATCCTACACAGCGGCCGGTGAAGGGGCTATCGATAATTACCTCTTCGTCCAGCTCGCGCCGCATTCCTTCATCATACGGCACTGCGTCGGGCGACACCTGGTCGTCCACGGAAATGTGGCCCCCCACCCCAACGCTTCGTTTACTATGCAAGCGCGCTTCGCCCATTCCCTTGCCCCGGGTGTATTGGAAAAGCTGGTTGCGACCTGCCGAATCTTTGTAGCGGAAAATCACGTACGGAATCAATTGCTTGAAATCGGGATTTTCCTCCATTTCGCCCCGTGGCCGATAACTTGTATTTGCCGGGCTTAGCAATTCCGCAAGATACCGATCGACCTCGCCGCTAAACCCTTGGAAATATCCAATGCGGCGAAACAACTCCGTGGGCACAACCAATACATGTTCAGTATGGACAAGAGACATAAGTAGAGCTCGGGCGAGGTTAGAGAACGAAAAACGACGAAAACTGAATGCTTTTGTGACCGATACGCAAGGCAGTATACAAGACGAACAGCATGGCGTTAGCCCCCACGTCCGCCGCAAAAACAGCCGTCAGACAATCAGCATCGCATCCCCGTAACTGTAAAACCGATATTCGTTGCGAATTGCCTCCTCGTAGGCCTGCCGGATCAATTCGTCGCCGCCGAAGCTTCGCACCAGCACCAGCAGCGTGGTCCGCGGCAGGTGAAAATTTGTTAACAGACAGTCGACGGCGCGAAACCGATACGGCGGCCGGATGAAAAGTTGAGTCTGACCTTCCCACGGCCGCAGCACCCCATTGGCCGCCGCAGTTTCCAGCACCCGCACCGATGTGGTTCCCACGGCCACAATTCGGCCGCCGTTTTTTCTGGCCGTAGTTAATCGTTCCACGCTTGCCGCGTCGATTTGTCCCCATTCGCTGTGCATCGCATGCTTGGCGAGTTGCTGCGCTTTGATCGGGCGAAATGTGTCCTGGCCGACGTGCAAGGTAATTTTTGCCAAGCCAAATTTCGCAGCCTGCAGCCGATCGAGCAATTCCGGCGAGAAGTGAAGTCCCGCCGTAGGCGCAGCGACCGAACCGTTATGTTTGGCGAACACGGTTTGATAGCGCTGGCGGTCGGAATCCACCATTTCGCCATGGCGAATATACTTCGGAAGCGGCACACGGCCAATCCGTTCCAGCAGTTCCCAGGCCGATTCGTCGTCCGCCGCCCGCGCCAACCACACCCCGTTTTCCGACTTGGCCACCATTCGCAACTGCACATCGTCGCGCGCCAATCGATCGAGCAACTGAATCGTTTCCCCCGCCACCAATTTGCCGCGCGCTTTGCAAAGAATTTGCCACGCTCCACTCGGCTCCGTGGCCAGAAACAGTCCCTCCCAGCGCCCCTTGGTCGATGTGCGATATCCAACCAGGCGCGCCGGAGCAACTCGCGTATCGTTCAGCGCTAAACAATCGCCGACGCGGAGCAGCTCGACCAGGTCGCGTACGTGATGATGCGAAATCTGCCGTCGGATCCGATCGACCAGCATCAAGCGGGCATCGGTCCGATTGGCCACCGGCTCTTGCGCAATCAAATGCTTCGGCAGATCGTAGTCGTATTTATCGAGTTCAGAAGTTACTTGCATGGGTTACAGTCGGCAACAGGCGGCAGGCAATAGCAAAGCCGGCGATTCATTCTAGTGGGCCGCGACGGTGCCGCGCAGGGCGCCAAATGACGCTCTGGGTACATTAGGCTGCGCCCATCGGCTACAATGGTATGATGTCCTTCGCGATTCTCGCCGACGAAGTCGACGCCGCCCTTGGGTTCCTTTTATTCGTTGTCCCCATCGGCCTTCTGCTCAGCGCCGGGCTGCTGGTTGTGAGCGCGACGGTTGGGCGGCGGCGATGGTGGGCGCTGCTCTTGATAGCGATTCCCGTCATCGCCAGTCTGTACCTGTTTCTGGAAGCGCTGAGCGCAGATGCAGCCCTCTCGGGTCTATACTTGGGTCTGCCGGGAATAATCCTCGGCCTGATAGCCTTCTGCCTCTGGTGTAAACGACGGATGGATTAGGCCTCTGCTGGTTTGCTGATCCGCTGCCGGCGCTAACTCCGCATCATTCTGAATTTGCGGGAGACGGTCGAATTACCCGGCAGAACTGAATTGTCGGGCAAAACCCGCAACGACATGGACATTCGTTCATAAATCTCATCGATCTGCGGCGGCTTATTTTAAATGACAGCATTGTTCGATCACCCGAACTCACCCAACAGAAGCAACTTCGGACGATGCTTACCGAATCCTTCGTTTTCCCACAGAACCTTAGCTTGACGAAATCGAAAAATCCGACCACCATCGGGCCAAATCATTTGCAAGCCACAAATGGTCGGCCGCTGGCCACAGGGCCGCGTTGCTGTGGCTTTAGCAAGTCGTCCATCCGGAAGGATACCGAGATGGCTTGCAGCCTCGGGCCATGCATTCATGCCAGGCTGCCGGTCTCCAACCCGACAGGGTGCAGGGAAGTCGCCTGGGTTGGAGCCTTTTTCTATCGCGGCAGTGCGCCGCCAGAGAATTACATAGCCCTACTGTATCAGCCGGGCAGAACTCTTACCCAATTTCATTTTTCCAATAAGCTGACATTGGGATGCAGCAAAGTCTGCTAGCTCTCCGCATTCCGCCTTGCCCGCGGTATTTCTTGTAAAAATTTCGCTTGCTCGAAATGGGCCAAATCGGTAAATAGCTTACCTTGTGTCCGTGCCGAGTTCTCGGATCGGACGCTACCGCCACATTCGTGGCTCGCTGGCTGTCTCGACATTGAGGTCGCTGTTGAAATGAAAACCGCTACTGCGCCGTAGCCGGGTTTGCGCGAAGCATGCGGCAGCGCTACAATTGGGAGCCTACATCCGTGCAAAATTCCCATTTTCATCAGCTTTACCCCATATGTCCGCGCCGCGCCACGTTCCTGTACTGCTTGTGGAAGTTTTGTCCGGGCTCAACCCACATCCGGGCGGAGTGTTTGTCGACGGAACATTAGGTGGCGGCGGTCATACCAAAGTAATCGCGGAGCGAGTGAAACGAGAGGAACAAGTTGAAACCGCGGGACTGATACTTGCCCTGGACCGTGACCCTGCGGCCATTGATGCCGCCCGAAAAAACTTAGCCGAATTGCCAGTCAAACCAATTCAAGCCAATTTTTGCGATTTGCCGGAGGTGCTGGAGGGACAAAACATAACGGCGGTCGATGGAATACTGCTCGACCTGGGTTTGTCGAGCGACCAATTAGCCGACAACTCCCGCGGTTTCAGTTTCGAATCCGACGGGCCCTTGGACCTGCGTTTCGATCCACTGTCCGGCGAGCCGGCGGCGCGGTTGGTCAACCGTTTGAGTGCGGAGCACCTGGCCGATTTAATTTTTCACTATGGAGAAGAACGTTTCAGTCGCCGCATTGCCCGAGCGATCGTGGAAACACGCCATCACCAGCCGATCCACACTTCCCGTCAACTAACCGAAGTTGTCCGACGAGCAGTGCCGGCCGTAGCCCGTGGCCAGCGAATCGATCCGGCCACACGAACTTTCCAAGCCCTGCGAATTGCCGTAAATGACGAACTCAAATCACTGGAATTTGCGTTACGGAGGTTGCCCGACTGTTTGAAACCCGGCGGCCGACTAGCAATTATCAGCTTTCACTCGCTGGAAGATCGCCGGGTGAAAGAAGCATTCCGCGATGACCCGCGGCTCGTTTCAGTTTCCCGCAAGCCAATAACGGCGCACGAAGCAGAAATTGCCAGAAACCCTCGCAGCCGCAGTGCGAAATTGCGAATTGCGGAGCGAAAGTAAATCAAAACAAACGATTTGGACCGAACGACAACGCCTCAAGGAGGAGGCATCTCATGGCACATGAAGCCAAACTTGGGCTCGTCTTCATCGGCATCTTGCTGACGGTGTTCAGCGCGCTGGTGATCAAAAAACTGACAAAACATGGGAATTTACCTCCCATGAGCCTGAATGCGTCGGCCGCAAAATCGCCGGAGGGAGGCTCGCTAACTCACATGCCACAGCAGCCCAGTCCGCCAACGCTGGTGAAGCCGCTGAATGAAAACGCACAGCCGCCGGAATTCGCCGCCGAAAATCATAACACTTCCAAACAAGACGATGCCGGCTGGAGCACTTCCAGATCGCATCCGATAAATTCTGAAACAATATCCGCCAATCCTCCGCGTCCTGTAACTCCGCCACCTTCGTTGCTTGCCGAGCCATTGCCGGTAGCTGAAGTGGGCGATCGCTACAAGGCGCCGGTCCCGTATCGCTCCAGTTATGCTTCCTCTGGCGATGAAACCCATCCAGCGCCGACCGCGACCGCTGTGCAAACTCCGCCCGAGCCGACCACCAATCCATTTCCCCGAATTAACGCCGTCGATCCTCCAGCGGTGATTGATCACCCGGCCGTGAGCACCGACTCTACCCAGCCTTACCGTCAGCCTGATTCCGCTACGACATCCAGAGCATCCAATGAGCCGACAAATGTTTTGCGCCAAACCCCGCCAAACTTATCCTCGGGTTCAACCGTCGGCGTCAACGCAGCACAGAATGATCGCTTTGCAATGCAGCCGACGACTCGACCAAGTAATGAAAATCCAACGCCCTCTTACAATTTCACGCCGCGAACACCCCTGGCCAACGATTTCACGCCGTCGGCTGCTATGTCCGGCGTGATCACTGCGTCCGCGCCCCCGGCGCCATTCAAACGCAATGGCGATCAATACACCGTTGGACCGAACGACAGCTTTTGGACGATTAGCGATAAGGCCTACGGCAGCGGCGGTTATTTCAAGGCGCTTTTCGAGCTGAACCGCCGGCGCACCAAAGATTCGGAAGATTTGAAAGTTGGTGAAGTGCTCACCGTTCCCGACGAAGCAATCATCCGCCGCATGTATCCCGATCTTTGTCCGAAGCCGCGCAAACTGGTAGCCAGTACGCAGCAGCGCATGATTTCAGCTAGTGGCCGCATGCAGGGCACAGGTCGCATATACACCGTGGCCGATGGCGATACGCTATTCGAAATCGCCCGTCACGAGTTGGGCAAGTCATCTCGCTGGGCTGAAATTTACGAGCTGAATCACGACGTGCTTGGCGACGATTTCGATTACCTACGCACTGGGACGGAACTGATTTTGCCCGATTCGCCCGCCGGTTCATCCAATCTTCGCGGCAACACAGCTACGCGGCAGCCCGATGCCATGCTTCCGCGATAACTTCAATTCGCCCCATTGATGATTCCGCCGCAAAATCAACCATGCGGCGGCGGCAAATCGTCCAAAAACTGATCCAGTGCCTGGAAAAACTGGATCGTGCGCGGATCGTTGTGATCGCCCCCGGCGATAACCACTAGTTTCTTCGGCTCGTTGGCCGCCTCAAACAATTTGCGGCCAAACTGAATGGGCACAATCGTATCGGCATCGCCGTGCACTTGGAGCAGCGACCCATGATATTTTCCGATTGCCGCCGCTGAATCGAATTTCGTTCGCATCAACTTTACCGGCAGCCATGGATAATGAAACCCGGCCACATCTCGGACGCTGCTGAATGTGTTCTCCAATACGAGGCCTCGCGCTGGCGCTTCCGCCGCCAATTGCACCGCCACGGCGCCCCCCAGCGATTCGCCCATCAGCAGAATGTCGCTTTCAGGAATCCCAGTCCGCTTTGTCAGCCACGCACGGGCCGCGCGACCGTCGGCCACAACGCCTGCTTCCGTCGGCGATCCCGCGCTCCGTCCATAGCCCCGATAATCAAACGCCAGCACGGCCACTCCCAAGCGATGCAGTTGCACCAGCAGATCGGCACGATGGCTCAGATTACCGGCATTTCCATGCGCAAAAAGCGCCACCGCTCGCGGACTTTCGCAGGGCACAAACCAACCGTGCAGATGTGTGCCGTCGGCCGCATCGAACCATGCATCTTCAAACACCAGCCCCGGCGGATTCCAATCCCCCTCGGGATATTTCGCCGGAAAATACAGCAGCGATTCTTCCATAAACATCATCAATACCACAATCTGCAAATACGCAATCAGCAACAGACCAACAACACGCAATAATCGCCCTGCAAGTGATTTAGGCACACATTCACCTGGCCGCCCAGACACCAACCATTACTTCAGCCCAAAATTGTAATCCGGATTCTGCGGATCAAAATCAGCACCGGTCAGACCCGGATTTAGCTTTAGATGGGCGTACGTATAGCTTTCTAGCAGCGGCGGCGCTTCGTCGGGCTGCTGCGGCCAATCGTAAGCCTCGTAATGCAGCGGCACCGTCAACTCTTTATCAATAAAGATACGAGCGATATGAAAAATGAAGCCCGACCGTCGCACGGGGTGCATCACCGTGATCGAAATGCACGGCCGATCGCCGACCATCGCGTTATCGTTGCGCCACACATAACATTCACCATATTGCCGATCGTGTTGCCCAATTTCAACGAGCCGCTTCACGAGATTGGCAATTCCCAATTCCGTAATCGGGTAGCGCTGTCCAAACATGGCAATCGGTCCGCGCGGATCGAACCATTTCGAGCCCAGTAGCGCGGCCGCCCCGCTACCGGCATGACCGATTAGCTTCCCGTTGTTCGCCCCTTCCACATAAATCACTTCTTGCCCTTTAAGATTATCCGGCGCCAAAAACTTCATATACACGCTGAATGGCTTGTTTCGCACTTTTACGTCACAGATTTCCTCCGGCTTGAGCTTCCCCCCGCTGCGCTCCTGCTTAATGACAATGGCCGTGTAATCACGCACATTTTGATCGATATTTTGTTCGACCTGGCGCGCTAACTCCAGCGCCGCATCGAGCGGATGCTGTTGATTTCCGGCGGTCTCTGCCAAAGCTGTTGAATCGCACTCCGGCGCCGCGACTTCAACACGACCAACCTCGGTCCAGCCTAAATCGTGACGGATGAACACATAGCCAAGCGCAATGACAGCCGCAACGAGTAAGACGACTATGATCAGAGGGCTAAACGATTTCATCGCGGCATCCGTGTTTTAAGGATGCTCGATTGTTTGCCGCCGCGCCTCCTTTGGCAAGGGTCCGCCGGCATGCGTCGTCTAACAGAGAAGCAGAAAACACACCGACCAGCAACCGCGTACGGGTGTCTGCCGCGAGCAGAGCGATAGTATTGGCTGTGTTCGCCGGCGCTGCAAAAACACACCGACCTCGCGCCCGAACAAAAGCGTCCGAGTGCGAGGTCGAAAATTAGACGAGCAATAAATTGAATCGAACCCGACGGTCCGCGATCACTTCACGTTGAAGTGATAGTTCGGATTGTGCACATCGAAATCCGCGTCCGTGAAACCTTGATTGATCTGCAAATTCATGTAGGTGTATTCTTCCAGCAGCACGGGCGGATCGCCTGCTTTCTCGGGCCATTCGTAGGCTTCATACCGAATCGGCAATTGCAACTGATTGTCGAGGTAAATCCGCGCTACGTTAAACAGGAAGTTACGACGGGCGATGGGGTGCGTCACCTGAATCATCGTGCACACCCGGCCATTCACCTTGGCCCCCTGATAAAACTTCACGTCGCATTCGCCGAACTGCTTGTCATGCTCGCCAACTTCAATCAGCCGCTTGGTCAAATTCGCAATGCCGATCTCGGTAATCGGATAGCGCTGATCTTTCATGGCCATCGCGCTATTGGGCGCTAGCGACACAGTGCCAAAGCGTCCGCGCAGTGTACCCGGCGGGGCATGCGCGTACATATTTCCGTTGTTCGCCCCTTCCACGTACATGCACTCCTGCCCTTCCAGATTCTTTGGCGACAGAAAATACATATACACACTGAACGGCTGCTGGCGGACTTTAATTAACGCATATTCCGGATCGCTCAGCTTGCCGTCGATGCGTTCGTGTTTGACCACGGTGGCTGAATAATCTTTGAGCGTGGTGTCGATCACCTGTTTCGTTTGGAGTGCCATCTTCAAAGCTGGCTCAAGCGGATGTTCCTGAGCGGCAACTTGCGGCGGCGCGTTTTGTACGGTCGCGGCATCTTGCGGTAACAGACTCGCTGTTTCGGCAATCTGGCCAGAAGCAATGGCGGCACTAGCCACAACGGCTAAAATCGTCGCGGCCCTGAAAAAACCGATCCTCTCCCAGTTGTCGAGCTTCCAACTGTCAGCCCTCCGACCTTCAACTCGGGACCACATCCGTGGCAAAGAACGCATAGAATTCACTCCGTTGAAATCACCCAAAAGTCGTCGGAACATGTTCCGGACAACTTCTGCGGCCCCTGGATCGTCCGTGAAACCCTCGTTTCTAAATGGCATATTCAGCCGTCGCAGACTGAGCAAGTTTTATACCGTCATGCCAAGCCGGGTCGAGGTCGTTTTCCCATTCGATCGCCATGCCACCCAAGTCCTTAAATCAAAGGTATCTTGGGAAATTGCGTAGAACTGGGTAGACCACGAGCGCCGCGTTGCACCTTGTCTTAATCGCCACGAATACTAGCAAGAATTACATCCGTTTCTCCAGCGCGCCCTGGATTACCTAGTCCGTTCCGCTAGTCCTGTGCGGTTGTCGCCGGAAGAATCCACATTTCCGGTTTCGACGAAGGTAGAATATGAACGTCGAGCCAGCGTTTGGATGCGAATATTCGCGGCGAAAAATCACTGTCGCTGCGATCCCTCGCAGCAAGTTGGCGAGGGTTTAGCCTCCCGTCTATCCCTCCGGTCTCATTATCCATTAGACTCATCGGCCATGACTTCCATCGAGCCGCGCATTTTGACCATCGTCTCTCGCAAGTTCGGTCAAAATACCTATATCGCTTGGATGGAGGGTCGCAGCGATTGCCTAGTCATCGACCCAGGCCTAGAACCCAAGCGAATTATCGAGGCCATCGAGCAATACAGCCTGACGCCCGGCGCCATGCTCATCACGCACGGCCACAGCGACCATATCGGCGGCAATGCGGCCATAAAACGCCGTTGGCCCGATTGCCCCATCGTCATCGGCACTAAAGAAGCCGAGAAACTTACAAATCCCACAAAAAATCTCTCGAAAAAATACGGCACGCCAATTGTCAGCCCCGCCGCCGATCGGCTGGTGAACGAGGGCGATGTCATCGAGTACGCCGGTTTCGTCTTGGAAGTAAGCGAAATTCCAGGCCACTCCTCCGGCCACGTCGTCTACATTTGGATGGCCAACGATCCTCGAATAGTATTCGGCGGCGACGTGTTGTTTGCCGGTGCCATCGGCCGCACCGATTTCCCCGATGGCGACTACGATCAACTGGCCTCTGGCATTCGCGAAAAACTGTTCACCCTGCCGGACAATACTCTGGTCCTCTCCGGCCACGGCCCGGTGACCACCATCGGCAAAGAAAAGCAAACGAATCCGTTCGTGCGGCCGCTGTAGCTCCTCGGCGCAAGTCGGCTTCTCTGGTTCAATCTTCCGCCGATCCGCCGATATGAGTTTCTCGCACTTCGCTTACCGATGCACTGCTGTTCGCTGTGGCGCCGCTTAACACCGCTGAAAATTCCAGCACAAATCGGCTGCCGCGCCCCATTTCGCTGTCGACCATAATTCGCCCGCCGTGCTCTTTGACAATTTTCTGACTCACCGGCAATCCCAACCCGGTGCCGCGGGTCCCTTTGTCCGAAACGAACACTTGGAAAATCTTAGGCAACTGTTCGGCGGAAATTCCCACGCCATTATCTTCCACGATCACTTGCACTAAATTTTCATCGGCCAAAAAGCGCGTCGACACGTCGACTTTGCCATTGGGCCGCTCTTCGCAAGCATCAATGGCATTCGTCACCACATTCAATGCCGCCCGATGAATGGCATCACTATCGAATTGAAACACCGGCATCTGCCCATCTGGTTTCCAATTTAGCAACACATTCAGCTCCGCGGCGCGAACTTGCATCAGTTCGACAACGTCGGCCACCACATCGTTCAGCTGGGCCGGAGCCAAATCGGGCTCACGCTCTTTGCTGAAACTGAGCATGTCCATCACCATTGTCGAAATTTTATTCTGATTCTTCTCGACAATGTTCCATCCTTTGCGGACCACTTCTTCATCGTGATCGCCCAATCCCATTTCAATTAAATAACTGCCGCCCCGAATTCCCTGCAAAATGTTTTTAATATGATGCGAAAGCATGGCAATCGTTTGCCCCACGGCCGCCAACCGTTCCGCCTGCACCATCGCCGAGTAGTACATCGTGTCTTCCACGGCCAGTGCCGCTTGATGGCCAATGGCCACCATCAATTTCAAATGCTCCTCACGAAAGCGCCGCGGCGTATTGGCAATAACTTTGTGCGCCGGCGTCAGCGTATCGATATAAATGGCCCCCACCACGTCGTAGCGCCCCTGCATCGGCACGCAAATCGCCTCGCGCACCCCTTGCTGCAAAATACTGGCCGCCGTGTCCCAGCGCTGATCTTCGCGCGCATCACTGGTCAGCACTCCTTCTTTATTTTGGAGCACGTAGTCCAATATCGTTTGGCTGATATTCATCCGCTCGTCGCCGCCGCTGTCGGAAGGATCACTGCGATGGCGATCGCGCCGCACTTTCGGCGCCAGTTGCTTCGATTCGGGATCCAAAAGCATGATGCAACCCCGATCGGCCTCCACCCATTCAAAAATCAATTGCATAATTCGGCTGAGCAATTGATCGATGTCCAGCGTGTGGCTCACCGCCAGCGCCGTCCGATACATTACCTGCAAATTGCTGCGCGCCCGCGCTAGCCATGGATTGTCCGCGGAATCAACGGCCGGCGTCCACAATACGCTCCCTTCCTTCTGCGAAACCGACTGCACAATCCGTGAACCACCCGTCGTCTTCGCCGAGCTGACAATGTGCACCCGCTGGCCAATATTCTGCGGTCCGCTATCGCCCGGACCGGTAAACAACATTACAGTGCGGCCAACTTGCACCTGATCGCCGCTCGCCAGTTCCTTCTCGTCAACACGTTCGTTGTTCACAAACGTGCCGTTGGAACTGCCTAGATCCGCCAGTAGAAAACTTTCGCCGTCGCAGCGAATTTCGGCATGCCGTCGGGAAACTTCGGTATCGTGCAATTGAACGCGATTACTGGCCTCACGACCAATAATCGAAGATCCGCCTCGGGCGTCCAGCTCGAAGCGGACCCCTTGATCCGGACCCTGAATAATAAACAGCGAAGCCACTGTCGTTCACTCTTGTTTTTCACGGAGGGCCACGAATGTCTGCCTCTCGGCCGCCGCACCGCTTTAATTCTAAGAGTTACCGGCTCGCGGTGGTAGGGTTTGGCTACGCATTCGCCGTTCCTTAGGCGGCGCGTATACTAAAAGGCGAGCAGAACTACTGGCGGCGGCATCCGAGGGAGATTTTTGTGTTTGTTGTTCCATTATCGCAATACGATCGCGACAAGCCGTCTGATTGTCGTCCCTCTCTACAAATCCGACGCATACCGCTCGCTGAAAAGGTCGTCACGATCAACATCTTCCTCGCGTTGATCCTGATCGGCGCACATTCGTCAAGCGCCGAGGAAACCGCCGAGGCTGCCGCCAATGCGCGCCTGGCACGAACCGTGATTTATCTGTCGTCCGACGAACTGGAAGGCCGTGGCCTGGGAAGCAAAGGTCTCGATTTAGCGGCCGATTACATCGCTCAGCAATTTCACGACATCGGATTGAAGACCGATCTCTATGACGGCACACCTTTTCAAAAATTTACCGCTCCCGCCTCATCACCGCATGGAGCCAAGCCTCTTGACCCCGCACCGCTGGAACCCGCTGCGCAAGCAAGGGCCAGCAGCGCCATAGGACCCGCAAACAACACGACCACGCCGCCGCCCGCCGTTGAGGCCAAACGTATCGACGCCAAAAACGTCGTTGCTGTGCTCGAAGGCCAAGGTCCCCATGCCGGCGAAACCATCGTCATCGGCGCGCACTACGACCACTTGGGCCGCGGCGAGCCCGGAACGTTGGAGCCTGGCTCGCACGAAATTCATCACGGCGCCGACGACAATGCTTCCGGCGTCGCCGCCATGCTGGAAATCGCCAGACAACTTGCCGGGCGCGAAGAAAAACTGCCGCGCCGCATCGTGTTCATCGCCTTCACCGGCGAAGAGCGCGGACTGTTCGGTAGCGCTCATTATGTGAAAGATCCGTTGTTCCCCTTGGACAAAACCATCGCCATGCTGAATCTCGATATGGTCGGCCGGCTTACCGACGACAAACTGATCGTTTACGGCGATGGCACCGCGGCCCAGTGGGACAATCTGCTCGACCGGCTGAATGAAAAGCACGCCTTTCAAATCACCCGGCACTCGGAAGGCTTTGGGCCCAGCGATCATTCGTCGTTTTATGCGAAACAGATTCCGGTCCTGTTCTTCTTCACCGGCACGCACAAGCAATACCATCGCCCCAGCGACACCTTCGACACGATCAACGTCGATGGCATGCGCCGCGTTGCCGATTTCGTCGCCGACGCCGCCATTGCCATCGCTGAATCGGATGACCGGCCCACATACAAAGAAGTTGCCGGAGGCTCGCAGTTCGCCAAAAGCGGCGACCGGCCTTACTTCGGCAGTATTCCCGATTTCTCTCAGGACCAGCCCGGTTACGCCCTGATGGGTGTGTCTAAAGGCGGCCCGGCCGAAACGGCGGGCATCCAAGGCGGCGACATTATTCTCAAGCTCGGCGACTACCCCATCGCCAATTTGGACGACTTCGACACCGCCCTGCGCAAATTCAAATCCGGCGACCGCGTCACCGTTCTCCTAAAACGCGGCAACGACGAATTAAAGTTCGCGGTCACTCTCCAGCCGCCGCGCCAGTAATGCGGTTTCAAAAGTTGCCGCAATAGGGGAGGGCGAGGCTCCCGCCGAGCCGCCGCTGTAAAAACGGCGTGCACCTATGCGTACCCGTTGCGCCTCAAAAACTCACGGATTTCTCACAATTCCCGCACTACGCGGAAACAACCCTGGGGTAAAACTCCAGCACTCTTAGTGAACAGGGTTGAGGCACAATCCAAGAACGATTTCACACTTGGATCAATCACACTAGGAGAATGCCTCATGATTCGGACAAAGATTTTGGGTCTCGCGACTGTTTTGACATTGTTTTCGATGGCCACACCGCTTTTCGCTTCACCACCACGGATCAGCATCACCGAGGTTGAATACAAGCCCGGCAGCGGTCCGGGCGAGTTCATGGAGTACACTAACGTCACTTCCAGCGCGATTGATGTTAACAACTGGTCCCAGGATGACAGCAACGGCAGACCGGGCGATCACCCCTTCGGCGCCTTCTTCAATTCAGCAGCGGGCGGTAGTAACTCCATCATCCAACCTGGTGAAAGCTTCATCCTGACCGAAGCCGACCCTACTGTGTTCCGTAGCTACTGGGGCTTGGCCTCCACGGTTAAAGTGTATGACTATGGCTCGCAAGACAACCTTAGCGGCGGCGAAGGGTTTTTCCTCTTCTGCAGCGCGCACTTTATCTCCGAAAACATCGATCCGCTAGTCTTTATGGCACTAGTCACTCGCGCCGGCGGTGAAATCATCCCCGCCAATACCTTCTGAACCATCATCTCTGGCCGCTGTTGGGCTACATTAAGTCAGCGTCACTCCATGGATGCCAGCGAATTCGTAGCGGCTGCATCTTGATGCTCTGCTGCCATCCAAGTGTCGGGCGATGTCGTATGCCCTCTTTCCGACCGGCTTTTTCCGAACAATATTGACCTTGCGGCACTTCGCGCCTCTCGGCACAATACCGCCCTATTTTAGCTTGCCCAGCAGATGCTGGCAGACTTCGGCCGATCCCATTTGGCCGACGATCTGGCCGGTGCAGGTCAAGGATGACTCGCCCCACAATGCAAGGAGTGCTGAAAGTGAAAACGATCTTTTCTTCCATCAGTTTGGCGGTTGCCCTGACTGTTCTGGTCGGATTCGTGGCGCCGCTATTCGCACAAGCTCCGCAGCAGCAATTCGCCCTACCACAAGCCGGAATGCAAACCGCTCCAGCGGGCATTCCGCAAAATCCTGGCATGGCGCCAGCCGGCGGCGCGCACCTCGGCGTCGATGGTCTGGCCGTAGTCGACGTGGCGTACATTTTCAAAAACCACGCCCGCTTCAAACAGCAAATGGAAGCCATGAAGGCAAAAGTCGACGCTGCGGAAGCCGAGCTCAAACGCGATCAGGAAGATTACAAACACATGGCTGATCAACTGAAAAATTATCAGCCAGGCTCTCCCGACTACAAAAAAACCGAAGACGACATGCTCAAAAAGCAGGGCGAGCTGAATCTCAAAGTCTCCCTGCAGAAAAAAGACTTCATGGAACAGGAAGGCCGGGTCTATTTTAACGTGTCGCGCGAAATCGACGACGCAGTCAAGCAACTTGCCACGAAAAACAATATCGTCCTGGTCCTCCGATTCAACGGCGACCCGGTCGATCCCGTCGATCGCAACGACATCCTCCGCGGCATCAACAAGCCGATCGTGTTCTACGATCCGCGGATGGACATCACCCCGTACGTGCTGCAAGACCTGAATCGTTCAGCCGCCGCAGGCGCCGGGCCCATCGGCGTGCATCCGCAACCGCCCCTCCGGTAAGCAATCGGCCGTCCTCGGTTAGCAACGATCGGCAATCATATGATGGGCCACTCGTTGCAAATTGTTTGCCGTTAGTAATTTCTCATCTTTTGTTGTCTTTTCATCGACGAGCGTGAAACCTTGAGTTATGCCCAACGTAACGAGCGCACTATCAGCAGCTCGGCCAGCGTGGCCGGGTTCGGCTATTGGACGGGGCGCGACGTCTGCGTAGAGTTCCGTCCTGCTCCGCCCGGCACGGGCATCGTATTCGTGCGCAGCGATCTATCGCCGCCGGTCCGCATTCCCGCGCTCGTGGCGCACCGCATTGAAGTGCCCCGCCGAACAGTCCTGCGCCACGCCGGCGCCAGCGTCGAAATGGTCGAGCATATCTTGGCCGCGCTGGCTGGCATGCAAATCGACAATTGCGAAGTCTGGGTCGATCAGCCGGAAATGCCCGGCTTAGATGGCTCTTGCCTGAAATTTGTCGAAGCACTCGACTCTGCGGGAATTGTCGTGCAACCTGCGCTCCGGGCACAACTCGTCGTCCGCGACATTACACGCTTGGGAAATGAAGACAGTTGGATCGAAGCCCGCCCCGGCCGTGCCGCCGAATTAACCATGCGCTTCCGCATCGATTATGGCAACTCCGGTGCGATCGGCCGGCAAACGCTACAAATTCCGATTTGCCCCGCAACATTTCGGCGCGATGTCGCACCAGCCCGCACTTTTATGCTCAAGGAAGAAGCCGACTGGTTGCAATCCCAAGGTCTGGGCCACCGCGCCACGTCGGCCGACCTATTGGTATTCGACGCCGACGGCCCCATCGAAAACGAACTTCGTTTCCCCGACGAATGCGTCCGTCACAAAGTGCTCGACTTGGTGGGCGATTTGGCGCTGGCCGGTTGCGATGTCCTGGGACACATCGTCGCCCATCGTACGGGCCACCGCTTGAATGCCGACCTGGTCCGCACATTGCTGACCGAGGGAGAAAAAGTCGCCGGCCGCCGGAAAACCGCCTAATTGCCTCAGCGAATTGCTAATCGCCAAAAAATGCCCACGTCCATCGCCCCACAAGCCGTAGTCGATCCCAAAGCCGAAATCGGCGACGACGTGCACATTGGACCTTTCTGTGTCATCGGGCCAAATGTCAAAATCGGCCATGGCACGCGGCTGGAAAACAACGTTACGCTAACCGGTCATGTGACTTTGGGCGAGGATAATCAGTTGTACCCCGGCGTCGTGGTCGGCGCTCCACCGCAAGATCTAAGTTACCGCGGCAGCAACACGCAAGTGATCATCGGCGATCACAATGTGTTTCGCGAATGCGTCACCATCAATCGCGCAACCGAAAAAGAAGATGGCATCACCCATGTCGGCAGCCACAACTTCATGATGGCCTGCAGTCACGTCGCCCACGATTGCAAAGTAGGCAACCACATTATCATGGCCAACGGTACGCTGCTGGGCGGCCACGTTCATATTTACGATCATGCCACACTCAGCGGCGGCATCGGCATCCATCACTTCACCACCGTCGGACGCTACGCCTTTGTCGGCGGCTTGGCACGCGTGATTCACGATGTGCCCCCCTTTATGCTCGCCGAGGGCCACCCTGCCCGGCCCCGCTGCATTAATGTCGTCGCACTGAAACGCAACAACTTCACCGCTGAAGCCATCGACTGCTTGTCCGAAGCCCATCGCTTGCTCTATCGCGCCAAGGTCGGGCTCGATCATGCCCGCGAAATCTTGCGCACCAACGACAAACTTGTTCCGGCAGTCAACGAGCTCCTGAGTTTCATTCAAACGCAACAAGAGGGCAAACACGGCCGTTCCCGCGAACGCCGCCGCGCTGCCTAACGAATCAACCACGACGTACAACCTGTTTCAAAGGCGACACGGTAGGCGGACGCGGTCGCTGGTGTAAAACGCGGAGTGAGTCCCAGCAAAGCGCGCCCTCGCCTTAAAAGGGCCACACGATGAGCCAAAAAATTCGCTTGGCGGTAATTGGCGCCGGTCATTTGGGCCGCGTTCATGCGCGCCTGGCACAACAAGTTCCCAATGTGGAGCTGGTCGGCGTGGCCGACCCGCTGCCCGACGCCCGACGCCTGGCTGAAGCAGAATGCCCCGTTCCTGTGCTGGCCGATTATCGCGACTTTCTCGGGCAAATCGACGCCGCTGTGGTCGCCACACCCACCCGATTTCATCACGCCGTTAGCCTGTCACTGCTTTCCCACGGCATTCATCTTCTGGTGGAAAAACCGCTCGCCACGTCTGTGGCCGAAGCCGACGAAATTCTCGCTGCCGCCAGCCAGCACCAGGCCATCGTACAGGTCGGACACATCGAGCGATTCAATCCCGCTTGGAATCACTCCGAAGTTATGCCCCTGGTCCGACACCCGAAATATATCGAAGCCTCTCGCTGCAGCGGCTACACATTCCGCTCTACCGATATCGGCGTCGTGCTCGATCTAATGATTCACGACCTGGACCTGGCGCTTCATTTTGCTAACTCACCCGTCCGCAGCGTACAAGCCCTGGGCATTTCCGTGCTGGGAGATCACGAAGATGTGGCCCAAGCGCGGCTCGAATTTGCCAACGGTTGCGTGGCGAACCTCAGCGCCTCGCGCATCAGCTTCAAACAACTCCGTCAAATGCAAGTCTGGTCCGATCAGGGCTGCGTCACTTTCGATTTCGCAACCCGCTCCGCCACCACCGTGTGCCCCGTAACCGAACTATTGCAGCGTGAATTCGATCTGGACGACGTCGGCCCCGCCGCCCGCGCCCATCTGAAAGACCATCTCTTCGAAGATCTGTTCCAATTGCAGCGCTACGACGCCGCCGAACAGAATGCGCTGCTCGAGGAACAAAAAGATTTCGTATCGAGCATCCGCGATCAACACGAACCCCGCGTCACCGGCCAGCAAGGCCGCGACGTCTTGGCCGTCGCCGAACAAATTCTGCAAGCCATCCAGCAGCACGCTTGGGACGGCAAACCCGATGGCCGCAGCGGCCCCATGGCCATGCCAACCGCCCCAATTCTCCGCGGCCCGCATTGGGCAACAGTCAAACCCGCCGCCATCGAGCGCCGCCGCGAAGCCGGCTGATTGTATCGTAGGACGTCAATGCTTTCGCCGGTTCGGGAGGGCAACGCTCCCGCCGAGCCTGTCCGAGTTGTTGGCATTTCGTACTTCGGATTTAGCTCCGCCATTGCGTGTGTTTCGTATTTCGAAATTTCAATTTCCAGCCCATCACGGCAACAAATCCCTCACTTTGATTTGCCCAAGATCGCCCAGCCCAACCACCAGCGATAGTTTATCCTCAACTCGATAAATCCTGCGCTCCTGAAATCCTGGCATGGGCACCGGCCCGCTCGCGTTGCTGAACACTTCCAGTTGATTGTCAACCAGATTCAGCAGCCAATACAAAATAATTCCCGCCCGCGCATAAATCCGCCCCTTTAACCGCCGATCGAGCGTCAGCGACGCATCCGCAACCTCCACAACCAGCGCCACATCGTTGGGCTCCGGCGGTCTGTCTTCGTATTGATCCAGGGCATCGCGCACCATCGCCGCATCCGGCTCGGGCTGACTCGTCCCGCACGCCAACGGCTGTTGCACTCGTAAATGCCAACCACCCGGCGCCATTTTCCCGATCACTTCCTGAATATTTTCCAGCGCCGTTTCGTGCTTCAACGTCTGCCGAGCTTTCGGTACAACAACCCCTTCCAGCAATTCAAAAATTTTCGAACCGCTGAGCTCTCCCCTCGCCGCCCGCCGCCGATACTCGTCCACCGTAATCCGCTCAGTCGCGGGCACAGGCACAAACACATCAAAATCGTCCGCCGAATCCGCCATCGCATCTCCTCATACATAGCCCGACTGTGTCAGTCGGGAGCTCCGCTCACATCGGATCCATGTTTCACATCATCCCGCAGCCACCAATCCCTCTCGAAGTTCCATCGCCAACATCATTACATTAATCCCCGACCCAATCCCCAACATCGCTACCCGATCACCGCTCTGGTAATGCCCCTTTTCAATTCCAATAGCTAGCGTCACCGGCAGCGCCGCCGCTCCGGTGTTTCCTAACCACGGATAGGTGACAAAATCATTTTCCGGATTAAGTCCGAACTTTTCCAGCATCATTTTCCGATGTGCCGAGCCGACTTGATGGCACGCGGTTTTGGAAATGTCTTTCACCGACCAACCTGTTTCATTTAAAAGTTGATCAAAAGTCTCCCGCCCCACCGCAATCCCTTCATGCATTAACTTCTCCGCATCCGTTTCCATCAGCGGTTGCATTCCTCCGCCCACCGTCTCATCCCGCCCGCTCCGGCACAGCTCGTGAGCATCGGTATTACTCCGCGCCGTAGCACATAGCAACCGATTCTGCGTGCGGCTGATTTCGCGATGCACCAGAAGCACCGCCGCACTGGCCGAACCAATCGTTAGCGAAGCCAAGGCCGGCTTCACTGTGTCGCGAGTCAGCGCTTGGTCCGTATTCAGCATCGCAATCGTCGTTTCCATCAGCGGCCGGCTCACTTCGCTGGCCACGATCAATCCCGCGCGAATCTGCCCCAACTCAATCATATTCGCCACCTGGACCATCCCGTTTAGCAGCCCGAGGCAAGCGTTCGACACATCGTAAATCATGCAGTCCCGCTGCAGGCCCAATTGATGATGCACACCGCACGCCGTCGCCGGCTCTAAAAAATCGCGGCACACCGATCCGTGAATCAGCGCCCCGATTTCGTCTCGGTCGATCCCCGCCGCTTCAATCGCCCGCCTGCCGCTCACCACGCTGATCGGGCTCGGCAATGTTCCCGCCGGCCAAACCCGCCGCTCTCGAATGCCGGTCATCAATTCCAATCTTCCCGCCGGCAATCGCAACCGCGCATACAGCGGCGCTAGACGCCGCTCAATCTCCTCCGACGAAACGATTTCATCCGGTAGCGTATAACCAAGCGATTCAACACAAACACTGTGATACTTCATACCTACTCACCTACTTGCTTACTAACTTCGCCGCTCCCTGCTAGCACACCATCTTGCGACAGCATCGCCCTCTATCCGCAAAATAGCCGAAAAGCTTGCAGTCCGCGAGCACCTCGCTACATTGGCCACCGTTTGATTCTTCTGGCTGGGGTGACACGGCCAGATATCGTGGATCGAGTAATTGTTGTTCGCCGGATGTTTGTGGGGGGCAAAGACGGGATGGATTCCAGTCTTGGTCTGACGGATTCGAACGAACAACAGGCAGCGTGGTTTCAGGGACGGAAACATGCCAGCTATTCTTTACCGCGTCAGTGGGACGCTTCGTAGCTTGGGCCAAATCTGTTCACCCCAATTTCAGACACACGACGTGTCAAGGAGGTAGTGTCATGCGCAAGAAGCCTTTAATCGGTTTGAACGCGGACTATCGAGCGGCCAAAAAAGATGTACCCTCTTTCTCGTACGTGGCCTCCGGCTACTACGATAGCATCTCGGCCGTCGGCGGAGTGCCGATGATCATCCCTCCATTAAATGAAGCGGACGATCTGAATCGCATTCTCGATCTTCTCGATGGCGTCGTGTTGGTCGGCGGAGCCGACTTGGACCCCCGCAACGATGGCTACATGTTGCATCCCAGCACGCGCTTGCTGGATGCCCGCCGCGAAGAGTCCGATCGGCTGCTAATGCGGCTCATCGCCAAGCGCAAGATACCGGTCTTCGGCATCGGCTCGGGGATGCAACTGATTAACGTCTCGCAAGGCGGCAATCTGTATTTGCATATTCCCGAAGATATGCCCAAGGCTCTTCCGCATACGGATTCGCTCGACCCGGCGCACCGCCACGGATTGGAAGTGGTGCCGGGCACGCTCATGGAGCGCGTCTTCGGCGACGGCGAAATCCGCGTCAACAGTATGCACCACATGGCCGTCGACGAGCTGGCTACGGCGTTCATGGTCAGCGCCCGCTCGCCCGATGGTGTCATCGAAGCCTTCGAAAGCAAAACCGACCAGTGGTGGGTGCTCGGCACACAATTCCACCCGGAAGCCATCAGCGCCTCGGCCCTGGACGTTCGGATTTTTGAAGAATGGATCGTCGGCATCACTGGCGAAGTTCCGGCCCTCAAGCTCATGGAAGCCGCCGCTTAATCGCAGCGCGCAAGATCTGGAAAGCTAGTCGCGAAGTATTCGCTATATAAAAAATTCTCGTCGTGTCGCCCAGCGTGTGGCGGAGCCCAGGGGGCAAAACCTCTGGGCTTTTTTTGCGCCGATCAGAATACTCCCTCTCCGCTTGTGGGAGAGGGCCGGGGTGAGGGGTAAGCGTTATTCTGCTAAACCTAATCTGCTCGCCGGATTTCAAACAAATTCACGATCTGTCTCATGATCGGATCGCTTCCCGGCACGCTTAACGGTCCGCACACCTGCGGCTCAGAAATCTGCAATCCCGCGCGCCGGCACTCCTCCGCAAATGGCTCGGCCTTCTTCCGCTGCGGATCGGTCAATAAACCCAGCCCACCGGGCCGCAGTGATTGCGCAAATGCCGCGGCAATCAGCCGACAATAATCTCGCTCGTACAAAACATCCGCCGCAACAATTACATCAAAGTTGACCAGCTCGCTCGGATACTTTCGCCAATCGACGACCATAGTGTCCGGCGCCGCAAGCCCATTCCGCAGCGCATTCAACCACACGAATTCAAGCGCCTCAGGATAATAGTCAACCGCCGTCACCGAAAACCCGGCTGCCAACCCCACCATCACCGCCAACCCGCATCCGCAGCCCAATTCCAACAAACGCAGTCGCCTCTCCGGATCCGTTTGGGTGAGCACACCGTACCCCGCAATCCGCTCTCCCAATACATAGGCCGAAGGCCAAATCTCCGCCCAATACGGCAGCCGCTCGTCGCGGTTGAACTCCTCGTCGTCAATCAAATCATCCGCCGACCGCGGATGCAGCATTTCGAACCTGAATTCCCCTACCACCACCCCCTGCTCGACCACGTCAAACCGCTGCCGCAATTGGAGTTCCAGCGACCCGGCTTCTTCCTTGGAAGCGTCCGGAACAACCGCACCCGCCGCATGCTTTTGAGTTCCAACATTGCTCACGCCGCCGATTGTAACGGCACGCCGCCGCCAAAGAAGCCACTTCGCCCGCTTTCTGTCACTGTAAAACTGAAACGACTGGGTAATTTCTGGCGATAAGTAAAAGTATCCTGCCGCTCCCCACCGCTGTCCCCCAGCCGCGTTCCGGACAGCCTCCGCAGTCACTCACCCCGCACTTTCCGCATGTCTGCTCTCGCACCTCACTTTTTGCTCCGGGCCGATTGTCACCGCTTCAACCGCCCCGGCAATTGGCACTTTGCCCTGCATACCCCCGATGGCCGACCGCAAGTCGAAGTGGAAGACGCCGAACCAACCGTACATGGCGAACGGCTGGAACTGCTCACAGTTATCCGCGGCCTGGAGGCGATCGATCAGCCCGCTCATGTAACGCTGCAAACCCCCAGCGATTACGTCCGCCGCGGCATCAAATACGGCCTCGACGACTGGCGGTCCAACAACTGGCATTGGGAACGTCAAGGCAAAATGGTTCCGATAAAAAACGCCGACCTGTGGCGCCGCTTGGACCGCGCCTTGCAAGTGCACAACGTTGTTTGCAGCCAAATTCCTGCCGGCCCTGCCCACCCGAACTTGCTCCCAAAACTCAGGCGTGCCTAAGCCAGCTCCTAGCAATCCAAAGCCCGCCTCGACGAGCCGACCCGCCCAAATTTGCTCCCAAAACCGACCTTAATTAACCCGCTTTGGCCCAGAAAACGCTCATAAGAGGACACAACCCTATGATCGAAGCATTCGCACTTTTTATCATTTACCGCTGTATTTCCTGGCTCAAGCCTAGACGAGACGATGCTTAAAACGCCAAAATCACCCACGAACGGACGCAATTTGGAGCTCGCGGCAATGCGCACTAGTGTTGAGCTGGAGAAAGTACGGGCCTTGGTCGAAGGCCGAACCGAAAACCCCTTCGATATCCTGGGCCCACACGAGGTGATCGATGCCGGACGCCCGGCCATGGCCGTTCGGGCGTTCCTGCCACAGTCGCAGCAAGCGTGGATTGTCCATCCGTCCCATGACAGTTCGCAGCCCATGCGGCGGATCCATCCGGCCGGACTGTACGAGGCCATTTGTCCGTTGCCCCAAGGCGACGACCATACTCAGTATTTATTGCGCGAACAGAACCAAGACGGCCAGCAATCAACAATGCACGACCCATACGCCTTCCCGCCGCTGCTCACCGATTACGACCTGCACCTACTCGGCGAAGGCCAGCACTGGCAGTGCTACAACAAGCTCGGCGCCCATCCGCGCACCATCAACGGTGTCGAAGGCGTCAACTTCGCCGTTTGGGCGCCCAATGCCCAGGGCATCAGCGTCATCGGCGATTTCAACGCTTGGGATGGCCGCCGCCATCCGCTCCGCAAACACATTCCCGGGGGCATTTGGGAACTGTTCGTCCCTGGCCTAGGCGAAGGCACCCTGTACAAATTCCGCGTCAAGCAATCCGACGGCGGCGAGGTCGATAAATCCGACCCTTGCGGATTTGCTGCCGAAGTCCCGCCGCGCACCGCTTCCAAAGTCGCCGACTTAAATCGCTACCGCTGGCACGACGAACAGTGGATGGCCGCCCGGCAGCAAACGCAAGCGCTCGACAAGCCAATGTCGTTTTACGAAGTGCACCTGGGCAGTTGGCGCCGCCCCGGCGACGATCCGCACCGCTGGCTCTCCTATCGCGAACTAGCCCACCAACTGGTCGAATACTGTCTCGAGATGGGCTACACCCACATCGAACTGCTCCCCATTAGCGAACATCCATTCTCCGGCAGTTGGGGTTACCAAACCGTCGGCTACTATGCCGTCACCAGCCGCTACGGCTCGCCGCAAGATTTCCAATACTTTGTCGATCACTGCCATCAAAACGGCATCGGTGTCGTCGTCGATTGGGTCCCTGCCCACTTCCCAAAAGATAATCATGGGCTGCGCCGCTTCGATGGCACCGCCGTCTACGAACACGACGATCCCCGCCGCGGCGAGCATCCCGATTGGGGCACGCTCATTTTTAACTATGGCCGCAACGAGGTCCGCAATTTCCTCATCAGCAACGCCCTGTTTCTGCTCGATAAGTACCATCTCGACGGCCTCCGTGTCGACGCCGTCGCCAGCATGCTCTATCTCGATTACAGCCGCGAACCCGGCCAGTGGATTCCCAACGAATATGGCGGCCGCGAAAATCTGCAGGCCATTTCGTTCATTAAAGAATTCAACATCCAGTCGCACTTGCAGCACCCCGGCGTCCTGACCATCGCCGAGGAAAGCACCGCGTGGCCCAGCGTCTCGCGCCCCACCTACGTCGGCGGCCTCGGCTTCAGCCTTAAATGGAACATGGGCTGGATGAACGATACGCTCCGCTACTTCCGCAAAAACCCCATCCACCGCACCTATCATCACGACGAACTCACCTTCTCGCTCATTTACGCCTTCCACGAAAACTTTGTCCTGCCCCTTTCGCACGACGAAGTCGTCCACGGCAAGGGCTCGCTGATGGATCAAATGCCCGGCGACCTCTGGCAAAAGTTCGCCAACATGCGGCTCTTGCTCAGCTACATGTGGACGCACCCGGGCAAAAAACTGCTGTTCATGGGCGGCGACTTCGGACAGTGGAACGAATGGAACTACGACGAAAGCCTGCAGTGGCACCTGCTGCAATGGGAAAGCCACCAGGGCCTAAAGAAAATGGTGGCCGACGCTAATAAACTGATGCGCCGCGAGCCGGCTTTGCACGAAGTCGATTTCGATCACACCGGCTTCGAATGGGTCGATTGCCACAACTGGCAAAACAGCGTGCTGGTGTTTTTACGCAAAGCAAAAAATCCTGCCGACTTCCTCGTTGTCGCCTGTAACTTCACTCCCGTCCCGCGTGAAGGTTATTTGCTGGGCGTGCCCGAACGCTGCTGGTATGAAGAAGTTTACAACAGCGACAGCACTTTCTACGGTGGCAGCAACATGGGCAACGGCCCCGGCATCATGGCCACCGACCACATGGCCCACGGCCGGCCGCATTCGATTGAAATCACTCTGCCACCCGTGGCCGTGGTGGTCTTAAAACCCCGCCGCTAATTTAGAGCGGCACGCGTCATTCATCACTTGGTGACTTTCGATCCTGGCGGCGACGCGATGGGCGCCGGCGATTTATCCAAGAACCGGCGGACTGGCGTTTCATAGTTTGCTAACCAATGTTGTTGCTGGCCGTCGACATGATCGGTGAGGATCCGAATCTGGGCGTGGTCGAGAAATTCCTTCTTGATCTGCACTTGGCCGATGCGGCGACCATCTTCGGTCGGCTTCAAGATAATTTTCTCCTTCACGTCGTATGCGTGTCCGCCCTGACTGTCGGTTTCCGGATTCATCGCAATCACTTCGATCGAATAAAAGGGCTTCAAGCGTCCTTCGTCGGCAAGACTGAAGACGACGGTCACGGTGTCGCGGCCGGTGTCGTTCACTTGCACGTCGTACTTTAGCCCCCACTCTTCTTTGTCTGGTCCAAGGAGATTGTAGATTGCCCAACTGCGGCCAGACGTCAGTAAAACTGCTGCGACCACCAACATCGCCGTCGCCAGGCGTGAAAATCGAATGTTCATGCGCGTTCCCCTGTTAAAAATGTCGTAGCCTTGCAGCCGATACGCTGCGTCTGTACCTCGGCTTGACCCCATCCGGCCGACATTCAAGCCGCGGCCGTCAATTCGGGCAATATCAATTTGCAAGCTGACGATCTGCTATCACGGTCCCGGTCCTGCTCAGGCGCTAGCAAGTATACTCAAACACGTGGTCACACCTGCCCGCGCTCAGCGACCGGTCATGGCCTCGAGCCGTTCGGGATAGCGTGCGCCTTGCACTTTAATTTTTGAGGCGGCGCCCTGGATGTCACGAAGATCGTCGGGCGTAAGTTCGACGGCCAGTGCTGCGATGTTCTCTTCCAACCGATGCAGCTTCGTGGTGCCGGGAATGGGAACGATCCACGGCTTCTGGGCCAGCAGCCACGCCAACGCAATTTGAGCGGGCGTCGCTTGCTTGCGCTTGGCGATATTGCCGAGCAAATCGACCAGCGCCTGGTTGGCCTTCATCGCCTCGGGAGTGAACCGCGGCAGCGTGCTGCGGAAGTCGGTGCTGTCGAGCTTGGTATTCTCGTTCATCGCGCCGGTGAGAAAACCCTTCCCGAGCGGACTATACGGCACTAGGCCAATTCCCAGTTCTTCCAGCGTCGGAATGACTTCCTTCTCCGGCGTGCGCGTCCACAATGAATATTCGCTTTGCAGGGCTGTGAGCGGCTGAACCGCGTGGGCACGGCGGATGGTTTGCACGCCTGCTTCGGACAGACCGAAATGCTTGACCTTCCCCTGTTGAATCAATTCCTTCACCGTGCCGGCAACATCTTCGATGGGGACGTTTGGGTCGACCCGGTGTTGATATAAAAGATCGATGGTCTCAACCTTGAGCCGCTTGAGCGAACCGTCGACGGCCTTTCGGATCTGCTCGGGGCGACTGTTGACCTCCGCGGCGCCCGGCCGTCGATCGCCGCCGCTTAGGTCGAAGCCGAACTTCGTGGCGATGACTACTTGGTTGCGCAGCGGGGCGAGGGCTTCGCCCACCAGTTCTTCGTTGATGAATGGACCGTAAACTTCGGCGGTATCGAAAAATGTGATGCCGCGTTCCACCGCCGTCTGCAGCAGCGAAGTCATTTCCTGTTTATCTTTGGGCGGGCCGTAGGAAAAGCTCATGCCCATGCAGCCGAGCCCAAGGGCTGAAACCTCCAGCCCGCTTTTTCCAAGTTTGCGTTTTTGCATTGATTGCTCCTTTGGCGAAACGCGGTAATTATAGGCAATCGCAGTCGGTGCAGCTTTTGTGGTGCTGAAACCGAGACGGTGATTATTGGTGCAAAACCCTCTGAGTTTTGCACACTCGAACGATTGCAAATCTCGGAAATTTACGAGCGGTTGCGTGTTGGCTCCGCGCAAAATTCCACGAATTTAGTGTTTTAGCCCTGCAGTTTTCAGCAGAGTTACCGACAACTAGTCATTGCGTGGCAATCGCTTAAGACGATTGTAGGCCAAAGTGCAAAATTCATAGCCGAAAGTGGGGGCTAGCGACCTATCCGGCGCGCAAGAGTGGCGCTGCTGCTCTGGTATAAAAGCGGGAGTAACTGGGGGCTCGTCCGTGGCGGCCAGGGCTACCGCGTTGCGCTCTGTCGCCGCCCGGCGACCGTGCTCACTTGCTCCCCAGCCACCCAGCCGCTGAGGCGACGTTTCATTTCGAATTGTCAAAGAGCGACAGTCCGCGGGCGGCGGACGGGAACAGGAAGTTCCTGGTTGTATTTTATCAAACGAGTGGACCTATTTTTTAAGAAAAACTTTGTGCAAGCGACGGTCACGGCGTTCGAGAATGGCGCAATTGTATCGCTCAACCAGAATTCACTGCTGGACAAGCCGAGGCCGTCCGGGAATTCGAATTGATATAAGTGAGAGAACCTCTGTTGGTTAAGTTTCAGGTGCTATCAAGAAACTATCCCCAACAGAGGTTTGAAGATGATTGCTCGTGCCAGGGAGGGC
>Ga0182024_10000174_pt1 | contig 150401 bp, 143 predicted proteins | sample P32metaG_FD_120480 | JGI IMG/M metagenome (GOLD analysis project Ga0182024, IMG submission 120480) | Permafrost microbial communities from Stordalen Mire, Sweden - P3-2 metaG (Illumina Assembly) | ecosystem: Environmental > Terrestrial > Soil > Wetlands > Permafrost | place: Sweden: Stordalen...
TCTCGTTCGACTTGCATGTGTTAGGCACGCCGCCAGCGTTGATTCTGAGCCAGGATCAAACTCTCGTTTGAAACCTGATGTCTGCCGACGGGTAGTTGGCAGACTGCCATCGCCGCACATCCAAAGCCTGCTTGCAAAAGCTTGCTCTGGTTTCAACAATGCGAGATGGCGCCACCATTCAGCTTCGCCTTCTTCGGATCGAAACCCAAAGAGTTTGAAGACCATGGTGGTCTATCTTGTGAGATCGTTCGGACTAATGCCCGAATCCGTTTCTCACGACTGGCACGTTCAACCTAGTTGTCAAAGACCGAATCGCGGTCCGCCTAAGCGGCGCGAATTCAGTCCAGGCGAACTCGCTACTAGAGCGAATCCGACTGTCCTCGAAACCTGGCAAGCATACGTTGCGGCGTAAAATCCTGTCAATCGGCGCATCCCACAGGATTTCCAGATGATTTCCACAGTCTGGACCCTTTTGGGAAGCGAGAGCAGGAGAGCTGCCGACAAAGAGTCGAGCTGCGCTCGACGGACAGCCGATAGCGGCTGTCCCCACATTTGCCGTTGAGCTCCGAAACGCGCAATAGTATGCGTCTTTCGTTCGAACGAACGCCACTTTCGGCGCACGCCGATACGGAAGACAAAAATTGAGAAAAGATCCCTTTGGAGGTCCTTGCTTTGAAGGTACCCTTCGGATACGTGATGCTTTCCGAATGAAGTCCCGTGGCCGGGACGATTGAGAACTCTACATTCTCTTATAAACTTAGATGCCGGACGAGCCCGAGAGTTGCAAACAATACGACCGGCTAGCCACACTACTGCTCTCGGTGGATTGTTTATAGCAGATGAATGGGCAGGAGCGCAAGAAAAAGTTTGAAGGACGGGGAGGTTGACTAGTTTGGTTCCCGAAAATCCGGCCTTAGGCCGAGATTGGGGCGCCGGCAGGTCTCGCTGTGCTCGACCGGACAGGCGAGGCGCCCGTCCCCACACAGGCCTTGCACTTAATCACCTACGGGAATTCCAGGGTTACGAATTTGGCTGGCCTTGGGCCTGTGTTGGTTATGGTGTGGGAATAGTTGCCGGGGAGCCATTTGGAGTCGCCGGATTTGAAGTGGCCGGGCATGGGCCCCATGCCTTCTACGTCGCTACGGATGTCGAGATCCGTGACGGCTACTAGCAGATGGGGGCCAGTGTGATGGTGCATGGGAACTACTCCGCCGGGCTGGAGTTCGAATTCGGTGACGCGGATTCCGTCTTTTACGAAGAGGATTTGTTTGGTGCCGCCCTGGAGGATTTCGAGGGCGCGATCTTCATTTTTGCTGGCGTCCCAGTGAGACGTGGCGTTGCGGAGAGATTCGTCTTCGAGGATCTCGATAGTTACGTTGCGGAAAGGGCGATCGGTGACGTTGCGCGCTATGTGGGCGAAGGTGGCTGGGGAGAATCGGGTTTCGCCGTCCTGGAGCTTGACGGTTATTGGCGGCTTGTCTTTCACCGCGTTGATCAGTTCGGTGTCGCCCAGGGTTACGTAGATGTAGTCGTGGCGGTGCCAGTGCATCAGCGTTTCCGCGTGAGGGGGAACTTCGACGTTGAAGACTCGGACGGATTTATTTTCGAAGGTCAGGTGATGATCGGGCTCGGCGGTGATTTCAACTTCGGGAGCTGGGGCTTGGGCGGTTAAAAGAGTTGCGAGAAGGCAGAAATACAAGGTGCGGCGTTTCATGCGGGGGATTTTAGCACCGGAGTAGCTCCGGGGCTAAAGCATGATTCCGTCTTTTGCAGCTTAGGCGGCGCTGAAGCGCCGCTCTTCCACGGTGCTGCACGCACTTGGAACGCCGCCCTCCGCAGGGTGCTGTAGGCCTTTCCAAGAGTTTCTTCGCAGGCTCCCTAGGTTATAATCCGGCCACCGATGAACCTTACTTCTGGCTCCAAGCTTGGTCCTTATGAGATTGTCGCGCCTCTCGGGGCGGGCGGGATGGGGGAAGTTTTTCGCGCCCGCGATACTCGCCTGAAGCGGGAAGTAGCGATCAAAGTTTTACCGCAGGCTACTTCTCTTGATCCTGAGCGGTTGCGGCGTTTTGAGCAGGAGGCGCTGGCTACCGCGGCCCTGAACCATCCGAACATTCTGGCGGTGTTTGATATTGGCACGAATGAGGGCTCGCCTTATGTCGTGTCAGAACTGCTCGAGGGCGAGACTTTGCGGGAGCGGTTGCGCAGGGGGACAATTGCCCTGCGCAAGACGCTGGACTATGCACTGCAGATCGCGCATGGGCTGGCGGCGGCGCATGAAAAAGGGATTATTCATCGCGACCTGAAGCCGGAGAATTTATTTCTCACGAAAGATGGGCGAGTGAAGATTCTGGATTTCGGGCTGGCCAAACTTATGCAGACCGAATCTGGAGATCACACTTCGCTGCCCACTATGACCCACGCCACTGAGGTGGGCACGGTTTTGGGGACTGCGGGATATATGTCACCGGAGCAGGTGCGTGGGGTTGCGGTGGATGCGCGGTCTGACATCTTCAGCTTTGGGGCAATTCTCTACGAGATGATTTCGGGCAAGCGGGCATTTCATCGGGATACGGCCGCGGATACGATGAGCGCGATTCTGAAGGAAGATCCTCCGGACTTTGCGGAGACGAATCGCAATGTTTCTCCGGCGCTGGAGCGAATTGTGCAGCACTGCCTGGAGAAGAATCCTGAGTCTCGGTTTCATTCGGCTAGCGATATTGCGTTTGATCTGGAACATCTTTCGGGGATTTCGAGCACCACGACGCGGGCCGTGCCGATTGCAGGCGCGGCGCCGCGCGGGAAGCTGATGGCCGTGGTCGCGGGTGGTGTTGTGCTGGCGCTGGCGATGCTGGGTGTGGGCTGGCGGCTGGGGAAAAGCAGCGCGGCAGTGCCTTTGGCTGAATATCAGCAAATTACTTTTCGTACTGGTTCGATCGGCAATGCGCGGTTTACGCCGGATGGCAGCGTGGTTTACAGCGCATCGTGGGATGGCGGCGACAACCAGCTTTACATTTCGCGCACGGATGATCCGGGCTCGCGCGAACTGGGAATCAAAGATGCCGAGCTGCTCTCGATCTCCAAGGGCGGGGAGTTGGCGATCCGGCTCAACAGCGAGCGTCGTGGTGGCTACGCGCAAAGCGGAACGCTGGCGCGGGTGCCGCTGAGCGGGGGCACGCCGCGAGAAGTGCTGGATAACGTGGGAGACGCCGACTTTGCCGCGGACGGCAACAATCTGGCAATTACCCGCTATGTTCCGGAAAACAACCACTGGCGTCTGGAGTATCCCATCGGGAAAGTGCTCCTCGACAGCATCAACTGGCTGAGTCACCCAAAGATTTCGCCGGGTGGCAAATGGATCGCTTTTGCCGACCATGAAAACCCCGGGGGCGACGATGAGGGCTCGCTGGCGGTGATTGGCGCTGATGGCAAAGAAAAAGAAATAAAACTTTCTACCGGCTGGACTTCACTCCAGGGAATTCTGTGGTCCCCAGCCGAGGATGAGATCTGGTTCACGTGCACCAATACGGGGGTGGCTTCGAATCCTCGCGGAGTAACCCTTTCGGGCAAGCTGCGGACGATCACTAACGTGCCGGGAGGTGTGTGGCTGGAAGACCTGAGGAACGGCAAGGTGTTGACGGTGACCAATCACCTGCGGCTTGGAATCCGGGGCATGGCGCCGGGTGGAAAAGAAGAGCGCGAGCTGGGGTGGTTCGGATGGTCGGAGCTGCGCGACATCAGCCCGGACGGCCGGAGGATCCTGTTCGAAGAAGAAGGCGATGGCGGTGGACCGAATTACACCGTGTTTCTGCGGGATACGGATGGGTCGCCTCCAGCGCGTATTGGCGAGGGACTCGCGATGGCAATTTCGCCCGACGCGAAATGGGCAGTCGCCAGACCGGCCAAGGGCGGGCCGCTGAACCTGATTCCGACGGGGGCGGGCGAATCCAGACAGCTGACGCACGACGCCGTGAGCTATGAGACAGCCAAGTTTCTTCCGGATGGCAAACACCTGATCGCCTGGGGGATTGAAACGGGCCACGGAGGGCGCGACTACCTGATCGACGTGAGCACTGGGGACTCCAAACCCGTTACTCCCGAGGGTATCTCAGGAGTTGTCGTTTCGCCCGACGGCCGAAGCGTCGCGGTGCGCGGCCCCGATGGCAAACGAGGAATTTGGGGACTAGAAGGCGGCGGCTTTCATCCCATACCGGGGCTCGAATCAGGCTACGTCATCATTGGATGGACGCCGGATAGCCAGTCGGTCTATGTGGCTCCCGTTCGTCAGCGTGCGAAGTCGTCGATAGTCTCGCGCGTAAATATACAGACGGGGAAAATGGAAGCGTGGAAAACTTTTGGGGAGGAAAAGGGAGCGGCAGTCTCGATCGTGGTTGCTCCTCATCTTTCAAGCGACGGGAACGCCTACGCGTACCTCTATGGGCAGACTCTGTCGGAAGCGTACGTGGTGACGGGGTTGAAGTGATGGAATTGGGGAAACTGCTGGTGGTCTTCGGGGCTGTGCTGGTGGTGGTTGGGATTGTGGTGATGGTGCTGGGGCGGATGAGTTTTCCGCTGGGGCGGTTGCCGGGGGATTTTTTGTATCGCGGGAAGAATAGTACGGTGTATTTTCCGCTCGCGACTTCGGTGGTGGTTAGTGTGGTGTTGTCGATTTTGGTGTATTTGGTTGGGCGGTGGCGGCGGTGAGTTTTCTTACTACCTGCTGGCCGGAAGCATAGATGGGAGCGGGTAGTCTGCGACCCCGCAGTCGAAGTGGGCCTTGCCCCACCGCTCATCGGTATAGAACAAGACTGCATACCATCGACTTTCCAGGCTGCTCACTAGAGGCACCTTGCATGGTATTCCACTAAACTGGCCGGGGTGGTGGCTTTTGGCCGCCGTCGCGAGCGAATTTGCCGGGTCGAAGACGAGATACACGGTTGTGTCTCCCGCACCTGGAAACCCCCAGCCGTCCCATTCGACGTGCTTTAGCTCTCCATTCGCTGTCTCCGGACGTGCCAGAACTTCCGCTTTGTAACGGTGCGACCGCAGAGACCATCTGGCGTTGTTGCGAATCGCATAACGATTTTTCACCATCACAAACGACGTGAGCCAAAAAGCCGCCAGCATCGACATCAACGCTAGACAAAGACGAGCCCTCTTCATGATCGCAAAGATCACCAGCGAAGAGACGAATAAGAGACTGATAGAGAGGAGCAGCAACAGATAGAGTATTCCGTCAGTTTCCGCAAGCGCATCCAGTAAACAGATCGCCAGGGTTACCGCGGCGGTGCAAAACGGTAGCCGCCAATTGAACCGTTTCAATCCGCTGTTAGTCTCCATTCGAGTCCTAATATGGTAAGGGACCCTCCAACCGCAAACACAGGCTAATTCGAGCACATCTACGGGAGTTTTGAAAGGCTTGCTTATTTCTCCGGGTTTGGAAACGGAGGCCGTGAAGGGTACACTGCATTCGACATATGTCGTTAACCGATCAGCTTGAGTTCAGGTTCACTCCGCCGGAGCGGCGGGTTTGGAGTGTGCGCGCTCTGGTGGCCGCGGTGCGGACTCATGTGGAGCGGGAGTATTCCGACGCGTGGGTGGAGGGCGAGATTTCTAATTTCCGGGCCCCGGATTCCGGGCATCTTTATTTCACGCTGAAGGATGGGAACGCGCAGATCCGGGTGGTGATGTTCAGTTCGAAGGCACGGCTGCTGCGGTTTCGTCCGGCGGATGGGATGCAAGTCGTGGTGCGGGGGCGGGTGACGGTTTATGAAGATCGCGGCGAGTTGCAGATTGCAGCGGAGTACATCGAGCCAAAGGGTGCGGGAGGGTTGCAGGTTGCGTTCGAGCAACTGAAGGCGAAGCTGGAAGCGGAGGGACTGTTTGCGGCGGAACGGAAGAAAGCGATTCCGGCTTTGCCGGCGCGGATTGGGATTGTGACTTCGCCGCAGGCGGCTGCGTTGCGGGACATCCTGAACATTTTGCGGAGACGGCATCACTCGGCGAGCGCGGTGATTTATCCGGCGCAGGTGCAGGGCGATTCGGCAGCTGGCGAAGTGGCCGCCGGAGTGCAGTATTTCAACGCGGTCCGCGGCGATGAGACTCGCAGCGTGGAAGTGATTATTGTAGGGCGCGGCGGAGGGTCGGCGGAGGATTTGGCGGCGTTCAACGATGAAGGGTTGGCGCGAGCGGTGGCGGCTTCGGAGATTCCGGTGATTTCGGCGGTGGGGCATGAGACGGATTTCACGATTGTGGATTTTGTGGCGGACCTGCGGGCTCCGACGCCATCGGCGGCGGCAGAGTTGGTGATCCGGTCGCGGGTGGAAATTGAGAATCAGGCGGAGGCCGTGCGGGAGCGGCTGGTGCGGGCGATGCAGCGCGGGTTGCTGGAGGCTCGGCATGCGTTGATGGAACGGGCGCAGGACGGGGCGTTTGCGCGCATGATGGATTTGATCAGGCAGCGGCAGCAGAAGGTGGACGATCTTACTTACCGGCTGGAGCGCGGCGAGCGGCACGCGCTGGAATTAATGCGGCGGCGCTGGGAAACGCTGGCGGCGGCGGTGCGGCATTACGATTTGCGGCGGGTGCTGGCGGGGATGCGGGGAGAACTTGCTGCGGGGACTGCCGCGTTGGGTGCGGCGATGCGGAATCAGCTTTTGCAGAATAAGGTCCGGATTGAGCGGATGGGGCGGGCGCTGGAGACGCTGTCTCCGCTGGCGATTCTGGAGCGAGGGTATGCTTTGGTGTTTGATGGGTCCGGGCAGTTGGTGAAGGATGCCGGGCAGGTTAAAGGTGGCGAGGAAATTCGGGCGCGAGTGGCTCGGGGGGAGATTCGGGCTACGGTAAAGAAGGCCATGAAGGACGGAGGCGGGCGCAAACCGAGGCCGTAATAGGAACTCCTTGCCGAGCCGCCAGCAGAGGTGGGTGCAAGGGATCCTTCGACTACGAAGGTGCTTCACTTCGTGAAGCACCTCCTACGCTCAGGATGACAAGTCCTTTCTGTTCGGCCGTAGCATTAGAATGTAGAGTCCGATACGGAGAGACTCAGTGACGCAACTGATGGCGCCGTGGTTGAAAGTGTCGTTTACGGTGCTCGACATTCTGCTGGTGGCGTTGATCATCTACGAAGTATTGGTGATGATCCGGGGGACGCGGGCGGCGCCGATGTTGGCGGGGCTGGCGGCGGTGGCGGCTGCGTTCTACCTGGCGCGGATCGGCGAGCTGGCTACGTTGAACTGGCTGCTGAGCCATCTGGTGCCGTATGTGGTGTTTGCATTGATTGTGGTGTTTCAGTCGGAGATCCGGCATGTGCTGTCGGATGTGGGGCGGCGGGTGAGCTTTCTGCGCGGGTCGGCGGTGGAGGGTGATTCCTACGACGACATTGTGCTGGCGGCGAATTTGTTTTCGCAACATCAGACCGGGGCATTGATTGTTATCGAGCGCGAGATTGGATTGCGGACCTATATCGAGAGCGGGGTCGCGATGGACGCGCGGCTCTCCTACGATCTGCTGGCTACGATTTTCCGGCCGAGCGCGCCACTGCACGATGGAGCGGTAATCATCCAGAAAGACCGGTTGGCGGCGGCGGCGTGCTTTCTGCCGCTGTCGATGAATCCGGTGCTGTCGACGCAGTTGGGAACGCGGCACCGGGCCGGGATTGGGATTACGGAGGAGACGGATGCGATTGCCGTGATCGTTTCGGAAGAAACGGGCGCGATCAGCATGGCGGTTGGGGGCAGGATCGAGCGGGATCTTTCAGTGGAACACTTGCGCGAGGCTTTGAGTATCGAGCTGAGGCGGTATATGTCACCGGTGGCATTGCCGACGGTTGGGCCGCAGAATGAGGAATCGGATGGGGACCAGGAATCGCGGCTGCGTGCGGGCGGGCAGATGAGTGAAGACGAGGAGTCCACGCCGGAGACGGAGCTTCCGCTATGATGAGCTTTTTGCGGCGCTGGGTGCTGCACAACTTCTGGCTTAAGGTTCTGTCGCTCGTGTTGGCTACGGGGCTGTGGTGGTGGATTTCGCCGGACCAGGAACCGGCGGAAGTGGCGGTGCGGGTGCCGATTGAGTTTCAGCATGTTCCGCCGGAGCTGGAGATCAGCTCGGTCACCATTCCCGATGCGCAAATCCGCGTGCGGGGGCCGGAGCGATTGATCCGAGAAATGCGCTCGACGGACATCCACGCAGAACTGGAACTAGGAGATGCCAAGCCGGGCGAGCGAACGTTCGATTTGACGGCACATCAGATTCGCCATCAGCGTGATTTGACGGTGGTGCAGGTGGTGCCGGGGCAAGTGCACCTCAGTTTCGATACGCGGCTGACGCGCGAGGTGGAGATCCACGCAAAGGTAGCCGGGAACTTTGTGGCGGGGGAAAAAATTGGCAGGGTATTGGTGGATCCGGAGAGAATCACAATTACGGGACCGCAACATCACGTGGAGATGGTGGATGCGGCAACGACCGATCCGGTGGATGCTACGGGAACGAAGACCACAGCAACCTTTGTGACCAATGTATACGTACCGGATGCGCTAGTACAGGTGGTGCAGCCGACCCCGGTACGGGTGACGGTGGTCATGGAAAAGAGTACGTCGGCGGCGAGTGGGCATTGATGAGCAGTGATGAGTAAAGGACCTCGGGGGCTGAAGCCCGATCGAAAGGCCTGCTCCACCCGTTGCTCTCACTGGTGCGTCCATGCAATGGGAATTAGTTTGTTGCCAGTTATTTAAGAACGCGAACAATTTATGAGCATTCAGATTAGGCAGTTGTTTGGCACAGACGGGATACGCGGCGTGGCCGGCGAATTTCCGCTGACCGATGAGAGCACCTATCTGATCGGGCGCGCGCTGGGGCACGATCTGATTCGCGGCAAGCAAAGGGCGCAGGCGGTGATGGGGCAGGATACGCGCGAATCGAGCGGGTGGATTGCGGACCGAGTGGCGGCGGGGCTGGCGGCGGTGGGCGTCGATGTGCACAGCGCGGGCGTGATCACGACGCCAGGCGTGGCGTATCTGGCGCGGTCGCGTGGGCTGGCGGCGGGAGTGGTGATTTCGGCGTCGCACAATCCGTGGACGGATAACGGGATCAAAGTGTTTTCCGGAGATGGATTCAAGCTGACGGATGCACGCGAGCTGGCGATCGAAAAAGAAATATTCGCGCTGCTGGCAAAGCCGGGGGCGGCGGACGATACTGCGATGAAAGTTGCCGGGCCGTCTCTGCCGGGAGAGACTGGGCTGCGCAAGGCGTACATCGATTCGCTGGCGGGCAGCGTGTCTTCGGATTTGAGCGGGATGCGGGTGCTGGTGGACTGCGCCAATGGAGCGGCTACGGCGGAGGCTCCCGAATTGTTTCGCAGCATGAAAGTGAAAGCGACCTTCACGCATGTCACGCCGGACGGAAGGAACATCAATGAAGGCTGCGGGGCACTGCATCCGGAGACGTTGGGCAAGACTGTAGCCGAGTCGGGTGGACAGTTTGATCTGGGTGTGACGTTTGATGGCGATGCCGACCGCGCTTTGTTTTGCGATGCCGGGGGGCGCGTGGTGAATGGGGATGGCGTGCTGCTGTTAGCGGCACGCGATCTGCACGCGCGGGGGAAATTGACGGGCGCGACCGTGGTGGCTACGACGATGTCGAATATGGGAGTCGAGATTGCGCTGAAGAGGTCCGGTATCGCGATGTTGCGGGCGAATGTTGGCGACAAATATGTTCTGGACGAGATGTTGAAGACCGGCGCCACTGTTGGTGGGGAGCAGTCGGGGCACATTATTTTTCGCGATGGCGATGCTACTACCGGGGATGGTCTCCTGACTGCGTTGCGGGTGATGGATGTGATCGTGCGTTCGGGGAAGACGCTGGCGGAGCTGGTCAGCGATTTGAAAGTGTTTCCGCAGAAGATTCAGAATGTGCGGGTGCGGGAGAAGATTCCGTTTGCACAGGTGCCGGAGGTGCAGCGGGCGATTGAGGCTGCCGAGCGCGAGTTGGATGGGAATGGGCGCGTGGTGGTGCGATATTCGGGGACTGAGGCTTTGGCTCGCGTGATGGTGGAGGCGGAATCAGAGGAGAAGATGAAGGCGCTTACGGCAGGGATTGCGGGGGAGATACAGAAAGCGCTGGGAATTTAGGCGCTGCGGACGCCTCGCTACGCTCCGCTGGACAGCCGAGGTGGCTGTCCCCACGTGGGCACTGATGGTGACAGCAGTTGTCGGACAGGAGTGTCCGACCCACACGAGCCTTGCCACTCGATCTAATCCAAGTCTCTCCAGTTTGGGCCTACTTCCATTTCCACCAGGAGCGGGACTGCTAACGGGTAGACTTTTTCCATCTGCTCTCTGACTAGCGACTGCATCGTTTCTACTTCTTTTTCTGGGACCTCGAAAACTAGCTCGTCGTGGACTTGCAGGGTCATTCTTGATTTCAGTTTGCGTTCTTCCAGGGCCGCGTCGATTTTGATCATTGCTACTTTGATCAGGTCTGCTGCGGTGCCTTGCAGCGGGGTGTTTACCGCGGTGCGTTCTGCGAAGCCTCGCTGCGCGAAATTCTTGCTGTTGATATCGGGGATGGGGCGGATGCGTCCGTGGAGGGTTTTTACTTTCAGGTCGCGGCGGGCTTCTTCGAGCGTCTTGTCGATGAAGGTGCGGACACCTTTGTATTTCTCGAAATAGTTTGCGATGAATAGCTTGGCTTCGGCGGGCTCGATGCCTAGTTGCTGCGAGAGTCCGAAAGCAGAAAGGCCGTAGACGATTCCGAAATTTACTACTTTGGCCTGGCGGCGGTGGTCGGGCGTAACCATTAGCGGCGGCACTCCGAAGACTTGCGAGGCGGTGAGCGTGTGGATGTCGTCGCCCCGGCGGTAGGCCTCAACCAAGAGCGGATCGCGCGAGAAGTGGGCTAGCAGACGAAGTTCGATCTGCGAATAATCGGCGGTTAGAAGAACGTGGCCGGGCTCGGCGATGAAAGCGGCGCGAATGCCGCGTCCTAGTTCGGTGCGGATGGGAATATTTTGTAGATTCGGATTCGCCGATGAGAGGCGGCCTGTGGCCGTGCCTGCCTGGTAGAAAGTTGTGTGCAGGCGTCCGGTGGCGGGGTTGATCAACGCGGGTAGCGTGTCGACGTACGTTGACTTCAGCTTGGTGAGCTGGCGGTAATCGAGAACTTTTCTGGCGATGGGATGTTCTTCCGCCAGAGTTTCTAGAACATCGACAGCGGTTGAGATGGTGCGTCCCTTGCCGTATTTCAGTGGCTTGGGAAGATTCAGGCGATTGAAGAGCACGTCGCCGAGTTGTTTCGGGGAACTGATGTTGAATTCGCTTCCGGCAAGTTCGTGGATTTCTTTGGCTTTGGCGCTGCTCTCGCGTTCGAGTTCTGTTGACATTTTGGCGAGCGCGGCGGTGTCGATTTTTACGCCAGCCTGCTCCATACGAGTTAGCACTGGGACTAGAGGCAAATCCATCTCTTCGTAGAGCTTGGTTAGTCCTGCCTGTTTCACATCTTCGCGCAGCGCCGCCGCGAGCCTGCCTGTGACATCGGCGGCTTCGGCCAGATCGCCGCTTAGATTGAGATTGAAACGGCGGAGGGCAACGTCGGCGAGGCGGTGCGAGGAATACGTTGGATCGAGCAGGTAGGAGTAGAGCATGGGATCGTGCTGGACGCCTTGCAGAGGGATGCCTTGGGAATCGAGCGCGTGAATTGCAGCTTTGTAATCGTGGACGGACTTAGGGGTGGCCGCACCGCTCAGGACTGTGCGTAGTTTCGCAGCTGCTCCACTGGAGTCCAGCTTCACGATAGTGGCTGAACCGGCAGCGCCGGAGATGGCGATGCGGCGGGCCGCAGGTTCGGGTGCCGTCGTCGCGGATGAGTCGTCGGTGAGCGCAAGCATTCCTGACTGCGGCGCTTCTTCCACGACTTCTTCGTCGCTTTCGAGAATCGATTCCGCCTGCTCCACCGCAACGGCTAACGCGCCTTCCTGCTGGAGCGAGTTGAGAATGTTCTCTACATCGGCGGCGGACTGGGCTTCGCCGTAGTGAGTTTCGGTGACCTGAACGTCCGGCAGCAGTTCCTTCAGCAGCGAAGTGAATTCTAGTTCGGTGAAGAGCTGGCGCAGTAGATCAAGATCCGGCTCACCGGCGCGCATAGCTTCCACGTTGAATTCGACCGGAACATTGGTGTCGATAGTGGCCATGCTTTTGCTGAAGAGGATGGTGTCGCGATTGTTCTGGAGAGATTCGCGGTAGGTTTTCTTTTCTACTTCGTTGGCGCGGTCGAGAGCCTGCTCGACGGTGCCGAAGCGCTTGATGATCTCTACCGAACCTTTGTCGCCGATGCCGGGGGCGCCGGGGATGTTGTCGACCGAGTCGCCGCGGAGGGCCATGATATCGACTACACGTTCGGGAGGGACTCCGAGAATTTCTTCGACTTTGGCGGCGTCGCAGATCAGATTGTCTTTGGGAGGATTCAGGATCTGAACAGTGTCGTTGACGAGTTGCATCATGTCTTTGTCGCTGGAGACGACGTAGACGGGATGCTTCGCGGCAGCGGCCTTGCGGGCCAGAGTGCCGATTACGTCGTCAGCCTCGAAGCCGGCGAGTTCGAGAATGGGGATGCGGTAGGCTTCGAGGGCTCGCCGGATGTAGGGAATTTGCTGGGCGAGATCCTCCGGCATCGCGGCGCGGTTGGCTTTGTAGCCTTTGTATTCGACTTCGGTGAAGGTCTGCGTTTTGATGTCGAACTTGCGGACGGTGGTGATGGCTTCGGCCTGAGTTGCGCGGAAAGTCTTGGCGGCAACGTCGAAGACGGCGGCCAGGTAGGCGGGGGAGAAATCCTCGCGCAGTTTGCGCAGCATGTTGACGAAGACGTAGATGGCCGCGGTGGGAAGTCCGGACTTGGTGGACATGGAGCGCTGGCGCGCCATGGCGTGATAGGCGCGGAAGATGAAAGACATGGTGTCGATCAGGAAGATGCGGTTCGGATCGGCTGCTGGCGCGCCGCCGGACTCGGGTTGCGGAGATTTTGTTCGCGGGGGCAAGGCAGTATTTTAGCAGCCCGCCCGCGGCCAAGGTCCGTTCCGCCTACGCGCCTCGCTGCGCTTGGCTGGGCGGGCGAGGCGCCCGTCCCCACACATTCCACACGGGCTTTTGGCGTGGCTGGGCAGCCGTCTCTATGTTCGCGCGCCTGGTTTTCCGTACTCGGTGGTGTAGTGCAGTTTGATTTCGCCGCAGGTGCCTTGCTCGGCAGAGTAGACGACACAGGTGTCGAAGGGACGCGAATATACGTGCACGCTTACGGCGCGCTGATTGAACTCACGCGGATTGAAGACGCGGTGGACCGGTTCAAGCGGGTCGACGGCGCACGGCTGCGACGGATTCATCTCGACGGTTTCCGCGGCTTTGATGGTGGACCTGCCCAGAGCGATGTCCTGATGCACGACGTGAAAATTCTCGACGAGTAAACGACCGATGGGGACGGCCATCCAGCAGTTCTGGTCGCGGTGGTTGTGGACGGAACTGGCCTGTCCGACTTCCCAGCAGATGGCAATTAATTCGTAGAGAGGAGTCTTGTCGATCAGATTGCGGGTATAGTGCTGGCGGTCCCATAGGAGGTAGGCCGAAAGAGAGTCCGGATTCAGGGGATTATCCTGAAGAAACTTGCGGATTTGCTCGGTCTGATCAAAGGCCGACTCGGGAAATTTGCGGAGTTCGGCTACGAAATCCTGGATCGGGATCTGCTTGGTCGCTGTGGCCATGGTCTGCTCCCGAAAGAGTATAACGCCGGGCGGGGGAAAATCTTAAACGCAGGGGGACACCCTTCGGTTTCGCTCAGGGCAGGCTCCGGGACGCAGGGTAGGTCAAAGCATTCCATGAACATCATTCGATCAACATCATTCGATGAACATGCAGTCTCCATAAGAATAGAAGCGGTAACGCTCGCGGACGGCGTGCTCGTAGGCGCGCAGGATGTTTTCGCGTCCGCCGAAGGCGCAGACCAGCATGAGTAGAGTGGATTGAGGCAAGTGGAAATTGGTGAGCATCGCCTTGACTACTTTGAATTCGAAAGCCGGATAAATAAAAAGATCGGCAGCGGCCGGGCCAGCCACGATGGATCCTGCGCCGAGCCGCACGGCGTGTTCCAGGGTTCGGACGGTAGTGGTGCCGACGGCGATGATGCGACGGGACGAATGGAGAGCGCGGTTGATGGTGGAGGCCGCGTCGGCGGAAATGAAATAAGGCTCGGAATGGATTTTGTGATCTTCGACGCGCGGGACGCGGACCGGCTGAAAAGTTCCCAGGCCGACATGCAAGGTGATATCGATAGTCTCGGCCCCGCTCCGGCGGATGCGACCGAGAATTTCCGGCGTGAAATGGAGACCCGCGGTCGGAGCTGCAATTGATCCGCGCTGCCCGGCATAAACGGTTTGGTAGCGTTCGCGATCGCGGGGAGAATCCGGGCGCGAGATATACGGCGGGAGAGGGACGTGGCCAATGCGATCCAGAGTAGCGAAGAAGTTTTCGTTTCGCTGGAAGCGAATGCGGCGCTCGCCGAACTCTCCGCGGGCCAGGACTTCGGCTTGAAGTTCTTCGGCGTTGCGTTCGCCGAAGAACAGGCGTTCGCCGATGCCGATCTTGCGGCCGGGCCGAACCAGGCATTCCCAATCGTTTGGGTCGGTGGAAAGCTGGCGCGTGAGCAGTACCTCGATGCGTCCGTTGAGGAAATCGCCGTCGGCAGGATTTTGAGGGCTGACGGTATGAGCGCGGGCGCCTTCGCGGCAACCGTAGAGCCGCGCTGGAAAAACGCGCGTGTTGTTGAAGACCACGACGTCGCCGGGCTGTAACAAATCCGGGAAGTCGGGGAACGGGCGATCGGAATAGTGACCGCCGCTTCGCAGTATGTGGAGCATGCGGGATTCGTCGCGGGCAGCGAGGGGCTCCTGGGCTATGAGGTCGTTGGGAAGATGGAAATTGAAATCGGAAACCAACACGGTGTCACATTATAGGGGACCCCTGCGCTGCGCCGCGCTGCGCTTGACGGCCTTTTCGGCGTCGCTAAGTTCGAGACGAGGCTGCCCCTCATGGGATTTGGCGCCGATGCCGTGTGTTTTTTTGTAAATTTGTTGTCTGTTTCGAGCCAGGTGCGGTACTATGCGAGGGCTGTAGCTTTTGCCGCTTTGTCGTCACTCTTCCCGCGAGAGAGTATTTCCATGTCCGCTGAACGAAAACAAAGAGCAGAAATCGTCTGTTACGGCCGCATGCTGCACGAGCGCGGGTTCGTGGCGGCGATGGACGGGAATCTTTCGGTGCGGTTAGATCGGGAGCGCATCCTGGTGACGCCCACTGGTGTAAGCAAGGGAGCGATGCGAGCTGGGGACATGGTGATGGTGGACCTGGAGGGCACGCGGGTGGCGGGGCGGCGGAATGTGACCAGCGAGATTGGGATGCATCTGCTGATTTACCGCACCCGGCCTGACATTAAGGCAATCGTGCACGCGCACCCGCCGACCGCAACCGGATTCGCGGCTGCCGGCATGGCGCTGACCGAACCTCTGGTGTGCGAGGTGGTCATGGGTCTGGGATGCATTCCTCTGGCTCGCTACGGCACGCCAGGAACATCAGAACTGGCGCAGACGCTGGAACCCTTCGTGCCCCATTACGATGCGATTCTGATGTCGAATCATGGCGTCGTGACCTACGGGGATACCATCGAACACGCCTACATGAAAATGGAAACGGTGGAACACTTTGCGCAGATTGCGCTGGTCACGCATCTGCTCGGCCGGCAGCAGCCGCTGACCGGGGTTGACATCGAGAAGTTATTGCTGGCGCGGACGAAATATTTCGGCGGGAAGATGGCGGCTTCCATGCCGATTGCTATGGTTCGGGAACCCGAGAAGGTTAGCTGAAACGCCTCGCTGCGCTCGGCGGGACGGCCGAGGCGGCCGTCCCCACATCAGCATCCCCTAGTTTATCCTGACTGCATCCCTACTTCCTGTCCCTCTCTACTCCTTCCTGGTTTATTCCCCTCCTACGCGGAAGCGAAATCCTACTCGGACGTTGATCGGGAGGGCGGGATAGCCGACAACTTCGTTGTAGCGGCGATCGAGAGCGTTCTCGAGGTTCGCGTAGGCGGTGATGCGATGGTTGATGGCATACCATCCTCCCAGATCGGCGCGGACGTAGCCGGCGGCGTGGTCGATGCCGAAACCATCAAAGTCATCGTCCGGGCGGCGACCAACGAAGCTCCCGCTCAGGTTCGATCCCCAACGACTGCCAAGATAGGACAACAACATAGTGGCCGAGTGCTTGGGACGGCGCAGTAGCGGCTGGCCGGGATTGTATTGCGAATCGATGGGAGCGGGATCGTCGAGAATCTGAGTGGAAGTGTAGGTGTATGCGGTGCTGAGCAGAAGCCTGCTTCGGAGTTTGGCTTGCAGTTCGAGTTCCGCGCCTTGAGCGAAGGCTTCGTCCAAGTTGAAATACTCGCCGACAAAAGTGGTTGGATTGACTGTCTCGTAGTTGATCTGATCATGAAACAGGTTGTTGAAGTAGGTGGCATTGAAGACGTATTTTCCCCGGAAGAAATCCTGTTGAATGCCGGCTTCGAAGGCGCGGACGCGCTCCGGTTTGAGACCGGGATTCGGAACGGAATAAGGCGGCCCCGCGAAGGTCTCTTCGAGGCGAGGTTCCTTGAATCCGGTGGCATAGGAAAACCGCAATCGCGTTTCGGAAAGCATTTCTCCGCCTCGTCGCGCCAACAGAGTTAGCGCAACGCGCGGGACGCCGGTGTTGCCGAAAACGCTGCTGTGAACGAAACGGCCGCCCACGACCGCCGACAGCCTGCGCCAGGTTAGCTGCTGTTGCAGGTACGCATCCTGGTTCAGGCGCTGGCCGGATGGCGAAGGGGGGAAGTCCAGATCGCCGACGACGCCGTTTTCGTTTTCGAGGCGATATCCAAAGGTGGTGTGGGCCCAGGTGCGCTCGGAGTAATCGCCCTGGTATTCAAATCCCACGCGATTAATGTGATCGTACTCGTGATCCGGAAAATCGATTGGACCGAAGAGTGGGCTTACACGCGCCGGGTCGCCATTCAGATTCACGTCGTTATAGCGATAGAGGTAATCGAACACTGTTAAGCGGTGTTGCCAGCCGGAAGGAGTGGCCACAGCAAGCTCCGCGCTGCCCAGCAGGCTATTCAGTTGCGACCATTCGCTAGGATCTGGCGGAAGAAGAGGGTCACCGTTGAAATTCCATTCGCCAGGAAGCCCAGTGTGACTGTTGGAGTGGCGCACGTGCATACGGAAAGAGACTTCGTGGTTGAGCGCGACTCCAACGTTTGCGCCTTCCAAAGAATCGGAATTGGCGTTGTTGATTCCGGCACCATTGGTATTGAACTGGTCGCCGAAGACGTTGTAATCGAAGCGGCCACGGGCTCCGGCCACGGAAGCGTAGCCGTTCGCGGTGGCAAAGTTTCCACCGTCGGCGCCAAAGCGGAATTCGGGAGTGGGCGTGCTGCCGGTGCGGGTAAAGACTTGAACCACGCTGGTCATGGCGTCGGAGCCGTAGAGTGTGCTCTGGGCGCCGCGCAAGAATTCCATGCGGTTGGCTTCGGTGAGGGGCAGCGTGCCGAAGTCGAAGGTGCCGCCGGGTTCATTGATGGTGACGCCATCGACAATCACTTTGTTGTAGGTCGAGTCACCGCCGCGCACGAACAGGGATGACAGGCCTCCGCGCTGGCCCGCGGTGTTGACCACAGCGCCGGGGAGAAACCGGACAGCATCGTCGGCAGCCACGGGCTTCATGGTTTCGAGCTGCGCGTTCTCGAGAGTGGAAATGCTGGCGCCGGTTTCTTCGGCTGGCACCGGAGTTCTGGTTGCGGTCACGACGACGGTTTCCGACGCCGTAGCGAGATGCAGTTGGATCGTCATTGCTTCGGAGTGAGCGGGAACATTTTCGGTTTGTGGAGCGAAGCCCGCAGCCAGGACTTGTATCTGGTAATTGCCGGAGGACACCTCGGCGGGCTTTAACTCGCCGAAAGTGGCGATTCCCTCGGGCGATGTGGCGGCAATCTTCAGAGCAGTGTCGCTTCCTTTTGCAGACAAGGAAACTTGTGCGCCGGCGACGGCGGCGGATTGAGGGTCGATGACTTTGACCTTGAGATCGGCACCGGATGCTGCCGCGAGAGCAACGAGAAGCAATAACGAAACGCAAAGTGCGCGCATAACCATCCTCCTTTTCACGCGAAAGGGGTTAAGTTAGACGGTTTACGCCGGTCTCCTGGCTTTGCGAGTAAGGATGCTCAAGCAGCAATTAGCAATTGGCTAGAAGCATCCGGATTCTGCAGCCGCCCTTCCCGGGATTCTCCCAGTGGACGGCTGCGATTTTCTCGCTTACAGTTGCGCGGCAGCGCGGGAATTACACCCGCTTCCCAGTCTTTGCCACAAGGCAAAGACGCGCAAACCGAAGGACATTTCAAAGAACGGGAAATAGTGGTGTGAGGAATTTACCGGGCGGGAGTGGCGGGAGTCAAGGGCTCGGATTGGGAGCACGGTGGAAAGATTTCAAAAAAAGCTGAAAATACCCTGCGGCCTCCGGAGTTATCGGAGCAACTCTTGTACGCCCAAAATGATGGATGGCCCTGCGCGGAGTAATAGGTCTGCACAACGTAATCGAGTGCCTGAGATACCGTTACGTTGTCCAGATCCCCGGAAACACGAGGTTGGTCGGACCCAAAAGAATCGCCTGGTAACTCGAAGCTTTCTTTCTCCAGGGGTCCGATATTCTGTCTCTTCGTGAAATCTGTCACTTCGGGAGTCGCCAAGATCATATGCAGCGCTATGCCCGGACTGTAGAACGTACGCTGCGGCGATTCAATGGCGAATGAGATGTGGCCAATCTTAACGTCCAGAAGGTCGCCGGGGACGTCGGCTTCTACCATTCGGATTTTTCCACTTGTGTCTTGTTTTACGCGCATCATCGGATCTTTGGAGAAGACATCGCGGAAGATCTCAAGCGGCGGGCCTCCGCCGTTTCGAGGAGCGTGAACGTTGGGAAAGTCCGGGGAACCGTCGCAGCGCCCCATGTATTCGAGGGACCCGGAAGCTTTCGTCTTCTCTGCAGAAATCTGAAGAATTGGAAATCCTGTCTGAATCTCCACGTACTATCTGTCCTGCCCCAGGCACGAAGTCAGCAGCACTAGAGCCGAGGCTATTGTGAGCCTATAAGGCACCATAAAACGACCCTCGTGTCGTTGCGAGAATGATACTCGTTACAGGGGACGAAGATTAGTCAACGACTTGCGAAGAATCAACCTCTAGTCGCCGGAACCTATTTTCGCTCGTGGGTGGGCTCCCCGACAAAGACCAGGCAGCCGTTCGGGTCGCCGATATGGAACTCGGTCATGCCGTAGTCTCGTTCGAATAGGTCACGGCTGGGGTAGCGGTCTTTGAATGTTTTCACATGCTCCCACAGCGCGCCGATGTTTGAGACTTCGATGTAAATCTCGGTGTGTCCGCGGACGCAACGCATGACTTCTTCGGATGCTGCCTTCATAAAATGGATGGTCTGGCCATCGCGTTCGACGATGGAATATTCAGCAGATTTCATTATGGCGGTAAATCCGAGAACATCGTGATAGAAGGCGAGGGTTTCTTCCATGTCGGCGGCTGCCAGCATTTGGCTGATCTTCTTGGCGGTGTATGTTGCGGTCATCACGTTTCCATCTCTGCATCTCACGAGTTTCGAGAATTGTCAGTCATTGTAAAAAGGAATCTGGCGTCCCGACTTTCTGGACGTTGGCCTCGGCGAACTCGCGGACGCGGTCGAGCGAGTCCTGCAGTTCCTGTTGATAGCGATCGAGGCCTTCGTCGCTGGCTTCCGCTGGAACCGGGATGAGCTTGCCAAACCGCATCAGGACGCGGGAAAACGGCTTTGGGATGATCAGGCGATCCCAGGTGTTGAGCACCCACGCGCGCTCGACGGCGATGTGAAACATGGTAAGGGGGACGGCTGAAGAGCGTGCCAGAGCTACCGGCCCGGGCTTGACTTTGTAGCGCGGACCGCGCGGACCGTCGAGGGTGAAGGCGACTGCCCAGCCTTGCTGCAGGGCGCGGCGCAGGCCGAGCAGGGCGCGCACGGCGTTGCGGCTGCTGGAGCCCTTGACGGCGACGAATCCGAATTTGCGGATGATGCGTCCCATGTATTCGCCGTCGTAGCTGTTGCTGCTCATCACGCGGATTCCTACATCGCGGAAGAGGTAAGTCGCAGGAATTATGCAGGCGTGCCAGAAAGAAATGATCAGGGGGCGCTGGCCGACGGTTTCTTGTGCGCCCTCCTCGCGCGAAATACACACGCGGAGGGTCGGACCGATCAGGCGGATGAAGGCGTATCCGGCGGCGATGATGATTTGCAGAATGATTCTCTGAAGGATAGTGAAGCGGCGGGGATCGGCGGCCGCGTCTGGGGCGGGACGTTCGCGGGTGGTGGCTTGCGGCACGAGGTTATTGTAATGGGAGGCGGCTGTGTTACCGGCGAGGCGCCCGTCCCCACACGATCTGGGCCGTCCCACATGTTTCTTCCAGCGCTGACTAGCTCGCGCCCATCTCCAGGTAGGCGTCGATCCACTCTTTTACTCTCTGGCGGCGCTCGTCGGCGGCGTCGAAGTGAATTCCGAAAGACTTGCTTTTACGCCAGGTCACAACGCCGCGAACCGCAACGCGCGGCAGCGTGAGCAGCGAGAATGAAACATCCACATTGGTTCCAGAAGGCATATCCTCGGCGCTCTTCAACGACATGCCGCCGGAACTGATCTCGACGCTTGAGGCCGTTAAGCGGTGGCCGTCGTGACTGACCACGGTGACCTCGGTCATAATCGGAATGCGCGCGTAGCGGCGGAATTCGTGAAGCACCAGCATGTGCGTAGCACGGACCAGCTTCAGGGCTGCGGGCCGCTCGAGAGGTTCCTGGAACATGGCATTGATCCCGTACTTGGAGTAGCGCATAGCCTCCTGCGCGCTGCCGCCGAGACCGTAGAGTACGAGGCGGCTGTTGGAAGGGGACGTACGTGCAGCCTCCATGACCGCTTCGGCGCCGGGCCCCAGGTTTATGACGCAGGCTTCGAATTTCTCCTGGCGCAGGCGCTCGGCCCCACTCGAGGACACAAGTACCGTCTCAATTCCGAACTGGCGGAAGCATTCGTTGAGAAGAAATCTGGAAGACTCTTTCAGGTCGACTAGGGCAGCGCGAGCCGCTACCTTTTTAGCGGGAGAAGCGGCCTTGCGTGCCGGGGCAGTACCGAGGGCTCTTTCCATATATCAGCGAGAATGTTTCCAGTACGAAGGCTTATTGTGGCGTGCCTGGGAGGAGATGAAAAGACCCTAAGGGGCAGGAGTAGGGGGTACAAAAGTGTCATTACCTAAGTTGGACTTGTGGGCGGAGAAGCGAAGAAAACGCGGGGAAGTACGCGCATTTAATTTGGGGCTGGCAAGCGACTGCCGACGCTGCCCAGGAGCTTCTCCGCTGCCTCTCCGGGATCCTGGGAGGCGAAGTTCTCATCCAAAATGAGGACTGAGACGGCCGGATCAATTTCCTCCAACATCTTCTGCGTGGGTTTGCCATGAACCGATTGAAAACGCGAGGAAATCACGACCAGCTTCGCCTTGGTGGCTTTGAGCAGAATGCGGGCGTCGTTAATGCTCAAAGTGGTCATCGCGTTATAACCGGCGCTGCATAGTACTTCCCGCAGGAAGGTGCACACATCGATCGACTCGAAGACGCAAAGCATGCGTGGCCTGACGTCTCCGGCTTTTCCCCGCGAATAGCGCGAGCCCAGGTAGGCCGCCGTGATTGCTTCTTCGACCGAATCGTAGGTTTCAAATTGCGCGAGCAGGCTGGTCAGTTCCAACATCTTGCGGATCCTGGGTGGCAAGCCGCTGAGTTTGACGTCTCCGCCCTTCAATCGTGCGGCGCGCATCAGGCGAACCAGCGCTCCCAACCCGCTGCTGTCGACGAAGTCCACTTGATCGAGCTGCAGCACGACATCGCCGTACTTCTCGATGGAGTCTCCGACTTGAGAGTGCAGCGTAAACACTTCGTTTCCCGCCACGATCCGTCCGTGGCACTGAACGATTAAGACCTCGCCGACCGGGCGGCTCTCCATGCGTAGTTGCATTCCGCACTCCTCTTGGTGGCGAATCTTACGTGGGTAAAACCGGCAAGTCAATGAAAGGCTTGGAGCGACCGACAGATCCCTTCGCAGGGGCCCGCCTGGTTTTCGGGTCGCGATTGCCGTTGGATATTTGGCTGGATCAACTGTTAGACTGTCTCACGGAGACCTATATCATGGAGCTCGTCATCGTAAAAACCAAATTTCAGGTCGTCATTCCCCGGAGCATCCGCAAGCGGGTGCGCCTCGATATTGGGGATTTATTGGAAGCGTCCTTCGAAAACGGCAAAATTACCTTTACGCCGAAAACGGTCATCGACCGGCATCTGGCCGAGGGGCTTGAGGACCTCGCCCGGGGCCGCACCCATGGCCCGTATCAATCCGCGGCGGAAGCTATCTCTGCCCTCGATCGCGGGACAGGAGGACGAAACAAGAAACCGAGGAATCGAAAGTAAAAGTCCGCTTCACGGAGCGCGCTGACAAGGACTATGTAGTATTGCTCCCTGAGGCGCGTAAAGCGTTTGCCAAGCAACTGGGATTTCTACTCAATCAGCTTGGTCATCCTTCCTTGCGCGCGAAGAAGTACGACGAGGCGAAAAAGCATCTGGCAAGGTCGGGTCAACCGCAGTTGGCGATTCTATTTTGTAATCCGCGGCGATGAGTACGTCAGCTTGTCGATAATCCCTCACCCGAAATAGCGGACGTCCCCGAAGTCTTCACTACTCTGACCATCTCCGGAACAAAAGTGCACCGTTGGTGCCCCCGAAGCCGAAGGAATTCGACATGGCATATTCCAGCTTGGCCTTGCGGGCGTGATTGGGGACAAAGTCCATGCCAGCGGTGTCGGGATCCTGGCTGACGAGGTTGATAGTGGGGGGAAGTATCTGATCGCGCAGGGCCAAGACGGTGATACCGGCTTCAAGTCCGCCGGCGCCTCCGAGCAGATGGCCGGTCATCGACTTGGTAGAGCTGACCGGGAGCTTGTGCTCGCCAAAGAAATTGCGGATCGCGTGCGCCTCAAGCGTGTCGCCGATCGGCGTGGAAGTGCCGTGGGCGTTTACGTAATCGACTTTGTCGGGAGTGATGCCGGCGTCGCGCGCGGCGTTGCGCATCACGCGGAAGCCGCCTTCGTGCTCGGGAGCAGGCTGGGTCATGTGGTAGGCGTCGCCGGACATGCCATAGCCTGCAATTTCGGCAAGGATGGTAGCACCTCGCCTTCTAGCGTGCTCCAGTTCTTCCAGCACCAGAATGCCTGCGCCTTCGCCCATGACAAAGCCGTCTCGATCTTTGTCCCAGGGACGGCTGGCTTTTTCGGGATCGTCATTGCGCGTGGAAAGGGCGCGCATGGCGGCAAATCCGCCCACGCCCATGGGTGTTATGGCTGCCTCTGAGCCGCCGGCGATCATCACATCGGCGTCGTTGTGCTGGATGATGCGGAAAGAATCTCCGATGGAGTGTGCGCTGGTGGTGCAGGCGGTAGCAGTGGCCTCGTTCGGACCTTTGGCGCCGAAGCGCATGGAGACATGGCCGGCGGCAAGATTGATAATGGCGGCTGGAATAAAAAAAGGAGAAATCTTGCGCGGACCACCTTCAAACAAGGCGGTGTGTTCGCGCTCGATGATGTCGAACCCGCCGATGCCGGATCCGATGTGCACGCCCACCCGTTCTTCGTTCTCGGGCGTGATCTTCAGACCAGACATTTTGAACGCTTCGTCCGCGGCGGCGATGGCCAGGTGGATGAAGCGTCCCATCTTCTTGACTTCTTTTTTTTCGATGAAGCGCAGTGGATCGAAGTTCTTGACCTCGGCGGCGATCTGGCAGGCGAAATTCGTGGCATCGAACTGAGTGATGCGGGCCACGCCGCTCTTACCGGCGAGCACGGCCTGCCACACTTCTCCAGTGGTATTTCCCACGCCGCAGATCAGGCCGATGCCGGTAACTACGACCCTGCGTCCCAAACTACTTGCCGCCTTTCGAATGCTTCCCGATATAGTCGATGGCGTCCTGCACGGTGCGGATTTTCTCCGCGTCCTCGTCGGGAATCTCGATGTCGAAGCCTTCTTCGAAAGCCATCACCAGTTCGACGGTGTCCAGTGAATCCGCGCCCAGGTCGTCCACGAACGACGCGCTGGAGGTGACCTCGCCTTCATCCACACCTAACTGCTCTACGATGATCTGCTTTACTTTCTCGTCAACGGCTGCCATGTTTCTCCTCGCTTAAGCTTGAATTAGATTTTCGATTCGATGTCCGGGGCTCCAACTATCCACTGAAACGGAAAAAAGGCGAACGTGTAGTGTAACGTCCCGGTAAATGGCTGTAAAGGAAGCGCAGACCTTTGCAGGCCGATGCTGTGGTATACCTTCAGCATCCTAAACTTCGTCGCTCGTCATGGTCAAACCACAATGCGTGCCGTCATGCAGCGGGTAAGCCGCGCGAGAGTTACGGTAAACGGAGAAATCACAGGCGAGATCGGCCTGGGAGCGTTGGTTTTGCTGGGCGTTGGCCGCGACGACACCGAGGCCGATACAATCTATCTCTCGGAGAAAGTCGCCGGGTTGCGAGTGTTTGAAGACGACCACGGAAAGATGAACCGCAGCTTGCGGGACGCAGGCGGAAGCGTGCTCGCGGTTTCGCAGTTCACTGTGTACGGCGACGTGAGACGCGGCAAGCGTCCATCATTCGACGCCGCAGCGCCGCCTGAGAAAGCCCGCCAGCTCTACGAGTTCTTCGTGAAGCAGATTCGCGATGCCGGGCTGCGCTGCGAGACCGGGCGCTTTCAGGAAATGATGCGGGTGGAGTTAGTGAACGACGGGCCGGTGACGATTCTGCTGGATTCTGCAAAGACATTTTAGACATCCAGGTCAATGGCCTTCCTTGGAACCAACTTCCATCAGACGCTAAGTCATGAGGACCAGCCCAAGAATCTGTGTCCACTCCGAAACGATGTTGCCGACTACTTGCCCCCACTTGCTGTTCGGGTCCATCCTTTTGAAGGCCACGACCCAGGCGGCGCCGGTTATCAGAAGAAAGATCGTGAGTGAGTGCTCACGCAGGAATTCCATCGCCGCGGAGCGTTCCTTGCCCTTCGGTCTCTTGCTCTCGGCTGATCCTTTTTCGTAGAGATGCTTGGTCATGACCACGGTAACCAGAACTCCTGAGCAGTCCGCGATGGCGTTGCCGAAAAAAGAGCCCCAGTGAGTGGACGGGTTGGACCTAGAGTAGAGGACGATCAGTAGGAGCACAACCCCTAACACCGCCAAACCAAGTGAGTGTTTGCGGAGGAACGGACTCCGAATGCGGGTCTGCTTCATGGAACTACTTTACTTTAAGGAATCGTGACGGAGTGCGTTTTCGACGTGTGGAATCTCCGCGCCTCAGATTCGGGTGGGCGAATGCCGCCCTACGTAGCGCTAGTTTCCAGCAGCGGATCAGCCTGTTCCCGCGCAAGATCAGCCAGTTCCAACTGAAGGTTACCGGGGTTGGTGGCGTAAGCCAGGCCAGTATCCATGTCGAGGATTCCTTCGCGGATCATTCTGTCGATTTCGCCATCGAAGTGCTGCATGCCGTCCTCGCTGCCGACGCGCATGCAATCCAGCAAAGTCTTGCCTTCGCCTTCGCCCTTTTCTACGTATTCGCGAGTGCGCAGAGTGGACTTCAATATTTCAATGGCGGCGACTCGTCCGGTGGCATCCTTGCGAGGAATGAGTCTCTGCGAAACGATGTAGCGAAAGCTTTTGGCCAGGCGGTTCCGCAGGGTGTGCTGTTCAGCCATGGGGAAAACACCAACGATTCTCTCGATGGTCTTCGACGCGTCGATGGTGTGCAGCGTGGAGAGAACAAGGTGACCGGTCTCCGCCGCTTCCATGGCAATTTCGATAGTTTCGCGGTCGCGCATCTCGCCGACAAGAATCACTTTCGGAGCCTGGCGCAGTGCCGCTCTTAAGGCGAGCGCAAAGCTGGGCGTATCGGCGTGCAATTCCCGTTGATGGACAATGCAGTTCTTGTGGGGATGCAGAAACTCGATGGGATCTTCGATGGTGAGCACGTGATAGAACTGATCTTTGTTAATTTTGTCGATGATCGCAGCTAGAGTAGACGATTTGCCGGATCCGGTTGGGCCGGTCACCAACACTATTCCGTTGCGCAATTGCACAATCTTCATCAACTCGGCCGGCAAATTCAGCGATTCGAAGTCCGGGGCCTTGCCCGGAATTACCCGCATCACGACGGCACAAGTACCGCGCTGCATGAAGACGTTGACTCGAAACCGATTGGCGCCAGGCAAACTGTAAGACACATCGCACGACCCGAGTTGCTTTAAGTTATCGGTTGCATGCTGGTTGCTGCCTATCAGATCGGCCGCAATGCGCCGGGTGTCCTCGCTGGTAAGGGCGCGTGTGGCGCCTGCGGGGGCGAGTTTTCCGTTGATTTCCACAAGCGGCGGCTTCCCCGGCGAGAAAAAAAGATCGCTGACCTTCGCCGAAGTTCTTAGCATTGACGCCAGAAGTTCAGGAGTAGAAATCGGCGCGGCAGCAGGGGCAGTAGCGGTTGCGGCACGGGCCACAGCAGCGGAAGAAGCGACTGGAGCAGCAGCAGGAACGACGGTTGACGGACGATTTGCGGGGTTCGCGGGGGAAGACATAGTGGGCCCTGACTTTCGCTTATCGTCTCGATCGTATAACAGGCCCGTCAAGTTGGCGGGAGATGCAGCGTCAGTTCGGTTACGTAGGTCACGAGTGAAATTGCGGACGTGGCGATTCGCCTCGACTCAGTTATGACGCAGCGAGGTGAGACCCATTTGTGAGGCACGTCTAATTTTTCGTACTATTAACGCAACCATGAAGATTCTCACCGCGGCGATTCTTGCCATGTGCCTCTCCGCCTTCTCTGCGGAAAAACCTAAAGCCGCACCCGCACCCGCCCAATGCGCGGTCGAAACCCTCGACCTTGAGACGATCGCACGCATCCGCGATGAGGGATTCAACCACTCGCACATCATGGAATATGCCAGCGGCCTCTTCGATGGCATAGGGCCGCGCCTCACCGGTTCGCCCGACTTCGCAAAAGCTGAGCAGTGGTCTCTTGACCAACTTCGGCGTATGGGCGCTTCCAACGTTCACTCCGAATCCTGGGGCGACTTCGGCATGGGATGGCAACAGATCGGAACCTCGGTGCAGATGACGGCACCCTCGACCGCTACGATTCTCAGTCAGGCCACACCGTGGTCGCCCGCCACTGACGGCGAAGTGAACGCCGAGATCATCGCGGTTCCCACGCTCAATGATGAAAAAGACTTCGACAAGTGGAAAGGTAAGCTCGCTGGAAAGATCATTCTTTATGGCGACGTTCCAAAGGCCACTCCCGACGCCTCCAATCTGATCGAGCATTACGATCAAGCCAAGCTCGATCATTTCCGTTCCTACCCACTCGATGGTGAACAGTCCGATAGCCACGTGCTCCCGAACGATCCGCCGTTCTGGGAAAAAATCTTCAAGAGTATGGCCTTCCTGGAGAAGGTTGGCCACTTTTTTGCCGACGAGCATGCAATCGCCGTGCTTCGTCCCGGCGGCCCCGGCGGAGTCATCCACGACGACACCGGGTCCTCCCTCGGCTGGTTCGTCTACCGCCCCGAGCACAAACAGGCGATTCCGTCGGCGGTCATCGCCGACGAAGCTTTTGATCGGATCAACCGTCTCGCTTCCCATAATGTTGCGGTTTCGTTGCGCCTCAACATTGCCACGAAGTTCTATGGGGATCACGAGGCGGGCGACGACGTCATCGCTGAGATTCCAGGAACCGACCCCGGTTTGAAGGACCAGGTTGTAATGCTGGGCGGTCACCTCGACAGCTGGATCGCCGGTACCGGAGCCACCGACGATGGAGCCGGGACCATCATCGCCCTGGAAGCGATGCGTATTCTTCGCGCGCTCAGCATCCAACCGCGCCGCACCATCCGTGTCGGCTTGTGGGGCGGCGAAGAGCAAGGCCTCTTCGGCTCGGCCGGTTACGTCAACAGCCACTTTGGGGCGCTTTCTTACTCCACCGAGGCCGAGGAAGAGGTCGTTCCCGTATTCCTTCGGCGGCGGGTCGGCCCTATTACAATAAAGCCCGACCACGCCAAGCTCGACGCCTACTTCAACACCGATAACGGCAGCGGCAAGTTTCTGGGCATCTTCGCCGAGGGCAACTCCGCTGTTGCGGCCATCTTTCAGCAGTGGGCCGCTCCCATCAGCGATCTCGGATTCACGACGGTCTCATTGCGGAACAGCGGTTCAACCGATCACATCTCCTTTGATCAGGTCGGCCTGCCGGGCTTTCAGTTCATCCAGGATCCGCGCGACTACGATACCCGTAGCGCTCACACGAACCAGGACACTTACGAACGCCTCTTCGAACCCGATCTGAAACAGGCCGCTGTCGTCATGGCGATCTTTGTTTACAACAGCGCGCAACGCGACGCCATGCTCCCGCGCAAACCATTGCCCCGCCCCGAACTGGAAGAACAGCGAGCCAAGCCGCTCGAGGGTATCTATCCAGTTGCAGCGAAGCAGTAACTCTAGATTCGGCTTTAATGAGCCAGAGATTGACCTCGGTCCGCGTCCGATAGTCGTTCCATCAGCGTGCTTCGAGGATTGCGTCGGCTACTCGCGCTGCTTCGACGCTCGCCTTTACGTCGTGCGTCCGCAGGATGTGCGCGCCCTTGAAGATTAAAGCGGTGTGAACGGCAAGATTTCCATAGAGCCGGTCCTCAACGGCAGCATCTTTCCCGTCTTTCGCCAACATGCGTCCGAGAAAAGACTTTCTCGACGTTCCTGCTAACAAGGGAAAGCCAAGCGACTGCAACTCCTGAAAGCGAGCCAGCAGCGGATAATTCTGCTCGAAGTTTTTTCCGAAGCCGAAGCCGGGATCGAGCGCGATCCTTTCCCGGCGCACACCGGCCAATACGGCCGCTTCCACCCAATCCCGAAGTTCGCGCTTCACCAGCAGAACGATATCGCCGGGCGGCGGCAAGGTGCGCCATTTTTCGGGGCGGCCGCGCATGTGCATCAGGACGGCTCCACATTTTATATCTGCAATGGTTCTGGCCATCTGCGGATCCCAGCGCAGCCCGCTGACGTCGTTGACGATCTCGGCTCCCGCCCCCACAGCAGCACGCGCTACGCTGGCTTTGTACGTGTCAACGGAGATCACAGAATCCGGACGCAGTTTCTTGAGCGCTGTGATCACGGGCAACACGCGGCGCAGCTCTTCTTCCGCGCTCACGGCAACCCTGGCGCCAGGGCGCGTCGATTCTCCGCCAACGTCGACAATGTCAGCGCCTTCATCGAGCAACTGGATCGCATGCGCGGCAGCTTTTTCGGAATCGAGGCACAGACCGCCGTCAGAAAAAGAGTCGGGCGTTACATTGACGATACCCATGATCAGCGTTCGCTTGCCCAGTTCGAGCGTGCGCGTGCCGAGGCTCCACTGAAAGACAGCTCTCATGCGGTGGATTCTAAATGAAAGTGAACGATGGCTAGCGGCGGCGGACTGCCGCATCCCGGATGCGCATGCTGCGCAGTGCACCTGGACCCGTGCCTGTCGGCGGTTTGCGCATGCCTTCGAGCAAGTCCTTTAGCACGACGGCGTTGTTCCGCGTCTGGTTCTTCGAGGCATACAGGAGCGTGAGACGCTTCCTCTTGTGTGCCAGAGAATAAAGTGTCTGCAAATCCTTTTCGGCTTCAGGGCGGGCCAATTCCTTCAGATAACGCCGGCGAAAGAGCAGCCATCGATCGGGCTGGGCATGGTACCACTTGCGCAATTCGTCGGAGGGAGCAAGATCGCGCAGCCACACCTGCAGGGCAATCTCAGTCTTACTAAGGCCGCGCGGCCATAGACGGTCGACGAGAACACGCGCTCCGTCGGACCGCGAGACTGCTTCGTATACCCGCTTCACGGCAACTGGCATGGCTTTTGCAGCTTTGCTTTATCATTGTAAGTCGAGCGGCGGTGTGGCGGCTGTGGGAAACCGGGGACAAATCGTATGATGACAAATCGCACGATAGAGAAATTCTGATCGAAATGCGAAAAAGAAAAACAGAGCAGAGTGACCAGAACATCGCGTTGAGGCGCGGACGTTGGATGATTGCGTCTCTGGTTGCGTGTCTTGCCCTTGGCACTCTCGCCGGTTGCGACGTGGAGCGACGCAAATCGAACGCTGAACTCGGCCTCAATCCCCAGCAGGCCGCCGGACGCAAGATTTATGACAATTACTGCGACCGCTGCCACCGGCCTGATTCGACGAAGGGGAAGAAAGGTCCGGGATTGAAGGGAATTTTCCAACATCAATATCTTTCCCAGACCGGACTGCCCGCGAATGACGACCGCGTGAGCGACATTATTCGCAACGGCCGCCCCGACATGACGGGCTACAGCCAGGTGCTGAGCTCACAGGATATGCAGGACCTTCTGGCCTACCTGCACACGCTGTAGCCGCTGCGGGTTGAATCAGCTATGCGCAGCGCGTTCTCTTCGTGGGATAATCTCCCCGTGAAAAATGCCGCGCCATCGACACTGTTCCGCAAGCTCCCATCGGTGAATGAGGTGATGGGTGCATCTGCGGTCAGCGCGCTGGCTGCGAGCTATGGCCACGATTCCACTGTGGACGCGGTGCGTGTCATCTTGGCCGGGCTGCGGCAAGAAATCACTTCAGGATTGCTAAACGAGGATGCGCTGGAGCTTGCCCTCTCGGGTCTGGCGGGCGCGGTAGAAAACCAACTTCGCCGGGCGCTGGGTTATTCTTTACGGCCCGTGATCAACGCCACCGGCGTGATCCTGCATACCAATCTTGGCCGCGCCCCGCTGAGTGACGCGGTGATCGAGCACATCCGCGAGACTGCCGCGAGTTATTCCAATCTGGAGTTTGAGTTGACAACGGGAGAACGTGGCAAGCGGGATGTGCACGTGGACCGGCTGTTTCGCAAGCTGTTGAGTGACGACATAGAGGGCACGGGGTCTGTGACGAATGCCGCTGCGCTTCGCGCCGACGGGACAGCCGAGGCGGCTGTCTCTACGCGAGCCGTTTCCACCATCGTCGTGAATAATAATGCCGCTGCGGTTTTACTGGCGCTGAACACCCTGGCTGACGGTGGAGAAGTTATCGTCTCGCGGGGCGAATTGGTGGAGATCGGCGGCTCCTTCCGCATTCCGGACGTGATGGCCAAGTCGTGTGCAATTCTTCGCGAGGTGGGTACGACCAACCGCACCCGCGTCACAGACTACGAGCGGGCGATTACCGAACGAACGCGGCTTTTGCTGCGAGTGCATCGCTCGAACTTCGAGATCACGGGTTTCACCGAGCAGGCTTCCACAGCAGAACTGGTCGCACTTGGGCGCAAGCGGGGCATCCCGCTGATGGAAGACCTGGGCGGCGGCGCGCTGATTGACTTGCGCTCGGTGGGAATCGGCGGCGAGCCGGGCGTGCTGGACAGCCTGCGCAGCGGCGTCGATGTCGTCACCTATAGCGGTGACAAGTTACTCGGGGGGCCGCAGGCGGGATTGATCAGCGGCGGCTCGGAATTGATTGCGCGCATGCGATCCAATTCTCTTTTCCGCGCGTTGCGCGTTGACAAGCTGATCTTCGCCGCGCTGGAGGCGACCCTTTTGGAGTATGTCCGGCGCGATCACGATGCAATTCCCACACTACGCATGATGCGCCTCACGAAGGAAGCGATCGGCGAACGGGCTGAGGCGCTGGCGGCGCGAATTGCGACGCCGAAGTTGCAGGTCGAGATTGTGTATGGTGAATCCATTCTTGGCGGTGGCGCAGCGCCGTCTTCTGTTCTGCCCACGCGCGTGCTGGCGCTAACTTGTGAAGGGCTCAGCGCTGACGAACTGGCCGCGCGCTTGCGTGGTTCGGAACCTCCGATCATTGCCCGAGTCGACGAAGGCCGGGTACTACTGGATTTGCGGACTGTGTTTCCGGAACAGGATGCTGCCGTGGCCGCTGCTCTCGATCGCATCGTGGCGTAATCGTCTCGCATCGAATGAGGGTTGGCCCTCCTCTACACTGTCGGACATTCGACGCGCTCACTCGACGATCTGGTCGAGGCGCTTCACGCCCACGAGATTGAAACGCTCCTTGATATTCGTGCGTTTCCCATGTCGCGGCGGCTGCCGCAGTTCAATCGGGAATCCCTGGAAAAGAGTATGCCTGCGGCCGGAATCCGTTATGTCTGGATGAAGGCTCTCGGTGGCTATCGGAAGAAAAGTCGTGAAGACTCTCCGAACGTGGCGCTTCGCAATGAAAGCTTTCGCAACTATGCCGACTACATGCTCTCCCCGGAATTCGAGAGCGCGATGGCCGAACTGATTTCATTGGCCGAGACTTCGCGCACTGCCTACATGTGCGCCGAGCGGGTATACTTCCGTTGCCATCGCATGCTAGTTTCGGACTGGCTGGTGGCGCACGGACATGAAGTGATGCACATTGACGGGACCAGCCCTGTAAGAGCTCATAGGCTAACCGCGGAAGCGCGTACGGTTGACGGCGAGCTGATTTACCGTGGCGACCGGCTGCTGTAGAGTGGCGAAATCATGATTGTCGGCACGGGCATCGACATCGCCGAAGTTCCGCGCATCCGGCAATCGATTGCACGGTTTGGCGATCGCTTTCTGAAGCGAATTTATACCGCCGGCGAAATTCGCTATTGCGATTCCAAGGCCAACCGGGTAGAGCGCTATGCCGCGCGCTTCGCCGCTAAGGAGGCGGCGATGAAGGCCCTGGGCACAGGCTGGAGCCATGGCGTGCGCTGGCAAGATTGCGAAGTTGTCCGCATGCCGGGTGGACGCCCGACCATCGCTTTTCATGGCAAAGCAGGCGAAGTCGCGGCCAGGCTGGGCGTGAAGCATGCCGCACTCTCGCTCTCGCACACCGCCGAGCAGGCCATCGCCCAAGTCATTCTTGAAAACTAGGTCGTTTTCAAGTGAACGCGCCCACAACACGCTTGTCATCCCGATCGAAGCGAGAGGCCTTGGTTTCTGCCTGCGGTGCCAATTTCGTACCCGCAGGCAAACACCGAGATCCCTCGCTTCGCTCGGGACGACAGTTCGCTTTGAAATACCGCATCCCAGCAGGCCTTCTGCTAGACTGGCGAATTCCCATTCACTATGTCCGCAATCCTTCCGACTGCCACAGCGGTTCCTTCGTCCTCTGAGATTCCCGAACGCACGCTTCTCCTCGGCTTGGGGCTCACCAGCTTTGCCGCATTGTTGCTGGAACTGTCGCTCACTCGACTGTTCTCTGTAGTGCTCTTCTATCACTTCGCCTTTCTCGCGATTTCGATTGCGCTGCTGGGTCTGGGAGCCGGCGGAGTGTTCGCTTATCTGCTGAGGGCGCGCCTGGCCAAATCTGGCACGCGCGCTCTGGCGGCGCGTCTGTGCATGGACAACTCGGTACTGGTGTTGTTCGTGTTGGAGATCGTGTTGAACGTGCCTGTCGCACTCGAGGTGTCAACCAGAAATTTTCTGCACCTGACCGCCATCTACGTGGCAGCCGCCCTGCCGTTCTTCATGACAGGATTGCTGTTCTCGGTTGTTTTCGCGCGCGAGACTTGGCGCGCCACACGGCTCTACGGAGCGGATTTGGGCGGCGGAGCGCTCGCCTGCCTAGCAGTGGTTCCTCTACTGAACTGGATCGGAGGACCAAATACGATTCTGGTCGCAGCCATCGCAATGGCAGCGGCCGCCATGATCTGGGCGCCGTCGTCGATCACGCGTAAGCTGGCGGGCGCTCTGGTAGGTCTCTTCGTCGTTCTGATTGCAGTGAATCATTCCAACCGGCTGATCGATGTGATCTATGCCAAAGGAATGCTTCGCGACCGGTCCTGGGTGGAATTCGCCCGCTGGAACGCGCTGTCGCGTGTGGAAGTGGATCGCCAAGGTTCGGCCAAGGCCATCGTCATCGACGCTGATGCTTCCACCTACATCATGAATTGCGACCTGGCACACTGGCACGATACAGGCTGGGAGCACGGTCTCATGTCGCAGCCTCCGGCGCTGGCCAATGTTCTGCGCCCACGCGGGGAGTTCGCGATCATCGGTCCGGGCGGCGGTGTAGACGTGCTTCGAGCGGTGGCGAACGGCAGCCTTAGCGTGACCGCCATTGAAATCAATCCCATCATTGCCAACACCATAATGCGGAGGCGTTATGCCGACTACTCGCAGCATCTTTACGAGCGTCCTGAGGTTCACATTCACGTCACCGACGGCCGCTCCTACCTGCGCTCCACGCCACTGCGGTTCGATGTGGTGCAGATGACGCTGGTGGATACCTGGGCCTCGACCGCGGCGGGGGCCTTCGCGCTGAGTGAAAACAATCTCTATACGGTGGAAGCCTTCCGGGAATATTTCGAGCATCTCAAACCCGGCGGCATGATCGCGATTACCCGCTGGGAGTTCCGCCGGCCGCGGGAGGCGCTGCGCGTGGTATCGGTTGCGATGCAGGCCTTGCATAGCCTGGGCGTCGCGGATCCGGCGCGTAACTTTATCGTGGCTTCGCGAGGACCGCTCGATGAAGACGGGATTGGCGTAGTTGTGCTGGCCAAGAAAACCGCCTTTATTGCGGAAGAAGAAGCCCTGGTGCGGGCTCATTTCGAGCAATACCACGAACTCACTCCGCTCTACCTGCCGTCGAGTCCCGTCAAGAACCCGTTTGCCGATCTTATCGCCAGCAATGATCCTTACAAGTTTGCGCGGGATTATGCCTACAACGTGGCTCCAGTCGTCGACAATGCTCCGTTTTTCTTCTTCACTCTCAAACTTGGGCAAGTCTTACGCGCCGAGGGGCTGCAACGGCAGGGAATTGACTGGAAGGTAAACCTGGGAGTGCTGGTGTTAATTCTGGTGCTGGTAATTTCTCTGGCAGCAGTGCTGGCGTTTCTGATTCTGCCGCTTGCGCTCCACGGAGGCCGCCAGTCCCCGCTTCCAGTACTTTATTTTGTCGCGGTAGGCCTGGGTTATATTCTTGTAGAAATCGCCTTTATACAGCGCTTCGTACTGTTCTTGGGACACCCCACCTATGCGCTAACTGTAGTCATTTTTTTGCTGATGTTGTCGAGCGGCGCGGGAAGCCTGTTTTCACGCCGCTGGCTTCCCCGTACACAGATGGCCTGGATCCCGATCACGCTGGTGATCGCTGCGCTCCTGATGGACGTGTTCTTCCTGCCCAATTGGCTGGAGGCATGGGTAGGATTGGGACTTTACTCCCGAATGGCGGTAAGCGGCTTCCTGTTGGCTCCGCTGGGTTTCGTGATGGGAATGCCTTTCCCGACGGGCTTGCGCGCGCTTGCGGCAGGCCCGGTCCTCGACGTCCCCAGTGGGGCGAATCGTGCCGACAACGCTGTGGAGTGGGCCTGGGCCATGAATGCCGCCGCCAGCGTGCTCGGTTCCGTGCTGGCCGTGGTGATTGCCATCCAGTTTGGCTTGAACGTAACCCTGGGCTGCGGAGTTGCCGCCTACTTGCTCGCCTTGTTGCTGCTGCCGGCCCTCCGCTCGCAAAGGGCTTAGGCGCGGGCTGCGATTTTGCTATGATGCAGCGAAGGGATAGCAGGGGCGTAGTCCGTGTGCCGCCGGAAAACGGCGGAGATCGCGTTCTGAGGAAATCACTTGCCGAGTCAGAAGCAGCTCAAGTGGTCGCAACTTCGCGTCGGCATCACGGTGATTGTCGCCAGCCTGGTGTTGGCGTTCCTCCTGTTTCTGATGTCTGGCGGCATCAGCGGCATCTTTTCGCGTCGCATCACTCTGAAGGCATACTTCGATAACGCGGAAGGACTTCGGCCGGGCGCGCCGGTGCGGCTCAGTGGCGTGGATATTGGCAACGTCGTGAAGATTAATGTTGTCCGCGACAAAGACAAACAGGCTACTCCTGTCGAAATCATCATGAAGGTGAGTACGAAATACGACTTCAACCTCCGCCGCGATACTCTTACTTCCCTTGAGACTGCGGGTGTGTTGGGCGAAACCTTCATGGATATGGACAGCTCGCAGGCCGTTGGTCCGCCAGCGCAGGATGGTGACACGCTTCCTACCCGTATCCATCCCGACTTCAATGAAGTGGTGCGCTCCAGCCAAAGCACGCTGCAGAACATGGACGCGCTGCTCAAGCGCGCCGACCGCATTCTCGCGTTCGCGGAAAGCGGCAAGGGATCACTCGGCAAGTTGATTTACGATCCCACCCTGTATGACCGCCTCTCGCAGACGGTTGCCGAACTCAAAGAGGTGGTTGATGAAATCGCAAAAGGACAAGGCAGCCTGGGCCAGCTGATCAATAAGACTGATGCCTATGACAAATTTGTGGCTACCCTCGACAAGATGAATGGCGTTGTGGACGACCTGCAAGCAGGAAAAGGCACGGCCGGAAAATTCTTGAAAGATCCAACTCTCTACAACAATGCCAACGACACCATCGCTAATTTGAAGAAGGTGAGTGAAGACCTGAACGCGGGCAAGGGAACCGCTGGAAGATTGCTCAAGGACGAAGAACTGGCCCAGAAGATCGACACCACGATGACCAAGCTGGCGTCTTTGACCAGCGACCTCGATGCCGGCAAGGGCACGGCGGGAAAACTGCTCAAGGACGACACCGTTTACAACAACGTCAACCATGTGTTGGAGGAGACTCAGGGCTTGATCAAAGCGATCCGGGAGAATCCCAAGAAATACCTCAGCATTAAGCTGCACATCTTTTGAGAGTGCTTTTCATATCTCGACTTCGCCTTCCAGGTAGAAGACGGAGCTGCCTTCCACTTCGACGCGTTCCCCAGCTAGCCGGCATGTAATTTCTCCGCCACGGCGCGAAGCCTGATAGGCGCGAAACTCAGTCTTGCCCATTCGTTTGGCCCAATAGGGCGTCAGCATGCAGTGCGCAGCGCCGGTGACGGGATCCTCCGGGATGCCTTTGGCCGGGGCGAAGTAGCGGCTGACGAAGTCGTAAATCCCGTCGCCGGGGGCGGTCACGATCGCGCCGGGCCGGTCCATGCGAGCAACCGCCGTCATATCGGGAGCAAGCTCACGCAAGGCCTCTGCACTCTCGAGCACAGCCATATAGTTGAATGCATTGACGAAAAGTTCCGTCGGAACGATGCCTAGCGCTTCGGCGAGCCCGTGGGGTGCAGAGATCTTCTCGGACGGACGGGCCGGGAAGTCCATGACGTAACCTGCATCCGCGCGCTTTACCGTCAGGGGCCCGCTCGCCGAGTGGAAGACCACGCTGTTGCGTCCAGGCTCCAGTCGCTCCATGACCACTGCAGCGCTGGCCAGGGTAGCGTGGCCGCAAAGCGGCACCTCGACTTTAGGGGTGAACCAGCGCAAGCGATAGTCGCCGCCTTCTGGGACCAGAAAAGGGGTCTCGGCTAGGTTGTTCTCTGCGGCAACGGCCTGCATCACCGCATCGGGCAAGAAGTGATCCATCGGCATCACTGCGGCGGGATTTCCCGAGAATCGGCGGGTGGTAAAGGCATCAATCTGGAATATCGGAGTGCGCATGGTTCGGTTAAAGTTCGGTTAGAGTTCAGTGCTCGCCAATTCCGAAAACCGCGCTCAGCAATAGAATCGCGAGCACGCCAAACGAGATCGCCCCGTACTTCCAATCTTTTTCCCGCAAAAACAGAACGCCCGCTACTAAGACGCGCACTACCGGCGTAGCCAGCATCAGCAGCACGCCCGCAAGTTCAATATCCCGCGGAATGCGGCCAGGGACAAAAAATCCAACCAGCAATCCCGCCAGCATAATGAAGAAGCATCCGAACGCACCTACGCGCAGCACGAGGGCTACCACGCGATCGAAGGCCGGTTCCCGCAGTTGACTCATGCCGCGCCTCCAGCGAGCAGGTGCGCCAACAAATGCCCGGCGAGGTAGAGCATGATCGCAACCAGCAGATAAATCACATACTTCGTATGAATTCGCGGCGCCAGCCGCGCGCCCAATAGCGATCCCATGAATACTCCGACAGCCAGCGGAGCGGCAATCTCGACCAGGATGTCTCCACGGCGGTAATAAACGATGGCGCTGGCCGCCGCCGTCACTCCGATCATGAAATTCGACGTGGCCGTGGCCACCATCAACGGAACATTCATGAAGATGTACATCACCGGAACCTTGATTGGACCGCCGCCGATGCCAAGCAAGCCTGAGAGTCCTCCTGCGATCAGAGACGCGCCCAGGCCGAGAGGATAGCGCTGCGGCTCGTAGGGTGGAATCACGGTTTTACCATCGCCGTTCGCGGCAGGGACGTCTCTATCTTTCACTTTGCCGCCACGCACCAGGATGGTGACAGAACTGTACAGCAAGAAGCCGGCGAACAGTCCCTCGAGCGCATTGCGATTGAAGTAGCCGACCAGATAAGCGGTAACGGCCGCGCCAAAAGCTGTTGCCAACTCGAGCGTCATGCCGAGACGAATGTCAGTGGTGTGGCGCTGGAGGTGGACGGAAGAACTCGCGGCCGAGGTAGTGATGACGGCCACAAGGCTTGTGCCAATAGCTTGCCGGATGGGAATTCCAAAATGCAGGGCGAGGATGGGAGTAAGGAGAACGCCGCCGCCAATACCGGTTACGGCTCCCAGCAATCCGGCGAAGAAGCCCAGCAGCACCAGGAGCGCGCTCAGCATGCGTCGTCTACGAAACTACTCGCGGCGCGGACGTGGATTCCGCCTGTTCGTGCGCGTGGTAGCTGGACCGCACCATCGGCCCGGACTCGACGTGGCGGAAACCGAAACGCAAAGCTGCGTCGCGCAACTCGCGAAACTCATCGGGAGTGTAGAACCGCGCAATGGGCAGGTGATCTCGCGACGGACGCAGATACTGGCCCACGGTAAGAATGTCGACGCCGCGGGTGCCGAGATCACGGAACACTTCGATCAGTTCCTCCGTGGATTCGCCCAGCCCCACCATCACGCCGCTCTTTGTCACCATGCCCGGAGACAACTTTTTGGTATTCTCCAGCAGAGTAAGGGTGCGCTCGTAACGGGCGCCGGAGCGTACCGCGCGATAAAGCCGGGGGACGGTTTCGGTATTGTGGTTGAGAACGTCTGGCTTCGCCTCGAGCACGATCTTCAACGGTTCTTCCAAACCTTGAAAATCCGGGATCAGTACCTCGATGCGGCAATCTGGAATCAGCTCGCGAATTTCACGGATGGTCTCGGCGAAAACTTTGGCGCCGCCTACATTGTCGTCATCCCGATTCACGCTAGTTACAACTGCGTGTTTCAAGCCGAGAGTAGCGACGGCCTCAGCCACGCGTCGCGGCTCGTCCCAATCGATAGGCTCCGGACGGCCTTTTGGCACCGCACAGAATCCGCAGCGGCGGGTACAGATGTCCCCCAGGAGCATGAACGTCGCGGTCTTGTGATTCCAGCACTCGCCGATATTCGGGCACTGCGCCGACTCGCAGACGGTATGAAGCCCCAATCCGCGCGCCAACTTTTTTAGCTCGTGAAAGTTATCCCCGACAGGCGCCTTAGCGCGCAGCCATTCCGGCTTCGGCACCCGGAGCGGAGGCCCAACCTCGATCTGAATCAGTTGAGAAGTCCCTGCCATTCGTTCGATTCTACCAGTTTGAACCCAAGCCTTGAGTGAAGGGGCTCGACAGCTATAGAATGCGGCCAAATCGTGAGCTTAGGGGGAATCGATGAAGCGATTCTGGAGCCGGCTGGGCCGTGGCTTAGTAATTCTGGCAGTAGTCTTGGTTGCCGCCATCAGCTTAACCGTCGGCTGGAGGCCGTTTCTGGGTCCGCGAGCCCGACCGCTCACCGACCGCAAATTCGAGCCGACGCCGGAGCGGCTGGCGCGCGGGCACTATTTGGCCAATGCCGTTTCAGGCTGCACGTATTGCCATTCGGAACACGACTGGAAGTCGGAGGGCGCTCCGGTAGTGGAAGCCAAGCTGGGCGCCGGCGAGATTTTTCCCGTCGCCGACTTGCCGGGAACGGTAATCGCTCCCAACCTCACACCTGATTCCGCAACAGGAGCAGGCACTTGGACCGATGACCAACTCGCCCGAGCGATACGCGAAGGCATCGGCTACGACGGCAGAACTTTGTTTCCCCTCATGCCATACGAGTACTTTCGAACCATGTCGGATGAGGATCTCGCTTCAATCGTAGTGTATTTGCGTTCCCTGCAACCGGTGCGGAACCCGCTGCCGCGGACCGAGATTGTGTTTCCAGTGAAATACCTGATTCGGAACGCGCCGCAACCCGTGAGCTCGCCTGTTCCCTCTGGCAATTCGGCCGACCCGGTCGAACGAGGAAGGTATCTGGTGCAGATCGCGGGCTGCTCCGACTGCCACACGCTGCAAAAGCAAGGGCAGCCTGTCTCCGGCCTGGCTTTCGCTGGCGGCTTTGAGCTGCAAGGTCCGTTTGGAACCGTGACCAGCTCCAACATCACTCCCGATCCTTCAGGCATTTCCTATTACGACGAGAATCTGTTTATCCAGGTGATGCGCACCGGCAAGGTTGGAGCCCGGTCCCTGAATCCCATAATGCCCTGGATCATGCTGCGGAATATGACGAACGACGATCTCAAGGCCGTGTTTGCGTATCTGCGCACCTTGAAGCCGGTTCATCACCGAGTGGACAACACGCTGCCTCCGACTGCGTGCAAGATTTGCAAGGGGAAACACGGGGCGGGAGATCAAAACTGATCGCGCCTGTTAGCCCACCTCAACCAGTCCATAGGTATGCTGCCATCGCGTGCGCAAGGCAACGAGGGCTCGACTGATTTCCACCTGCGTGACTTCCGAATTAGGCCCGGCCATCACCGCCGCGGCTTCGCGCTTGGCCAGTTCCAGCAACTTCCGGTCGCGAATCAGATTGGCGACGCGGAAGTTCGGCATTCCGGCTTGCCGCGTGCCGAAAAATTCTCCCGGCCCGCGCAGTTCGAGATCGAGTTCGGCGATCTGGAAGCCGTCGTTGGTGCGCGCCATGGCGTCGAGCCGGCGCTCGCCCTCTTCCGTAACTTTGCCGCCAGTCATCAATACGCAATAGGACTTCGCGGCCCCGCGTCCAATGCGCCCCCGCAACTGATGAAGCTGTGCCAGGCCAAAGCGTTCCGCGTGCTCGATCACCATCACAGTTGCATTCGGCACGTCCACGCCCACTTCAATCACCGTGGTCGCCACCAGAATCTGCAGCTCACCTTTCTGGAACATGCGCATGACCTGATCTTTCAACTCAGAATCCAGGCGGCCGTGCAGCAACCCTACCTTCAGATCGGCGAACACTTTCGCGCTCAGCTCACGGTACATCTTGACCGCAGCTTTCAATTCGGTCTCTTCGTTCTCCGCGATGACCGGGTAAACCACATATACCTGATGCCCCTTCGCCACCTGCTTGCGCACGAAGTCCCACACCTCAGGTGAGCGGTCGTCGGTGATTCTCCGCGTGACGATCGGCGTGCGCCCTGGAGGAAGTTCGTCGAGCACGCTGAGATCGAGATCGCCATACAGCGTAAGCGCCAGCGTGCGCGGGATGGGTGTTGCAGTCATAACCAGCACGTCCGGCTCGGCAGGATTGTTTTCATCAGTGCCCTCGCCCGATTTCTTCATCAACTTCAATCGCTGCAGAACTCCGAAACGATGCTGCTCATCCACGATCACCAGACCCGGCTTGGCGAACTCGACTTTCTCCTCCAGCAGAGCATGAGTTCCGATTACGAGCTGCGCATTTCCCTGCGCAATGTGGCGGCGGACTTCGCGCTTGCGGTCAGCCTCCAGAGAGCCGGTCAGCAGAACGATGCGGTATCCCGCATTTTCCAGAATTCTGCGCGCGGAAAAATAATGCTGTTGCGCAAGAATCTCGGTGGGCGCCATCAACGCCACCTGGAAACCGTTTTCGATGGCGATGATTGCCGCCTGAAAGCCGATAATTGTCTTCCCTGACCCAACATCGCCCTGCAGCAAACGCCGCATGGGATGCGGCTTCTGCATGTCGTCGGCAATCTCCTTCAGTACCCGTTTCTGCGCCGTCGTAGGATGGAACGGCAGGATTTTCTTGATGGCCTGCCGCACACCGTCGTCCAGACGAAAAGCGATTCCAGTTTCCGTCTTCAGTTGGCGGCGCTTGAGTTCCAGCCCCAACTCTGTGAAAAAGAGTTCTTCAAAGATCAGCCGGATGTGCGCCGGTGTGCGTGACGACTGCAAATCCTCGAAGCTTTCTCCGGCCTCGGGCCAATGAACTTTCCACAGCGCTTCACGCGGCGAAACCAGCGCCAGGCGCTCGCGTACGGCTGCCGGAATAAATTCAGCAAGGTCCGGAGTCAGATCGTCTAGAGCCTTGCGGATGATTCGGCGAAACCAGCGTGCCGAGATGTGTCCCTGCCCCGCCGATTCGTAAATGGGCACGATGCGCCCCACCTCGAGTGACGCTGCAGCCTTGTCATCCGCGGCGTCTCCGGGCGCATCGCCTAGCATTTCAACCTGCGGCTGCATAATTTGCAGCTCTCCGCTGCGCGAGTCCTGCTCCACCTTCCCATAGAGCGCGATCAACTGGCCGGGCTTGAACTTGTCCTGCAAGTAGGTCGCGTTGAACCAAAGGCAGCGGAGTTTGGATCGTCCCTGACCCACGGTGAGCTGAAAGATGGGCATCTTCCGCGTGCGAAACAGCCCCGAGTTGCGAACTTCACCGATGACGGTGGCCATTTCGCCGGCACGCAACTCCGCAATCCCGCGGGGGTTCAGCCGGTCTTCGTAGCGAAACGGAAGATAATTGAGCAGGTCACCGACCGTCGCAATGCCTTTGGTCGCGAGAATCTCCGCCAGCCGCGGACCAATCCCCTTGACGTACTGCACCGGTGTGGTGAGTTCAAGCATGACGGAGCGTCTCAAGGAATGGTAGCAGGACGGGCGCCTTTGAATGCCCGGCCTTCTTCAGAACCGGGCCTACAGCCGGCGCAACGTTACTTTAGGAACCTCGGCCAACCGCCTTCGCCACTTTACCATGACCTCAGACCTATGAATAACATCGCGGTCCTGTACGACGCGGGCCATGCGGTGCTCTCCACGTTCGATCTGGACGAGGTGCTGCAGCGCATTCTGGCCATCGCGCGGGACTACTTTCATCTGCGGAACGTGGCGATCCTGCTGCTCGACCAGCACTCGCAGCAGTTGTACGTCCGCTCGCAGATTGGTTGGGACGAAGGCCAGGACAAGATTCGTTTGTCTCCTGGACAGGGAATTACTGGGGCCGCCGCGCTCAAGAAACAGCCGGTCTATGCGCCCGACGTCACGCAGGACCCGCGCTATTTCTGCTCCGCGAAGTCAACGCATTCTGAGCTGGCTATCCCCCTGATGTTTCGGGATGAAGTGGTCGGCGTGCTTGATTGCCAAAGCGATCGCGCGAATCATTTCGACCCCGAGACCATCGATCTGCTCACGCTTTTCTCCACCCAGGCATCGATAGCTCTGCAGAACGCGCGGCTTTATTCTCTGGAGCAGCAGCGCGCCCGGCAATTGCAGGCAATCAATGCGATCGCCCAGCAAACAACCGCGGTTCTCGACCTTGAAGAGCTGTTGAGCAGGGTGTGCCAGTTGATTCAGGATGCTTTCCGCGTATCGCACGTCTCGCTCCTCTTACGGGAAGACCACGACCTGGTGCTGCGCGCCCACCACGGGACGCTTACACCCCGCATTCCGCAAGGCGGCCGCTTTCCGGCTGAACCTTGGGCCGAAATTCTCGCCAGCAACAGCACGGTCACTGAAACAGATCTCAGCTGCGCACCCACGCGCGCCAGGTTTTTCGCGGAATCGGCTTCGCGGATGTGCATTCCCCTGGTCTCGTTCGGACACACGCTGGGAATTCTCGCGCTCGACAGCGCTCTTCCCGATGCGTTCCGCGACGGCGATCTGCAATCGCTGGAATCCGTCGCCGACATCTGCGCCACCGCCATCCAGAACGCTCATTATGTCGAACGCGTAAAACAGCTCGCCTACCTCGATGGCCTGACGGGCATTTTCAACCGGCGCTTTTTCGAATTGCGTTTCATGGAAGAAATTGAGCGCGCCCGCCGCTACGGCTCTGGCATGGCCGTCATCATGGCCGACATCGACCAGTTCAAGCGGCTCAATGACGAGTTCGGGCACGTGCTCGGCGACGAAGTGCTGCGCCAGGTTTCTTCTCTGTTTCACCAGCAACTGCGGAAGATCGATGTGGTATGCCGCTACGGAGGCGAGGAGTTCGGCATCCTACTCACACAAACCGATGCGAACCACGCACTGAGTGTGGCGGAAAAACTACGCAAGATGGTCGCAGGCTGGCAGTTCCCTGGCGTGCCGCGGACCGTCACCATCAGCGCCGGGGCAGCCGCCTTCCCCGATCACGGTACCACCCGCGACAATTTAGTGAGGGCCGCCGATTCCGCCCTTTACGCCGCCAAACAGGCGGGGCGAAATAGAGTCTGCCTTGCGACCTTGGCGCAGGGCCACACGGCCGGTTCCTAAGAACACATCATCACGACATCAGAACTGAGTTTGCTGCGCGAAGAATGCATGCCACGCGCCACCCTCCCATACGTAATAATCCGCATATCGCATCGCGCGCGCATGAACGTCGGCGCCGGTTGATCGGGATGTCCCGTATCCTACCGCTACGTTGCCATGAATCAGGACTGTGCTCTTCGGCAGGTTCGGAATTGCCAGGTTCCTGCCTTGGTTCTTCACTGCGAACTCCAGTTCGTCTGCCAGCGTCTTCACCTCGCCGGTGCGTAGGATTTCCGTGAAATCGGTGGTCAGCAGGCAGCGCTCAAGCTCGGTGTCGCCTCGCAGGTAAGCCATGGACCATGCATTCTCGAGCTGCTGGACCGTTGCAACATCTTTGTGCTGATGCATCAGCGGTGTCATATTGCACGTGTCTTTTTCTTTCGCGTGCGGTGACGAAGCAAGAATGAGTAGAGCCGCCAAATTTAAAGCGAAGGTCCCGATCATGGGTATCCGATATTACCCCGGAAGATTGATCTAGATGTCCAACTGTTCTCCCCGCATCTGCATGCGAAGCTGCTCCATCTCTTCCTGGACCTTCTCGCGGGTTTTCCGGATTTCTTCTCGAACCATCGGCCCGAGTTCCCGGCTTAACTTGTCGGCTTGCTCTTTCATTTCCTTCTGCTGGGCGGACAGAGCCCCGCGCACCTGCTGCGAGGCTTTGCGGCTTTCTTCCCTTGCCAGTTCCATCTCGTGTGCCAGTTGCATCTGGGGCCGGAGTTTCGCAAGCTCGTTCTGCACTTCACTCAATTCCAGCTGCCTTTCCGCATCTAACTCCGGCGCCTCCAGGCTCTGTTCAATAATCATCTCGCCGGAGTCCTTGGGCTCAGGCAAGGTCAAGGTAAGAGTCTGCTCCTTCTTGTCGCGGATCACTCCCAGGCTTACCGATCCTGCGCTCCTGGAATGCAAAGCATGAGTAAAGTCGCTGGTGTCATGGACAGGCTGGTCGCCGACGCGGGTGATCACATCTCCGGCCCGCAGGCCGGCCTTCTCAGCGCGGCTTCCCTTTTCCACCGATCGCACCAGCACTCCATTCCCACTCTTTGCGCCGAAAAAGTCGCCTAACTGCGGGGTAAGATTTTCCACCATCACGCCGCTTCTCATCGACGAGTGCACGTAAACTACCCCGATATTCGGAACATCGAAGTCCGGAAGGTTGGGGATCGGCGGAATCTCGACATGGAAATCCTTGTCTTTGAAGTATTTGTCCTTCGGACCACGAAGGGCAAATTCGTTGCGCCGGTCTGCCAGTTGCACTTTGATCGTCATGGGCTGCCCATCGCGGCTCAATCCCAGCGTAACCACGCGTCCTGGAGGCGTTTCGTGGATCATCCGCTGTAATTGTGTCTTGCTTTCGATCGCAGTTCCGTTCATCGTCAAAATAACGTCGTGTTCCTTGATTCCGGCTTTGCCCGCCGGAGCATCCTGGTCGACCATCGTCACTTCGACGCCCTGTTCTTCCTTCAGCTTCAAAACTCCCAGCCGGTCGGTCGTGATATTCGCGATGTCGACACCCAGATAGGAGTTCGTGTCCGAATCTTCGCTCGGGATGCCGTATGGCTGAGAGGAATCAACCGTCAATCTTTGGGCGGCTCGTCCCGGGTTGAGCAGCAAAGGGAGTAAGACGATCGTTGCCAAAACGTGTCTGCGCATGACCAGCCTCCTGAACATTTCCTATCTTGTCATCCTGAACGAGAAGCTTTTTGTCCCGCGAAGGATCTGGGTGTGCTTCCCTACTAATTCCGCTTGAACCAGATATCTCCGGTGGTCGTTCGAACCTTCAACACGGGACCGCCTCCGTTCAACTTACCCTCTGCGTTGAGCGTCCTCGGACCCCACTTGTCACCTTCGCTGGCGACGTGAATGTCAGGAAAGTCGGACGTGATGTGGTGCCCATTGCCAAGATCCACGCTGGCGCGCACGCTGATCGCCACGTCCGCCGCGATATAGACCGTAATGTCACCCGCGGAAGTCTCCAGCACAGAATCGCTGCGCTCGGCTCCGGTGTTGACGAGCTTTACGATAATTCCGCCCGCTCCAGTCTCCACCCGGGCCGAAGGGACTCCATACAGTTCGATGGTTCCAGCGCCCGCATTCGCACCCACTCGTCCTTTTGCGGAAGTCAGACGAATGCTCCCTCCACCGGTCTCAATGTCCACCGTGCCACCAATATCCCCCAGGTTGATGCTGCCTCCGCCCGTCGACGCCTTCACCCGGCCCAAACAATGCTTTATCTCCACGTTACCGCCGCCCGCCTCGATCACAGCACCCTGATCCCCGGAAACTACCAGCACATTGCCTCCGCCGGTCTCCGCGTGGATCTGCCCTTTGACGGACTTGATCGAGATGTTGCCGCCGCCGGTCTCCAGCTTCAAGTCTCCGCCAACGGTTCCAATGTCGATCGAGTCCCCTCCGGTTTCGGCGTCCACCGCACCGCCAATATCATCCAGCCGGATCTTCCCCCCGCCGCTCTCGATCTCGACACGCCCAGCGACGCCGGTGATTTCGACGCAGCCTCCTCCGGTTTCGACCTTGGTCGCCGCTGTATCGCGTGGCACTTCAATCACGAACTCGCCGGAGAATTTGCGCGGATGTCCGCCCTCCCACACGGCCTCGATCCAGGCCGTATCACCCCGTACGTAAGAATTGATCTTGAAGGCTCCGCCTTGACGGCGTGCGTCTCTTCCTGAGGAATACGACTGGCTATGAACCGCATAACTGATGTCTTGCCGCTGCGAACCTCGCACGACTACCGAACCCATGTCTACCTTGACTCGCACGTTTCTGGCGGCGGCTAGCGTGCCATTCGATTCCTGGTTCCAGTTATCGCTTGCGTAAGCGAGGGACGTAACCAGACCCAGCACGAAAAACAATCTGACGAATTGTGGCGAATGCTTCAAAATAACGACCTCAGTCTTTCTCCCCAGAAGTGTCAATCAATTTCCGGCAACTGCGCCAGCATGGTCCGCGCCTGCGACTTGATGTACTGGCTTTGATCCTTGGCCGCCAGCGTCATCAACACTCCACGCACGCTACCATCCGCCTTTACCGGCTCGATGAGGCGCAACGCTTCGGTGCGTACGCCCGGATTCGCATCATTCACCAAAGCTTCCAGCACCACGTCGCGGACCCGCACATCATCCTTAACAAAACCGCCCAGCCCGTCGAGCGCCTTCAGCCGCACTCCTGGGTTGGTGTCGTAACGCAACGCATAAATCAACGCATCGCGCACTTGCGAAACATCCGGCTTCTGCGTCAATAAGTCTACGGAATCCATCCGCACGCCCGAATTGTAGTTATTTCGCGCGGCAAACAGCAGCAGTTGCTGGATGCGTTGGTCGTTCATCGATCCCTGCGTCTCGAGCGTGGAAACCGTATCGTACTTGATGTCGATCTTGTTGGTGCCCGGCTCCTGGGTGATAGAACGGATGCCGGTGATCGAAGCCTCAGCGGCAGCGGGAGCCGCGACGGTCGGACCCTGAGGCTGGCGAGCAAATACTCTGTACGAAGTTCCCGCGCCACCGGCAAAACCGAGAATCAGAATCACCGACGCCAGCGCCGGCGAGAAGCGCACCTGCCGCAGCCAGTTCGACGGATCGAAAGCCAGGCGATGCCAGAATCCGCCCTGCTCGGCCGTTTCCAGGCCTTCCTGCAAACGCATGCGCGAAGCCGCCAGCAGGTTCGGCGTCGGCTCCGCTGCCCGATCCTGCGACAGCAGGGCATGGAAGTCCTGCTCCGTCTTCAGTTCGGCGGCGCAGTCGGCGCAGCGCGCCACGTGCTGCTCCAGTTCGTGACGAGCGTCATCAGCCAGCTCGCCATAAACATGCAGCGTAATGTTCTCTCGTACCCATTCGCACTTCATAGCAACCCCGTTTCAAGGTTTCTAAGGGTTCAAAGTTTCAGGGTCTTTGAAACCTTGAAACATTGAAACTTTGCAACCTTTTCCCTTACCTCATATCCGCCAACTGCCCCCGCAATTTCTGTGTAGCCCGAAACAAAGTGTTCTTCGCAGTCTCTTCGGTCGTATGCAAAATCTCTCCAACAGTCCGCAGCTTCAAACCGTGATAATGCCTCAACTCAAACACCATGCGCTCGCGCGGCGTCAACTTCTCCAGCGCTCCAGAAATTCGGGCTCCCAACTGCCGCCGCATCAAATCGCGCTCCGGATTCGCCCCCGCCCGTCCGTCCGGCACCTGATCGAGCAAGTCGTACTCTCCACCGCTGCCATCCTTTGCCACCGGCGCATCTTCTTTGCGCACGTTTTTCTTGCGCAGGTGATCCAGGCAAAGATTGGTCACGATGCGGTAAATCCACGTATAGAATGAGCACTCAAACCGAAAGCTTCCGATGTTCTTGTAGGCCTTGAGGAAGGCGTCTTGATAAACGTCCTGGGCGTCTTGCTCGGTCCCGGTGAGATGCAGCGCCAGCCGCAAGACCGGCTGATCGTAGTGACGCACCAGTTCCTCGAAGGCGGCGCGGTTGCCGCGTTGCGCCTCGCGGATGAGGATCGTATCGTCGATGCGGCGTTCTTGCCCAGCCATGCGGCCCCGCAGGGGGTCTTGGATACCGCTGACTTTCTCCACTCTGGTCTTCTTCGAGTGAATCCGTTCACCAACCGCAAGTGTTAATGCCCAAACATCGGCCGGCATGTTTGTCGTTTCCTATACCGCCCGGTGTCAATGCCGTACCCGGGCTTGCATAGGAATAGACGAAGAGTCAGGGCAACCGTGAGCAGAAATTATAGGCTGGCGGAGGGTTTTATGCGGCCTAGATGATTCTTTCGTAATGGGTTAGCGGGAAACGGAACGGTCAGGACATCGCGAGGACGGGTGTTTGGCACGGCAAATGCTTCACCGCATTCCTTGGCGATCCATTTTAGAACGGGCCCGCCAAGTAAACATACAAGACGGCCCGAGCGGGAGCCCGGGCCGAAACGCACCCTACTCCGCCACTGCTTCCTTCTCAAACACAACCTTCAAATGCGCGGTCACATCCTTGTGCAGCTTCACCGGCACGGTGAACTCGCCCAGGGTCTTCAGCGGCTCGTGAAGCTGGATCTGCTTGCGGTCCAGGTTGATGCCTTTTTTTACGATGGCATCGGCAATGTCGCCCGAGGTAACCGAGCCGAACAACTGATCGTGTTCGCCCGCCCGCTTCTGGAACGTAGCCGATAGCCCTTCAAACTGCTTGGCCAGCTCTTCGGCCTGCGTCTTCTCCTTGGCCGACTTGCGCACGGAAGCAGCCTTCATCTGCACGATGACAGCCTTGTTGCCCGCGTTGGCTTCAATGGCCAGCTTGCGCGGCAAAAGAAAATTGCGCCCATATCCTTCGGCAACCTTCACCACGTCGCCGCGCGATCCCAGCTTGCTTACATCTTCTTTAAGAATGACTTCCATGATAGCTCCTGGCTTCTAGCTGCTAGCTTCTAGCCAAGCTCCCCTCCCGGCTCGGTTGAGCTAGAAGCCAGGAGCTAGAAGCTAGAAGCTGTTCTTACGATGCCCGTCCCGCAAACGGCAGCAGCGCGATGTTGCGCGCCTGCTTGATGGCGGAGGCTAGGCGGTGTTGGTGCGGCGAGCACACTCCGGTCAACCGCCGGGGCACGATCTTGCCGCTTTCGGCCACGAACTGCCCGAGCAGCCGGTAGTCCTTATAGTTGATGTCGGCGATCTTTTCCGTGCAGAACTTGCAAACTTTCTTGCGCCGGAAAAACTTTCGCCCACCTTCACGCGGCGGACCACCGGGCCCCGATCGCCCGCCGCCTCCGCCTCCGAAGCGGGGACGGTCTCCTCCACCGGAACGCTCCCCAAAAGGCCGCGACGGCCGTTCGGATGCTGGCGCTGGTGCTTTCGTCTCTTCAGTCATAACGCTCCTTTAAATCAGTGGCCAGTGGTCAGTGATCGTTGATACGACGACCGGTGGCCAGTCAAATCTCTTCTAACTTGGCGACAAGAACTGGTCACTGACCACTAGCCACTGACCACTGCTCTTACGCCGTTGCTGGAGTTTCTTCTGCTGGTGGCGGCGGTGCGGACGGTTCTTCCGCCACTGCCGCAGGCTGCGCGCTCACCTTCTTTTTCTCGTCACGCAGCTTCTTGATTTTGTCCAGGCGCTTCTGCTCCTCGTCGATACGCACGGTGAGGAACTTGATCACCGGCTCGGTCACGCGCAGACGGCGCTCCAGCTCATGGACCACCGTGCCCGCGCCCTCGATCGTCATCAAGATATAGAGGCCCTCGCGGAACTTGCGCACCACGTACGCCAGGCGCCGCTTGCCCATGCGATCGATGCTCTTGATCGAACCGGCAGCCGAAGTCACGGTCGACTCCAGGTTTGTGATCAGCTTCTCAAGATCTTCATCCGCCATATCCGGCCGGACAATAAACATCAGTTCATAAGTACGATTCATTTCCATCTCCAAGCAGTGGCCAGTGATCAGTGGTCTGTGACCAGTAAACACCAGCAACCGCAATTACAATTTCGTCAAATCTGTAGATTCGTGTCACTGACCACTAGCCACTGATCACTGATCACTGGTTTCCTTGCGGTTAAAGCGGTTCATCGCCGCCGCCGCGCCCTCAATCAAAATCGCTTTCACGGCTTCTTTGCCGGTGTCGAGCATCTCGTCCACCACCGCCAAATCGGCTTTGCGAAACGGCGAAAGTAAGTATTTTTCGCCATCTTGCACCTTCTTATCCGGGGCAACACCAATCCGGATTCGCAAGAAGTCTTGCGTCCCGAGCGCTCCGATGATCGACTCAATCCCGTTATGCCCCGCCGAACTGCGTCGCGTGTGAATCCGCAACGTGCCCAGCGGAAAATCCAGTTCGTCCTGAATCACAATCAGGTCCGCTTCCGGTTTCAGTTCGTACTCCGCCACCAGTTCCCGCACCGACAACCCGCTCAGGTTCATGTAGGTTTCGGGCTTGGCTAGCAGCCCCGGCTCGTCCCCAACTTGTATTCGCGCCGTCAGCGCCCGGCATTGCCGGTTCCTGATCTCCACTCCAAGCTCGCCGGCGATGCGGTCTACAACCAGAAAGCCCAGGTTATGCGGCGTGAACTGATACTCGATGCCAGGATTGCCGAGACCGACGATCAGTTTCACGCCACCATCCCAATCCATGTCGCGACAGCCGCCTCGGCTGTCCTGAACGGAAGTGTGGGGACAGCCGCCTCGGCCGTCCAGCCGAGCGAAGCGAGGCGCACCCCGACCACGGAGCTACTTCTTCTCCTTTTTCTCGGCCTTCTTCTCGCCCTTTTCCGGCTTGTCGCCGGCAGCAGCCTCGCCCTCTTCCTCGGTCTCCGCCTTACCCTTCTTGATGACTTCGGGCTCGGCCGGAACCGCTCCAGCTTCCGCCGCCACCGCTTCCGGCGTAGCCACAACTTCTTCCTTCACTGAAGTCACGTGAGCCACGGGCTGGTTCGCGTCCGAAAGAAACTTCAGCTTCTCGTTGTGCGGCAAGTCCGAAACGCGCAATACTTTGCCGAACGTAAGCTCGCTGACGTCAACATCAATGTGGCTGGGAATATCGCCCGGCAGGCACTCGATTTCCACTTCGCGCAGCATCTGCTCGAGAATCCCGCCTTCCGTCTTCACGCCCAGCGGCACGCCTTGAAGCATTACAGGCACGCTGACACGCAGAGCCTTGTCCATGGCGATGCGCTTCAGATCGATGTGCAGCAGATGGCCCTTGATCGGTTCATATTGCCAATCCACGATCATGGCCTTGGTGCGTTCGCCGCCGTTCAGCGCGAGATCGAAAATCGTATTGTGGCCGCTGTCTGAGCGGAGAATGCGCAGCACGTGCCGCGGATCCACGCTCACCGGCACCGAATCCTTGCTAGCGCCATAAACCACCGCCGGGATCTTGCCTTCTCGCCGCACTCGCCGGGCATGGTTCTTCGTCCCAGCTTCCCGGGGATGCGCTTCTAGAGTGTTCTGTTCCAATGTGGTTGCCATAATTTATTCCCATCCAAAAAACTTGTCATTCCGACCGGAGCCGGACCCTGAGCGAAGCCGAAGTGGACGGCGCAGCGGAGGAACCTGCTGCTCGCCGCAATCACCACCGCACTCGCTAAACAAACAACTTGCTGACGGACGTCTCTTCGTGATTCGCCTGAATCGCCCGCCCAATCAATCCCGCGATTGAAAGTACGCGAATCTTCGGCTCCCGCTTCGCCTCTTCTGTCAGCGGGATAGTGTTAGTGACCACCACTTCGCGAATCACCGATCTCGCGATGTTCTCCACTGCCGGATGCGACAACACCGCATGCGAAGAACAAGCGTAGACTTCCGTCGCGCCGTTCTCCATCAAGGCTGTCGCGGTTTTCACCAGCGTGCCCGCCGTATCGATCAAGTCGTCGATGATCAAGCAGGTCCGGCCCTTCACGTCGCCGATTACGTGCATCACTTCGGCCACGTTCATTTCCACCCGCCGCTTGTCGACAATGGCCAGCGCCGCATCCACCTTCTTCGCGAAAAACCGCGCCCGCTCCACGCCGCCCGCATCGGGTGAAACCACCGTTAGATTCGGCAGGTTCAGCTTCCGGAAGTGATCCACCAATACCGGCGAAGCGAATAAATGATCCACCGGGATATTGAAAAAGCCCTGCAACTGCGGCGTATGCAAATCAACAATCAGAGCACGGTGAGCTCCCGCGGTGGTCAGCAGATCCGCCACCAGCTTCGACGAAATCGGACTGCGCGGCTTATCTTTGCGGTCCTGCCTCGCGTACCCGAAGTAGGGCATCACTGCAGTAATTCGCCGTGCCGACGCGCGCTTCAGCGCGTCGATCATCAGCAGCAGTTCCATCAAGTGCTCGTCCACGCTCGTGCTCTTGTTACTGTTGGCATGAGCCGCCCGACACGTCGGCTGCATTACGAACACATCGCAGCCCCGCACGTTTTCCTGAATCTGCACATATGCCTCGCCATCGGCGAAGCGGATCACCTGCGCCTGCCCGCGCTGCATTCCGAGAAACTGACAGACCTCGTCCGCCAGCGGCTCGTTCGCCGTCCCGCTGAAGATCTTAAACTTCTCGTCCACCCGCGGCCGCTGCTTGCGTTCCGACTTCTCCTCGGGCACAGGCGGAGTTTGTTTTTCGGTCTTCTCTGCTTTTTCGGTCGGCGTCACCAAAGTAGCCATAAGAAGTTCTCGGTTCCCAGTCCTCAGTTCTCAGTCTTGGCTTCAGCGTATAGCTGAAGCACAAAGACCTAGGGAAGTGAAAACTGTTTCTGGCCGTTCTCAGCAGCGGCGTTCAGCTCTTTAACCGAGAACTGAGAACCGGGAACTGAGATCTGTTTTCTTGGCTGGGCCGCTAGGATTCGAACCTAGACAAAGTGCTCCAAAGGCACTTGACCTACCATTAGTCGACGGCCCAGTACCGTTTCAAGTTTCCGGTTTCCAGTTTCCCGAAAAAACTGAAAGCCGACATCGGTTGAAGACGTGGTATCTCTATTAAACAACCAGAAACTAGAACCTGGAAACAAGAAACTTTTTCCAGTACTCCCGCCGTGTCAGCGTAACCGTCGCCTGCGCCACCCATCCCCGCTTCCGGAGCCGTGCCGCCGCCATACGCGCCGTCTCTTTCGAAGCAAACAGCCCATACAACGCAGATCCCGAACCCGACAGCGACGCATATTTCGCGCCCGCGCGCTCCAGCGCGCTCTTCACTTCACTCAACTCGGGATACTCAGGAAAGACGACCTGTTCAAAGTCGTTCTTGATCCCGGCCCGGACAAGCTCGAGAAGCGGATTCTCGGCCCGGCCCCTAGTGGAAACCTGACGAGGAGCACCGGAGTAACTCTCGCTCAGCCACGCCGACAGCCCTCGGCCAAGCTCACCCATTCTATCGGATGCCCCCGGCATCGTCAATTTTCGATCCCATTCCGCAAATGCTTTCGGCGTCGAAACTCCAACCTCCGGAGTCACCACTACACACGGGCTAGCCAGCAAATCTTCCAGCGGATACACCTGCTCGCCGCGCCCCACGCCCAGCACTGTGCCCCCCACCAGAAACAGAGGGACGTCTGAGCCCACCTCCGCGGCGATCCGCAGCCGCTCCGCGGCAGGCAAAGTTTTCTTCAGCACCCGCTCCAGACCCAGCAGCGCAGCGACCGCATTCGACGAGGCCCCACCAAGCCCGCCCTGCACCGGCAGTCGCTTCTCAATATCGATGACCACGCGCCCCTTCCCACGCAGAGCCTGCATGACTTTTTCCACGACGCGATAGCAGGTATTCGACGCATCATTCGGAACTCTCGGGTCCGTGCACTGAATCTCGACCCCGCTCCCCCGCTCCACGCTCACTCGGATCACATCGTGTAGCCCGATCGTCTGATACACAGTCAGCAGTTCATGAAATCCGTCCGGGCGGGCAGCGCCAATGCGCAACCCAAGATTGATCTTCGCGTACGATCGGACCTGTACCGTCATGGCAGCAAGATTGTAAGTCATCCTAGTTCGTCTCTGCGCCATGCAGACGAAAGTCCTCGTCGGAGGGTCTTTTTTAGTGCCTCAAGAAGACCCATCACCCCCCGATAGACCTTGGTAATCTCGACGCTTCCACGCGATGGGAGCATGCTAATTGTGATTCCAATCAGAACGAACCGGCAACGGTCCTCCCGCTGGAATCCAGTAAGAGCGCAACACAAGCGCTGCCCGCCCCTAAGCGGGACCTGTTGAGCGCTATCCCGCAAGTCGGGTACAGCCGTTGCGCGCGGAAAGCAAGAAGAGTCATTCCAAATTTGCCTCGCCTTGCACTGCAACTTCGCAAGCGTGGGCAAGAAGCGGTCAGTTTTCAGGAGTCTTGCATGCGGACTTTGACTACACGTTGTGCTGTACTGCTTCTTCTAGCAGCCGCGACCTTCGCCGCCGCGCAGAGCAGTTACAAAGTCATCCCCGTTCCTGATGGTGGAACCATCTCAGGCACGGTGAGGTGGTCAGGACAGGCCCCCAAAGAATTGGACTTTCCCGTCACCAAGGACCCCCAAATCTGTGCCCCTGATGGGAATAAGGCCGTCAGCCTCGAGCGCTTGATCGTCGGACCTGAGGGCGGAGTCGCCAACACCATCGTCTACCTCAAGAACATCGCGGCCGGAAAAGCCATGGACTTGCCCTATCAGAAGCGCCACCTGGACCAGCGCCATTGCCGCTACATCCCTCACATTCTTCTCGTGCCCCAGGAAGCGGAGTTGCAGATGCAGAGCTCCGACGCAACTCTCCACACCATCCACATGGATGGGGCCGCCTCCTACAACCTGCCATTTCCGTTTCCCAATCGAATCAGCGCCCGCGCCATGTCAACTCCCGGCTTGGTCAACCTTCGCTGCAACGGCGGCCACGTCTGGATGAATGCCGAGATGATGGTCGTCCCACATCCTTATTACGCTGTTACCGATGAGAGTGGCCGCTTCGAATTCACTGACGTCCCACCCGGCACGTATCAGATCGTCGCCTGGCATGAAGGCTGGGGTCTGGCGGGAAAAGAGCAGGCCTACGACGTCCTCACCGAGCACAGCGTTCAGCGACCGGTCTTCACCGAACCGAAAACCTGGGAGAAACCTGTCAAGGTCAACGCCAACCAGTCCAGCACAATAAATTTCGTGATCGGAAACAAGTAAGGAGATTTCTTAATGTGGGTCGGACACTCCTGTCCGACAGATGCATGCAGCACTGGATTCGCGGGATCCACCACGATCTCAATCGCGAAGGGTCTTAAAGCAGCAACTCGATCCGCGTGAATCCTTGCAAATCCGTGGCAAAGAGAAGTGAGCCGCCTAGCCGCCACCCCGCCGCTTATACAGCACCGCAAACTCAAACCCCGCATTCGCCGGAAACAACTCCGCCACTTTCCGCAACCGTTCCGCCAACGCCGAGGGTGCCAGCAGCGGATAATCCCGCTCCCGCAAGTCGTAATAATCCACATCCAGATACAGCGAAAGCAGGTAGATCGAGATCGTGTCGGAGAATGTGGCCTCGAAGTATTCGTTCTTGAAGCGCTCCGCATCAGCGCCGCCGGCCGTGGCTAGCTTTCGCGCTTCCCAGGCGTCAAGCGATGTTTCCCCGCGCGTCCCGGCCACCACTTGTTTCCATGCCAGTTCGCTGAATTCCTCCGAGAGTCCGGCAATCTCCACCAGCGCATGCCCCACGTTGATATAGAACTCGAAGGCCACGGAGAATTTGTCGTCCGTCAGCCGCGTCGAGATAAAGACGCACTGTGAATCGCCCAGATTCAGGTTGCGATGGCAAACCGCGTTGTCGCTGAGTGCCACGTCATAGCGGTCCGCAATCAGAATCTCTTCCCCATTGCTAACTGTCAGCGGCACAAAGTAATAAGCCTTCCGCTTAAGCACCGAAGCAATTTTGGTGGGCACCGCTGCAATCATGCGCTCCAGATCAAATGCGCCGACGGAGTTCTCCCCAGACACGGCATAGCAAACCCCGTTCGCTGCCTGTGAAACCGGGGTCACCCGGACCACATCCGCCGGGCTCCGCGTTATAGCTGGCGCTGCCTGCGACATTCTTGATCTTTTATACACTACCGGACTAAGTTAAAAGCATGCCGCCGACCCCGCGTCCACCCCGTTGGTATGCGATTCCGGTGCGGGTTCTGCTATTGACCTTCATCGGCACGCTCATCTCATTCGCGCTGAGCTTGCTGTTCGGCATCATCGGGACCATAGTCCTGTCGGCCCTGCACCACGTGCATCCCAATATGACCATCGCCTATCGCGTCGTCGCTCTTCCCACAGCCATTGTCACCGGCTTCGTCGTCTTTGTACTCGCGCTGATCATGGAAATCCGCCACCACCGCCAGTCAAAGACTCTTGCCGCCATCGAAAGAATGAGCTAAGCCTCGAAACATTTTCCAACATGTGGAACAGCCACCTCGGGCTGACCCAACTCTTGTGGGAACCCAACTCGTGTGGGAATGGGGGCCTCGCCCGTTCAGCCGAGCGCAGCGAGGCGCGCCTTCTCCCGACAGCGCGGAGGGCGAGCCGTTCTCCGCTGCAGCAGCTACAATCAAATCATGCCGCCCCGCATCGCCATCCCCATGCCGCATTCGATCGATCGTGAGTACGCCGAGCGGGCGATTCCTCAATACGAACGAGCCATCGAACGGGCCGGAGGCGAGCCCGTCCGCATCCCGCTCGACCAGCCGCCAACCGAAGTCATGAAACTAACGGAGAGCTGCGACGGAGTGCTCCTGCCCGGCAGCAACGCCGATGTGGACCCGGCGATGTTTGGCGCGACCCGCTCGCCGCACACCGCCGCCGCCGACCCGCGACGCGACGCCGTTGACGAACTCCTGCTGCAGGACGCCTACAACTTGCGCAAGCCCGTCCTCGGCATCTGCTACGGCCTGCAGACCCTCAATGTCTACCGAGCCGGATCGCTAGTCCAGCACATCCCGGATTTCCTGCCGGCAGAGTTGCGCGCGCGTGTCAATCACGAGGCAGGAAAGAAGGTTGCAGTAGCGCACGCAGTCGAGATTGAGAAAGACTCAAAGCTAGCAGCAATCGTGAACGGGATTGTGGATGGAAGAGGTCGGGAAGGGCACGGCTTAAGCCATGCCGATAGAGAGTCCGAAAGGAATAGGGCTTTAGCCCCTGAGGGAACCAAGCTCGTGGTTCCGGTAAACTCGTCGCATCATCAATCCGCCGACGCGATCGGCAATGGCCTGCGCATCGCCGCCCGCTGCCCCGACGACAAAATCATCGAAGCACTGGAAGGCACTGCCCCCGACCACTTCGTGCTCGCCGTGCAATGGCATCCCGAGCGCTCGGCCGATGAAGACGAACCCTCCCGCGCCATCTTCCGCGCCCTGATCCAAGCGGCCGAAATCAAAGCAGCGGAAACGCAGCGCAAGTAGCTCAAGGTTTTTTCGTTTTCTTCCGCGCCCGCTTCGGACTCAGATTCTGCAGCAGCACCACCACGTGTGCGACCGCAGTGTTCTCCAGATTGAGTCCTTCCGGAGTCTTCGCCTTCAACCCCACGCAATCGGCGCGCACTCCCAGCAACTTCGCCACACGCTCGCGAATCTCCGCCGCATGCGGTCCAATCTTAGGCGCCGCCAGAATCAGGCTGGCGTCGAGATTCGCCACGCCATACCCCGCGCCGTGCACGCGTTTCAGCGCCTCGCGCAGAAAGACAACAGAGTCCGCACCCTTCCACTTCGGATCCGACGGCGGAAACAACGCTCCAATATCGGGAGCAGCGACGGCCCCGAGCATTGCGTCGGTGATCGCGTGCAGCAGTACGTCGCCATCGGAGTGACCGCCCAGTCCCTTGTCGTGCGCCAGCGCGACGCCGCCAATCCTCAGCGGAATGCCGGGACGAAATTCGTGCGAATCAAAGCCGTTGCCGATCCGAGTCGATGGGCTCGTCGTTGGTCGTTGGTGGCTGGTCGTTGGCATTCCGAGTCAGTGCCGATCCGCACTCTTTAAGTAGAACTCCGCCAGTTCCATGTCCGCAGGCGTGGTGATCTTGATGTTCCGCGGCGAACCCATCACCACGGCCACGTCATGGCCTGACCGTTCCACCAGCGAAGCTTCGTCGGTGCCGAGGAAACCATCCCCCGACGCTTCATCGAACGCTTTCTTGATCACGTTGTAGCGAAAGCCTTGCGGAGTCTGCGCCATCACTATGCCCGCACGGGGAATCGTCGCCTTGATCAGCGCACCCTCGGCCGTGCGCTCGACTTGCTTCACTGTATCGAAGGCGGGCAGGCCGGCGATCGCCGCGCCGTATTTCTTCGCCGCCTCGATCACTTCCTGAATGATTTCGCGCGTCACCAGCGGACGCACCGCATCGTGCACAAGAACAATATCATCCGCCGCGGCTGCAATCGCGTTCAGCGCGCTCTCCACCGACTGCTGGCGGTGCTCACCGCCGACCACCAACTCGACCTTTTTCTTTAGAACGTCTTTCGCTTCGCTCTCGAGCCGCGCACGAAACCCTGAAGTCTCACTCTCCCGGAGAGCAATCCAGATCTCACTCACGGCATCGACGGTCGCAAACTTGCGCAGAGTGTGGAGGAGAATTGGCGTGCCCCCCAGTTCGGTGAATTGCTTGGAGGACGATGCCTTCTTCTGCTTGCCTTTGGCGCCGACGGGCATCGGAGCCATGCGGGTTCCAAGCCCTGCAGCGGGAATGATAACGACGACCTTCATAGCGGGCAGTAAGTATACGAGTGCAGAAGCGAGGAGTTCAAATGCAGCAGCAAGTCCGATCGCCGCACAGCTTGCCATCGAGGCCGTCGAGCTTCGCTCAACGGAACAGCCAAGGGCGGCTCTCCCCACATGAGCATCTCCGCAAACTGAGACACTACACCGTCTAAGGCTGAGGCTTGGTCTCCAGCAGCGTGCTCGGAACCACCGCCGGTGGCACCGACGTGCTCGTGACGACCGGCACCGCAACTGGGACGCTGGTCCGGCTGAAGGCACGCTCATCCCATTTGCCGAAGATCATCTTTCCCGCCGTCGTCTGCAGCACCGAGGTGACTGAGACGTCGATCGTCTTGCCAATCATCTTCCGGGCGTTGTCCACAACCACCATGGTGCCGTCGTCGAGGTAAGCGACACCCTGGTTGTACTCCTTGCCTTCCTTCAGAATGAAGACCTTCATAATCTCGCCCGGGAGCACGATGGGTTTAAGCGAATTCGCCAGCTCGTTGATGTTCAATACCTCTACGCCCTGCAACTGCGCGACCTTGTTCAGATTGAAGTCGTTGGTGATGATCTTGCCTTCGTAAACTTTGGCCAGCTCGATCAGCTTCAGATCGACTTCGCGGACGGCGGGGAAATCGTCCTCCACAATCTGAATCGAGAGTGTGGCCATTTTCTGCAGGCGCTGCAGGACGTCAAGGCCGCGGCGGCCGCGGTTGCGCTTCAGCGAGTCGGCCGAATCGGCCACGAGTTGCAGTTCGCGCAACACGAACTGAGGTGTGACGATAATTCCATCCAGAAAGCCGGTCTCGGCAATGTCGGCTATGCGGCCGTCGATGATGACGCTGGTATCGAGGATCTTGTAACTCTTCTTGCCCTGCTTCTCGCCGCCAAAAACGCCGCCCAAAGCAGCTAAATTCAGCAGGTCGCCCTTGCTCGCACCCACGATCAGTCCCACATAGGCCATCAGCAACATCACCAGGAGTTGCAGGAAGCTCTGGGTATTACCGGCGGGCACGCTGCTGCGAATCACCAGTGCGAACAGGTAGGCCCCGCAGATGCCGAGGACGCTTCCGATGGCCGCGCCGATCAGCCGCTTCAGGCTCACCGTCCGAAGCTTCCATTCGAACAGGACGATGCCTGCGCCGACCAGCGCACCAACGCCTGCATCCTGCGGTTGGGACAACCGGAAGGGCTCAATGAAATAGCAGGCAACTGAAACTACGATGACAAAAAGAAGACGTACCAAAATTAAATCCACAGTATGACCTCCTCCGGATGCAGCTCCGCCCGTGGCGTGATGCACCGGTGCCATTTCCTCGCCGCCCCGGGCGGGAATCGGCAAATCAGCTATGCGGGGCGCGCAAGAATTAGGGGATGAATGTACGCCCCGTCCCGGCCCGTGGAGGCATGGCCGGAAGGACCTCAGTAAACCTACGCGAAGAGTATATACCCGACGGCAAATAGGGGCACGGATCGCGGCTCTGCAAGCGCTGTGCCGCCCACAAGCCTCTGTCCTGCTAGACTTTTCCGCATGAAAGCATTAATGATCACAAGCCTTTCCGGCCCGGACTCGCTCACCATCCAAGACGCCGCAGAACCTGTCGTGAAGGCGGGGCAGACGCTGGTCCAGGTTGCCGCCGGAGGCCTGAATTTTGCCGACTTCATGACCACCCAGGGCGGCTATCCCGGAACACCTGCGCCACCGCTGATCGCCGGACGCGAATTTTCAGGCATGGAAGTAAGCAGCGGACACCGGGTGATGGGCTACATCCAGTGGGGAGCCTTCGCGGAAAAAGTCGCCGCCTACACCAGCATGCTCTGGCCTGTCCCCGACGAGTGGACGGAGGAGCAAGCTGCCGCCTTCCCGGTCAACTACTTCACGGCATATCTGGCCTACTGGCAGGCGGGCATGACTTCCCAGCCAATGTGGGGACAGCCGCCCTCGGCTGTCCAACGGGGCGCAGCCCCGCTCCGCGTGCTGATTCACGCCGACGCCGGAGGCGTCGGCACGGCGGCGGTGCAGATCGGCAAAATTCTCGGCGTTGAAATGTACGGGACTTCATCTTTAGACGAAAAACTCGCGCGCGTGAAAGAGCTCGGCCTGCAGCACGGCATCAACTACAAGCGACACGACTATGAAGAAACCGTTAAAAACCTCACTCACGGCGAAGGCGTGGACGCGGTCTTCGAAATGCTCGGCGGCGAGCACACTGCGAAAAGCCTGCGCTGCCTGCGCGACTTCGGACGCGTCATCCAATACGGCACCGCGACCGGCAAGCCGCCGCAACTCGACGTGCGGGCGCTCTATGCAAAGTCGGCCAGCCTGCAGGGCCTGTGGCTGACTTATCTTTCCCAGAAGCGGGAGATTATGGAACCTGCGTGGAGGCAGCTTTCCGAATGGATCGCACAACGCAAGCTGGCGCCGGTGATCGGCCAGGTTTTCCCGCTTGATCGTGCGGTTGATGCCTACAAGCTGCTTCAAGAAGGGAAGAACTACGGGAAGCTTGTGCTGAAGATTTGAAAATCACTTCCAGCGAATCATGCACGAGCTGAGTATGAAAATCATTTGGGCCGCACAGCAAGCGTGCCCGGTTTGGTCTTGGTATCACTCTCAAACACCCACTCCTCACTCACCGCGAAGTTAACCAGCGAACATAGTGCGATGGCAATGCCGTTCGCGATCAGATAGTTCACGTGGCCCGGACCGACGAGTACCTTCATGAGGGCCAGATTGCCGACGATGGAAACTTCGCCGTTCGTCAGATTGAACCGCAGCAACCGCGGCAGCGACTTGCACCATGACGGTTGCACCCGGTCTGCCCATGTATAACGCTCGTGCCAGAGAAAGTTATGCACGACCGCGATTTCCACCGCCAGCGCCGTCGCCAACAAATAGTTGAGATGGAATCCGCGCTTCAAGCCGACCAATACAGCGAGCTGCACCGCGATCCCGAGTCCGCCCACGAGGTTGAACTTCAACCATCGTAAGGCCGTCCCGCGCCAAGCGCCTGCGCCATCCTCGCCCCGGGGAACCGCCTCTTCTTCGTCACTGACGCGGATGCTCACCGTCAGGTTGTCTCCGTTCCCGGCGCTCACTTGGCGATCCTCTCTTCCCGATAAAGCCGGACAGTGTTCTGCGCAGTGAAGAAGACGACCATCAGCGCCATACCGGCCAAACCGACCGCTCCTCCCACGTCGAATAGTCTGTAGTCCTCGCCGAGAAAGTGCACTTGCGGTTTCCACAACAGCGCCAGGTTGCCCGCCGCGAGCAGAATGCGCAGCTCGGTCGGTCCAAAGCGCCAGAATGACAGCCGGAACTCCCCCAGCGCGTGCGTCGCCAGATAGGACTGAATCGAAAGCAGGAGGAACGCAACCAACAGGCCGATCGCGATCGAGGGATGCATATAGCCGGACAAGGCTAGGCCACTCATCAGCGCCAGGGCGCCAAAGCTATCGACCATGTGGTCCACATAGAAGCCATAACGCGGACATAGCCGTCGCCGCACGCGCGCCAGCGTTCCGTCGAGCGAGTCTCCCACCCAGTTCAATGCCAGGCAGGCAATCACCCCGAGCAGCGCGTGCCGATTCCACCGGGCCAGCGCATAGCATGCGCCCGCCGCAATCTGCGCCACCAATCCCAACATTGTCAGGTGGTCGGGGCCAATCCACGGCGGCGTGCGCGCGGCCAACCAGAGTAATGCCCGCTTCTCAGCGCCCGCCGACCAGCTTTCCTGCACCCGCCGTGTCTCGCACATCACGCGCCTGCCCCTTCTGGCGGCGGCTTTGCCGCCTGCCGCCCATACCATGGCCACTTTGCGACCATGAGCCCGTATAGGGCAATGCACTGCCGCTCAAGCGCACATCAATTCGTAAGTGATTGCCGCAGTAGAGGGTTACAACCAAGGATCATCTGGCGGGAAGGCTCGGTCGGTTACTGCGGAATAGCGTATTTTGGATTTGGAAGTCGCGAATCGCAAAACCTAGCCAAGCGCAAGATTAATTACAGGAAGAAAGCTTCGTGCCCTGGTACTTCATCTTCTTCTTCATCTCGGGTTTCTGCAGCGTCCTTTACGAGCTGGTCTGGCTGCGTTTATCCATGGCGCAATTCGGCGTGACCACCGCCATGGTTTCGATTGTGCTGTCGGTTTTCATGGCCGGACTGGGGTTGGGTTCGTGGGCCAGCGGGGAATGGATATGCCGAAGGGGAGAAAGGATCAACTTCTCACCCCTGCGGCTTTACGCGGCGATCGAACTGCTCATCGGCGTCTCGGGGATCCTCGTTTCCTATGAGCTTCGTCTGGGACACAGGATTCTAGAGCGGCTGGGCTCAACCTCCTCCGCCGAATATTACGTGGTCTGCGGCATTTGGGTTGCCCTCACGTTGCTTCCCTGGTGCGCGCTGATGGGAGCCACGATTCCAATCGCCATGCTCGCGATTAGGCGAGCAATCCCCCAGGAATCTTCCCGTTCGTTCAGCTATTTGTACATGGCCAACGTAGGCGGCGCGGTTGTGGGAACTGCTCTTCCCTTAATTCTCATCGAGCTTTTGGGATTTCACGGAACCCTTCGCGTAGGCGCAGCCTGCAACGTCCTGATCGCGGTTCTGGTCCTGCTCGTGTCGAGGAATGCGGTGCGGAAGGGAAATGGAGAAGTATCCGACGGAGTTGCTGGAGAAGCAGCGCAGCCAGCCCTAACCGCAGCAGGCGGAGCATCGCTTCTAGCACTTCTTTTTGCCACCGGCCTGACGAGCATGGGCATGGAAGTCGTCTGGGTTCGCGAATTCACGCCTTATATCGGAACCGTGGTCTACGCGTTCGCGTCAATACTGGCCGTCTACTTGATGGGGACCTTTGTTGGATCGCGCATCTACCGAAGCTGGAGCAGTCGGCGTGCGAATGAAGGTTCTGCACTCTGGACGGTGTTGGCGATCTTCTCGTTATTCCCACTGATGGTGGCCAGCCCGAACGTCGATCTTTACCCCTGGCTGCGGCTGGTGCTGGGCATCGCGCCCTTCACGGCCCTGCTCGGGTATCTGACGCCCATGCTGGTCGATCGCTGGGCAGGCGGCGATCCGGCCAAGGCGGGGAAAGCATACGCGGTGAATATTCTGGGTTGCATCCTTGGTCCGCTGCTGGCCGGCTTTGTGCTTCTGCCGCGGATCAGCGAACGCTGGGCACTGGTGCTGCTCGCGCTGCCATGGCTGATCGTTGGCCTTCGCGGCATCCGTCCCGCGCGTTTGCCCGGGCCGCCGGCTCCGGACATGATGTCGCGCGCCGCGTCGTACTTACTATTGCCACTCGCGGTGGGGATGTTTTGGGCAAGCGAAGGCTACGAAGGCGCGTACGGCAAAACTAGCACAATACTGCGAGACTCGACCGCCACCGTGATCGCAACCGGCACCGGCATGCGGAAGCAGCTGCTGGTCAATGGCTACAGCATGACGATGCTCACGCCGATAGCAAAGATGATGGCGCATCTGCCCATGGTTTTCCACGATAGTCCCCCGCAAGATGCGCTGGTAATCTGCTTTGGCATGGGCACTACATTTCGCTCTCTGCGCTCCTGGGGGATTCCAGTCACGGCGGTGGAACTGGTTCCCAGTGTGCCGCGCCTGTTCCCCTATTTTCACAGCGATGGCTCTGCGATTCTGAGATCTCCCTTGTCCCACGTGGTGGTCGACGATGGTCGACGCTATCTGGAACATACGACGCAGCAATATGACGTGATCACGATTGATCCGCCGCCGCCTGTGGAAGCCGCTGGCTCCAGCCTGCTCTATTCCGAGGATTTCTACTCCGTCCTGCGGCAACATCTTCGTCCGGGAGGCATTCTGCAGCAGTGGCTGCCGATCGGCGATCCGGAGTGCGTGGCGGCCGTGGCACTCGCGCTGCGCCGATCCTTCCCTTATGTCCGGGTGTTCGCTTTCGGAAAGAACTGGGGATTTCATTTCCTGGCCAGCGATCGGGCCCTGCCGATTCGCACTGCGCATGAATTGGCCCAGTTGCTCCCGGCCGCGGCCGCAACCGATTTGGTCGAGTGGGATAAGCATCCCAATGCAGAAGCCCGATTCGCGCACCTCGTGAACCTCGAACTACCCATCGATCAACTCATTGCTGCATCTCCAGCCACACCCGCGCTCAGTGACGACAGGCCCATCAATGAGTACTACCTTGTGCGTAAGGAATTGCGGCCATAGAACAACAGGCCAATGTGGATATACTTCTCACAACGCGAGGAAGTCGAATGAAGGAGTTAAGTGAAAAATTACTAGCCCTGGTCGAGGCAGCTGAGCCAAGGCTTCGCGAGATTAGTGAGCCCGAAAGTGCTCAACCTATGTTGGCAGGCGGGTGGTCGCGCAAACAGGTCGTTGGGCATTTAATCGACTCGGCCTCAAACAACCACCAACGATTCGTTCGAGCGTCTCTTCAAGCATCTTTGGACTTTCCCGGTTACGATCAGGACGGAAGCGTGCAGGTGCAAGCGGTTCAGGACGCTGATTGGCAACTCCTGGTTGCGCTGTGGGCTGCATACAATCGCTATCTCGCTCACGTAATTGCACGCTTGCCGGCATCAAAACTGGGGACGGTTTGCCGCATCGGCTCGGGCGATCCGGTCACCCTTGATTTTCTTGCGACGGACTATCTTACGCATCTAGCGCATCATCTCAGCCAACTGGGTGCAGCAAACTTAAACCAGAAGGCTACCTAATCCGCAGCCCATGACCAGACTTCTGCGGTTCTTTCGACCCTCGCACCAGCACACGGCATTCTCGGCCACTCTGCTGCTGATGTCGGCGGTCATGCTTTCCCGTGTGGTGGGCTACATTCGCGAGGCGTACATCGCCTATGCCTTCGGCGCCGGCGGACAGGCCGATGCTTACGTCGCCGCCTTCACGCTGCCCGACTGGCTCAACTACATCGTGGCCGGAGGCTCGGCTTCCATTACATTCATCTCGATCTACACGCGGTTTCTCGCGGAAAAGCGTGATGCCGACGCGCAGAAAACGTTTTCCGTCGTCATCACAGTTATGTCCACGGTGATGTTGGCCGGAACCATCGCCGCTGAAATCTTCACGCCGCAGTTCGTGCGCTGGATGTTTAATGGTTTCTCGCCCGCTCAAGTAGACCTGACCGTCCATCTCACCCGCATTCTGCTGCCGGCCCAGATCTTCTTTTATGTCGGAGGCGTCGTCTCCGCCGTTCTGCTCTCGCATCGATTGTTTCTTTTGCCGGCATTCGGGCCACTGCTGTACAACGTGATGATTATTCTTGGAGGAGTCGTTGGCGGACGCCACTTCGGGATTGCATCGCTCGCCTACGGCGCTCTCGCGGGAAGTGTTGCGGGTCCGTTTCTGGCTAGCGTGATCGGCGCCGCCCGCATCGGCACCGGATATCGCCCGTCGTTCGACGTAACGAATCCCGCTTTCCGAGAATGGGTCAAGCTATCGATCCCGCTGATGCTTGGGGTTTCACTGGTCACTGCCGACGACTGGATCCTGCGCCACTATGCCTCCAGCGGCGTGGGCGACATCGCCCGCCTCAACTACGCCAAACGATTGTTCGCTGTGCCGATTGCCGTGCTAGGCCAAGCCACCGGACAAGCTTCTCTGCCATTTTTCGCGCGCCTGTTCAACGAGAAGCGCCTGCAAGAGTTCGCTAAAACAGTAAATGATTCTGTCTACCGCGTCTCCGCTGCGTCGCTGCTCGCCACCGGATGGATGATGGCCGCCGCCTTCCCGCTGATCGATCTGGTCTATCGCCGCGGACGGTTCCTGGTTTCCGACACGCAGACCACCGCTATCTATTTCTTCTGGTTCTCGCTGTCTCTCGCCCTCTGGTCCGCGCAAGGACTTTACGCCCGCGCCTTCTACGCCGCGGGCGATACGCTGACTCCTATGGTTGCAGTAACGGTGATCACAAGCGCGTCGTTGCCTGTGTATTCGCTGCTCTTCCAGAGATACGGCGTAGTCGGCCTCGCCTTCGCCTCTGATATTGGTATCGGAGCGAACCTGCTGGCTCTAGCGCTTCTGCTGCACTACCGCAAACTGGTTTCGTTGAGAACGCTGCGTTGGGATGAGCTAGGAAAGTCCGCCCTGACTGCTGTCGTCGCCGGAAGCGTAAGCCTGGAGGTCGCGCGAAGTATTACGCCGTTCATTTCCGGTCGCGGCAGCCGCGTTGCGGACATGCTTCAGTTAGGGTTGATCTCAGTGACCTGGGCGGCCGCAACCGCCGTGGGCTTGTGGCTGCTTCGTTCGCAACTGCCGAACGACCTGCGGCGGCGCAAAGCGGCAGCCTATCCCGGGGTCGCTGAAGGCGAGGGCAAAGAGATCATGGGAGCGGGAACACAGCCGTAGAAAGTTAATGAGGGAAGTCCATTTTGCGTACTAACTCCGTGTAGCGCGGATCCGAGCGCAACGAGTCCATCGTGAAGTCGGTCCGCAGTTCGATCATGTTTTCGTCGTGCTCTTTGTAGCCGGTGTTAAGCCATTCGAAGGCGTGGTCTTTATCGCTCAAATCGGCGTAGATTTGTGCAATCAGATAAGGCGAAACGTAGCTGCCTGTTCCCTTGCGTTGCGCTAGCAACACTTCGAGTCCCTTTCGCTCGGAAGTGGCCCATCCACCGGCACGAAACCCGGCGTCCACGGTGGCGGCCCAGTTCATGTAGTCCTTATCGCCCTCCAACTTGGAAGCGCTATTCCACTCCTGGATGGCCTCAGCATATTTGTGTTCGCCCCAATACGCATAGGCCAGCTCGCCGTGCGCTCTGCCAAAGGCTGGATTGTCGGCGATGACCATTTTGTACATCTCAATCGCCTTATCATATTGGCGGGCAAAGGCGTAGGCTTGCGCCTCTTGCGCCGCAATAATCGGCGAGAGCGGATCGAGTTGGTGAGCCCTCGTGCCTTCGTCGACGGCCTCCTGCGCTCTGCCGCCAATCTCACTCAGCCCCTCGGAAAGCCACTGGCGGGCGGTGGCGTCGCTGGGATCGAGTTCCAGCGCCTTTCTGAACTCGGCCTCGCCCCCGGCGAAGTCCCATGTGTATTCCATCATTTGGCCACCCAAAACCGCATGCGGGTGAGCGAGCGTTGGTTCGAGTTCCAAAGCTTTCTTGGCGGCTGCGATCCCCTTGAGCGCCGTTTCCGTGGGATCGCCGCCATAACTGGCAAGGGTGGTATAGGAATCGGCTATGCCCGAGTATGCCAGCGCGTATCCGGGATCTTTTTCCAGCGCCTGATTGAACAGCGAAATAGCGGTTTTGATGTCCGCGTTCGTCCGCTTGTTCCAATAGAAACGCCCTTTGACGTAAAGCTGGTAGGCTTCCGGATTCTGCGTGCCCTGTTTGGTGACCTGCTGCTTTTCCGCGCCCGTCAACTTAGTGCGCAGCTTGTCGGCAATGTCACCCGCGATCTGCTCTTGCAGCGAGATAACGTCGGCGGCCTTGCGATCGTACTGTCCACCCCAGATTTCCGTGTTGTCCTTCACATTGGTAAGTTCGGCGTTGACCTGGATGGAATCGCCGTGCTGCACCACCCGCCCGGTTAGCAGCGCGTCTACAGTAAGGTCTTTGCCGATCTGCTGGACGTCGATTTCCTTTCCCTTGTAGCGGAACACGGAGTTGCGGGACTTTACCTTCAACTGCGGCACATGGGTCAAGCTGGCCATCAGCGACTCGGTGAGGCCGTCGCTGAGAAGATCGGCGTCGGCACTGCCGCCTACGGTAGCGAAAGGGATCACGGCGATGGAGTCAATCTGTGACGCGTTCGTTTTGCTGCGCCCGTACCATATGCCGCCGACCAGCAGAATCAATACAGCGATTGCCATCATGCCATATACGCGTGTTGAGCTCTTCGGAGTTGCCACGGCCAGCGCTGGAGCTGATCGCCCCGATTCGCTGTCGCGTTTCAGCCGCTGCAAGTCGGTGCGCATGTCCGACGCGTGCTGGTAACGAAGTTCGCGGTCTTTCTCCAGAGCTTTGTTGATAACGTCTTCCAGCTTGGGCGGAAGGTCGGGATTCAGCCGCACGGATGGAACCGGCGCTTTGTTGAGAATCGCATCGAAGATTGTGGCCGTGCTTTCTCCGCGAAAGGGTAACTGGCCAGTGGCCATTTCATAGAGCACGGAGCCAAACGAGAAGATGTCGGTGCGGGCGTCGAGTTCTCTCGCGCGGGCTTGTTCTGGCGACATATAAGACACCGTACCGAGGGTGGAACCGGGGCTGGTCAGGTGCTCATCCACCACGGTCAGCGTGTTTTCTGAGGCGACTTGACTGGACGAACTGGCGGGCGCGGCAACTTTAGCCAGCCCGAAGTCCAGAATCTTGGCACGTGCGCGCTCTGTCACAAAAATATTGGCCGGCTTAATGTCGCGATGGACAATTCCTTTGGAGTGCGCGGCGTCCAGGGCGTCGGCGATTTCGATGGCGAGGCCGAGCAAGACGTCCGTATCCAGCGGCTTCCCGCCGATGCGATGCTTCAGCGTGCTGCCTTCCAGATACTCCATGGCAATGAACGCCGCGGCTTCCTGCTCACCGATGTCATAGATAGTGCAGATGTTGGGATGGTTCAAAGCGGAAGCAGCCTGGGCTTCGCGCTTGAAACGGGCCAGCGCTTGCGGGTCGCGGGCCAATTCGTCGGGCAGAAATTTAAGGGCGACAAAACGTTGCAGGCGCGTGTCTTCGGCCTTATAAACCACGCCCATCCCGCCACCGCCGAGCTTTTCAACAACGCGGTAATGGGAAATGGTTTCGCCGATCATGCGAAGTTTTGCTTGGGACCGTTGGAAATGGAAGGCGTCCAGCGACGCTTCATCTTACGGACGGCAGAGGGTTCCGTCAACGAATGCTGTCTTGCGGAGGGTCGCGAAAAACAAAACGGCGGATATTCGCATTCCCTGCGAACTCCGCCGCCAATCTCTTTGCGAGACCTAGCCGCTAAACCTAAGACGAGAAGCCTCTATAGCAAACCTACGCGCGAGCCGCAGCCGCTGCCGGCTCGGGCACGGAAGCGCTCTTGTCTTCGCCGTTGGGCTTCTGCTGCGTGGGCTGGCCGCCTTTGCGAATGTCGATGCCGCCCTTGAAGTAAGCGCCGTCTTCAATCGAGATGCGCGCCGCGACTACGTCGCCGGTGAGCGAACCGTCGCTGCGGATATCCACGCGATCGCTGGCCGTGAGGTTACCGCGCACCTTGCCGAGCACCACAATCTCGCGCGCATTGATGTTGGCCGCGACCACGCCGTTTCGTCCGACGGTGACGCGGTTGCCCGCCAGGCTGATCGAACCCTCGACCCGGCCATCAATATAGAGCGATTCCGATCCTGTCACCTCGCCCTTGATCACCAGCGATTTGCCGATGGTGGCCTGGTCCGCACTGGTAGTAGTGGCAGCTACCGGACGCGGCGCAACGGAGGGTTCATTCGCCATCATTGCAGGTGCATTCGGGGTAGGCATGGTTGGACGCTCCGGTTCGCCCGGGCGCCCGGGGGTCTGAGGCTGATTCGTCGGCTTCCACATGGATGAAAATTTCCTTTCCTTGTTGGGATTAGAAATCACGCGCCGCACTTGCGTGACCAAATCGAATTGTACTCCCCAGTCTCAAAATGAGCGCTGTGGAAAAGCCTTTATTTTCAACAAAGTTTCCTATCATGGTACGTACTTCAGGGTTCCCATAACGGATGGCGACTCGAATCTCTGACTCCCCATTTCGGCACTCTTACCGTGTAAGGATTCCCGAAAAAAACTCTACCCGGTAACAGTTCCACAGCCACTGGGAGTATGCTCTTGCATCGAACATTATCGAAGGCGTAATCCAGCCTCGCAGGGAGCAGCCCATGCCGGAATCAGCCGTTGTTACTCCTCCAACCTTCAGTATCGCCCGGCCTCAGCCTGGCGAATATGCACCTTATTACGACCGCTATATTTCTCTGGTTATTCCTGGGGCCCAGGGCGAGGACATGCTCGACACCCTTGACCAACAGCGCCGCCAAACCATGCTGCTGCTTTGCGGTCGCGACGATAACGACGGTGACTTCCGCTATGCGCCTGATAAGTGGAGTGTCAAAGAAGTCCTCGGACACCTCTGCGATACCGAGCGCATCTTCGCCTACCGTGCCCTGCGCATCTCGCGTGCGGATACCACGCCCGTCGAGGGATTCGAGCAGGATGATTACGTGCGCAACGGTCCGTTCGCGCAGCGTCCGCTGGCCGATCTCGTGGAAGACTTCATCGCCGTGCGCCGCGCCACGCTTTCATTGTTGCGCAATCTTGACGAAGCCGCATGGGCGCGGCGCGGCGTCGCGAACAAGAATGAAGTGACGGTGCGGGCGCTGGCTTACATCATCGCGGGACATGAACTGCATCACCGCAGGATTCTTGAGGAGAAGTACTTCGCCGCGAGTCGCTGAGACTCGAATACCATGTCGTCACTTGCACTGACTGAACTGCTCCATGGCAGAGGCGCGCACTTAGACCCTATCGCGTGCATCGAGGATCTTTCCGCCGAACTGGCTGCGCGAAGCTTGGAAGGTTTTCCGCACTCGGTCGGGCAACTCGTCTTCCACATGAATTACTGGATGGACTACGAACTGCGCCGCATCCGCGGTAAGAAGCCGGTATACCCGGAGCATTCTTCGGAAAGCTTCCCGCCCGCGAAGTCGCCAGCCGATGCGCAGGACTGGGATCAGTTAAGAAAGCGCTTTGCCAGCCTTCTGGCAAGTTTCACCGCGCTGGCGAAGTCGTCTTCGGAAGAAATGCAGCGGCAGATCGAAACCGTGCACGACGGCGATACGAAGGTCGCCGGAACACTTGAGGCCGTACTCTGGCAGATAGTGGCGCACAACAGCTATCACACCGGCCAGATTGCGATGATCCGGCGCGTGCTGGGCGCGTGGCCTCCACACGGCGGCGCAGACACGTGGTGAGTCGTGGGGTAGTGACAATCCAGCGTCTCGTCCTCTGGGTTATGCTGAAAGCTGAACTTAGCCTGCCCTGAGCGGTCAGGCGAAGGGGCTGATAGCTGACAGCGTCCGCATGCTTTCCGACTCGACCATCCTGAAACATATAGCCCGCCAGCCCAAGCGCTCGGCCGGATTCAAGCAGTTAGTGCGCGAACTCGGCCTGCACGGCGAAGATCGCGGGAAGCTCGACGCACTGCTGCAAAAACTGGTCACCGCTGGTGAACTGATTCAGCTCAATTCCGATCGCTATGCCTTGCCGCAAGCCACCGCCGACAAGAATGACAAGAATCTTGTTGTCGGCCGCCTCACCATGCATCGTGACGGCTTCGGGTTCGTCATCCCCGACGCAAGCTCACTGAGCGCATCTCTCAAGTCGCGTCTCGCGGGAGATATTTTCATCCCACCCCACGCCATCGGCAACGCCATGCACGGCGACCGCGTGCTGGTCGATGTCGCGGCCATTCGTCCCGATGGCCGCGCCGAAGGCCGCATCGTGCGCCCGGTGGCGCGCGCACATCCCACCGTGGTCGGGATTTTTCATTACGGCACCCGCCACAATTCCGTGAAGCCGATCGACAGTAAGATCGCAATGGACATAGTGATCCCAGCGGGCATGGAGCATCCCCAAGCAAATGTAGCGCCGCCGTCCCCGGCGGCTGTTGCGTGGGCGTCCCGCCCCCGCTCTGGAGAGCAAGATGCTCTCCGGAAAGCCGGCGGGGCGCCGATGCCACGATCCGTCGACCGAGTGCTCGGCGAAGAAGCCGCGCACCGTTCGCAATGGGATGATCTCGAAGGCGTAGTGGTCGACGTCGAACTCACCGACTGGCCCACACCCACGCAAAATCCACGGGGACGCGTCATAGAAATTCTGGGGCGCGAAGACGACTTCGGCGTCGACGTCGAAATCACCATCCGCAAGTTTCACCTGCCGCACCACTTTCCTGCAGCCACACTCGAAGAGGCGCAGAATATTTCCTCCGTAATCCCGGCACCAGAACTTCGCCGCCGCCGTGACTTTCGAGCGCTTCCCATTGTCACCATCGACGGCGAAACAGCGCGCGACTTTGACGACGCCGTCACCGTGTGCAATCTCCCCGACGGAAATTTCGAGCTGCAGGTCCACATCGCCGACGTGGCCCAGTACGTCACTCCCGATTCCGCTCTCGACCAGGAAGCGCGCCTCCGCGGCACCAGCGTTTATTTCCCCGACCGCGCCGTGCCCATGCTGCCGCTCGAACTCTCGACCGATATATGCAGTCTGCGTCCTCACCTTGACCGGCTGGTGCTGTCGTGCGTGATGCGAATCGATCCGCGCGGCGAAATCCTTGGTTATGAATTGTCCGAGGGCGTGATTCGTTCGGCTGAAAGAATGACCTACACCGCCGTCAATGCTGCCATTGAAGGCGATGCCGCCGCGCGCGAGCGTTACGCGGCGCTCGTGCCAACGTTCGAACTCATGCGCGATCTCGCGATGATTCTCAATCGCAAACGCCAGAGGCGCGGATCGATTGACTTCGACCTGCCGGAGCCGGTCATCGAGTTCGATGAATTTGGTTTGATGAAAAGCATCACGCGTTCTGAGCGCAACATCGCCCATCGCCTGATTGAAGAGTTCATGCTCTCGGCCAACGAATGCGTCGCGCATTATCTGGAATCGAAGCGCATCGCGTCTTTGTATCGAGTTCACGAAAAGCCAGACGCCAAGCGCGTCTACGATTTTGAAGTGATCGCCGCGACCTTCGGCTATTCGCTAGGCGTGGGCGCGCTTCCCATTCACCGCGTGCAGTTCAAGAGCGACCGTCGCGCCGCACGCGGAACCGGCAAGCAGGCGCGCACGATCGAGGTTCCTAAAGCTGTGCACATTACGCCGCGCATGTACCAGAAGCTAGCTGCTAAGATCGCAGGTAAGCCGGAAGAGCGAATCTTGAGTTACCTGATGCTGCGCTCGCTCAAGCAAGCTCGATATTCGGAAGAGAGTCTCGGCCACTTCGCGCTGGCAGCCACGAGCTACACCCACTTCACATCACCGATCCGCCGCTATCCCGACCTGATAGTGCATCGCATCTTGAAAAACGTGCTGCAAGAATCAGCGGAGCGGCGCGACGGAGATGTTCCGATCGGAGTTTCGGGTGCGCTCGACGGAAGCGCGGAGCAGGATGCCGCCGGCGCTACGCCCTGGTCGAAGCGTCGCGATCACGCTCACCGCGAATCTCCCGAGCCACTCGGCGGTCCCATCAAAACTGAAGAACTGCATGAGATCGCCGAAGAATCCAGCCAATCCGAGCGCCGCGCCGACGACGCCGAGCGCGAACTCATGGAGTGGAAAAAGGTCAAGTTCATGCAAGACCGCGTGGGTGAAGATTTCGACGGCCTCATCACCAGCGTCACTAAGTTCGGCTTCTTCGTAGAGCTTACCGATATGTTCGTCGAAGGCCTGGTCCCGCTCAACACGCTCACCGATGACTTCTACACCTACCACGAAAACACGCGCCAGATCATCGGCCAGCGCTCGCGCAAGACCTACAGCATGGGACAAAGAATTCGCGTGCTGGTTGACCGCATCGATCCCATGGAGAAGAAAATCCAGTTCGCCATTCTGGAAGAAGCGCCGCGGCAAGCATCAAAACCTCAGTCGCGCAAATCAAAACGCAAGCGTAATTAGCGCCGGCGCATGCCCTGAGTTTGCCGAAGGGTCCCGCCGGCTCTACCTTTTGGAACTTCATTCCTCCCCGCCTGGTGTAAACTGATTGGGTAAAACCCCATCCGCTGAGGATGCAAGCAGCGGGTTCCTTCCTAGTCGGGACGTGGCTCAGCCTGGTAGAGCACTCGCTTGGGGTGCGAGGGGTCGGCAGTTCAAATCTGCCCGTCCCGACCATTTATCTCTTTTGGATTTAAGGCATTGGGTCTCAGGAAACCGTTTCCGCGCCAACCCTTTATTTCCACCCGAATTATTTCCTCCCTGAACCAAGAAAAGCACTTTGACCGGAGCCGTCTCTCCCGCACAATCAGAGAAGTCCAGCTATCCAGCTGGTCATCGTGCCGCTCTCGTCGCAGTTCTTTCCAAGCCGCAGTTGCAAGTAGTCCACACTCGGGAGAATTCTTATGTCCGGGCAAGTCATTCTGTATTTCGAGGACCAGGCCGACGCGTTGCGTTTTGCATTGGCCGCAGGGTCAGTGATGGCGGGCGACGACGCTCGCGCCACCGACGATCTGGTTCAGGAAACGTCGCGCGTCAGCCGCATCCGCATTGATGCCGCGAACGCAGGCAAGATCAAGAAGCCCGCTCCGGAGCACGTGGCGTGAAGATTGCAATTTAGGTCTGGGGTGTCAGGACTTCGAAACCCAAAGGCCGGACGTTGCTGATAGGCGTCAGGGACCTCACACGCTTAAGACCCGCGACTTAACACTCAACATCTGCTATCCGGTGCGCCGAGCCGAGAGCAAGTTCAGAATCTCGCGTAAACCCTGCCGGATATGCTGGATTTCGGCCACCGACTGCGCCGGAAATGGAATCGCAGCCTGCCCTTTCTCAGTTTTCGCCTCGGATCGTAATTGCTGGCGCGCGCCCACGATGGTGAATCCCTGCTCGTAGAGCAGTTGCTTGATGTGCAGCACGCTTTCCACGTCGCGTCGGCGGTACATGCGCTGGCCCGTGCTGCTTTTCACCGGTTTGAGTTGCGGGAACTCGCTCTCCCAGAAGCGCAACACATAAGCCGGAAGGCGGCACAACGTGGCCACTTCGCCGATGCGGAAGTAGAGTTTGTCGGGGATAAAGATTTCATCCGTCTTGTTCTTGCCCGCGCTCTTCTTCCTGGCACTCACGTTCACATTCATGCTCGCACCCGCGATTCGAAAGCCGATAATCCACAATTGTGACACACCACCGCGAGATTCGACATGAAGAATTTTGAGATGAGCAATTAGCAGTTAGCAGTCGGCAACCAGCCCGCTGGAGAATGGACTCGGGGCCGAGTCTAATTGCCAACTGCCCCAAAAGGAAACGCCTCTCAAGAGGTGCTTCTCCTGAGAGGCTGGTTAAAATTCTTGGCCCATGCGAAGTATCGTTTCGCAGACGGTTAGTGTTTCTTCTTTTTTGCTTTCTTCTTCGTTGCCATGAAGGTTCCTCCGTGAACGATTTTCCCTTGCAAAGGGTGTCTTCAACTACGGGACCCGATCGCAAACGCTACCCAGCTGATAGTGCTGGCAGCATCGTTGATACAAGATATTGCGGCAGGATGAACACAGTGTCAACACAATTGTGCGGCCGAGAGCAATAATTCTCGCTGCAGACAAAGCGTTAGTCATTACTCGTCGGCAACACGCTGCCTACCGCGAGAGACTCGCGCCGCGTCGAGTACGCAACGGCAAACCCATCACTTGGCATGAACGATGTGGGCGAACGACCGACGACTAACGACCAACGACGGCTTTCCGTTACACTGCGCCTGATGCGGCGGGATCCTATCGAACTGGAAATCTTTAAGAATCTCTTCCATTCCATTGCCTGAGGAGATGGGCGCGGCGCTGCGGCGTACCGCGTTCTCACCGAACATCAAGGAGCGGCGCGATTATTCGTGCGCTTTGTTCGACGGCGCGGGACAAGTCATCGCCATGGGCGATCACATGCCGGTGCATCTGGGCTCCATGCCAATGTCGGTACGAGCAGCGATTGCAGCCTGCGAAATGACGCCCGGGGACGTGGTCATGCTGAATGATCCTTTCCGCGGAGGCACCCATCTGCCCGACATCACGCTGGTCGCGCCGGTATATGTGTGGCGCGGGCGCCCCTTCGGCAGGCTCAGGGCAGGTTCCCGCCCGCGAAAAGCCGGCAACCGTCCAGACTTTTACGTGGCGTCCAGAGCCCATCACACCGACGTGGGCGGAGCCTTCGCCGGATCAATGGGGTTATGCCGCGAGATTTATCAGGAAGGGTTTCGCATCCCCCCGGTCCGGATCGTGCAGGAAGGCGTGATGGATCGCGATGTGCTCGCACTCTTGCTAAACAACGTGCGCACGCCCGAGGAGCGCGCAGGCGATCTAGGTGCGCAAATCGCGGCCTGCCACACCGGAGCCGCACGGCTAACCGAGGTGTGCGCGCGATACGGCATCGATCGAATCAAGCGCGCGGCGCGAGAACTGCTGGCGTATTCCGCGGAACTGATGCGCACGTTCCTGCTGCAGGTGCACACCGGGTAGGTATCGCGCAGAGGATTTACTCGACAACGATGGCATCAGCGATAATGCAGTGAAGATCGCTGTGAAGGTGAGCGTTGGGCCAGGCAAGGTGCGGGGCCGGGGCGCCGCAAAGCCACTAGTTACAGTCGATTTCACCGGCAGCGGCCCGCAGGTCGAGGGCAGCATCAATGCAGTCGAGGCGATCACCTACTCGGCGTGTTTCTATGTTTTCCGTTGTCTGCTGGCGGAGGATGTTCCAACAACCGCAGGTCTGATGCGGCCAATCCAGGTGATTGCGCCTGAGGGAACGATTGTGAATGCGCGGCCGCCGGCGGCGCGGGCGGGCGGCAACGTCGAAACTTCGCAGCGCATCGTTGACGTTTTGCTGCAAGCGCTGGCCCAAGCCATTCCCGACAGGATTCCGGCGGCAGCCTCGGGCACCATGAATAACCTCACCATCGGCGGAGTCGATCCGCGCACGGGCAAGGCCTTCGCTTACTACGAGACGATCGCGGGCGGTATGGGCGCGCGGCCCGCCAAGCCGGGCGTCTCCGGCGTGCATTCCCACATGACGAATTCCATGAACACTCCGGCGGAGGCGCTGGAGTATGCCTATTCCTTACGGGTTCGGCGCTACTCGCTTCGGCCGGCCAGCGGCGGTGCGGGAAGGCACTGCGGCGGCGACGGAATCATCCGCGAGATTGAAGTGCTGACCGATTGCGAGGTCACGCTGTTGTCAGACCGGCGCACGCGCGGGCCATACGGATTGGCCGGCGGCCAGGCTGGCTCGCCGGGAAAAGCCAGCCTCATCCGCAACGACGGCTCGATCGAACAGATGCCGGGAAAATTCAGCGCACAGCTCCGAAAAGGCGAGCGCGTCCGGATCGAAACTCCCGGGGGCGGCGGCTGGGGAGGGTTTTAAGGGGAGTAACCTTTGACTCCTCCTAAGTCTCCCACTCGAAGCGCAAGTTGATCGGAAGCATCCTTACTTCTTCGGCGTCGCCACGCTCAGCGGATAGGAGGCAATCAGATATTTGCCTTGGTCGCTGTCGACCTCGCCAAGAAACAAATTCGCTTCCGTTTTTTCTCCGTAGATGACTCGCCCATTGAAGTAATAGACTCGCCCTGCCTCCGCCGTGAAATGTACGAATCCCAGCGGATGCCCCCGGAAAGACTGCACGCTAGCACAAACATGATGCTCTCCCGGCGCCACAGACACGGCGAAATAGGAATTGTTCTTGTTTGCGCCCACCCATGCTCCGTCCAACCCGATCTCGGTCGTCACGGCGAACGTATCTGCGGCCTTCTGCTGAATGAAGTAAACCCGCGCCTTCCCCGGTTCGGGCTGCGTCAGCGTGTGTTGTGATTCATCCAACTTCACATTGAAACTGCCATCCTTCGGACCGCAGGCCGATTCCACGGAAGCTGGCGACTGCTGGCCAAACGCCGATGCTGCAAAAAGCAGCGCAACCACAGCGATTTTCATGACTTTCCTCCAGATCGACACTTGACTTGCCGTCTTCGGACGCTCTGAAAGTTGCGGTCGCAACCGAGCAATCCCATCCACCGACGCGGGGCGAATGTTCTTAAGTTAGCATGGAGATTGAGGACCTATCTATGCACATCATCAAATCAGTTGGAGTGCTCTCGGTGGCCAAGATCCTGGGGTTAATGTATGCCTGCTTGGGACTGATCGTTGCGCCACTTTTCCTCATGATCGGAGTGCTGGCATCGGCGGCAGGGCAGCGTAACAATCCCCTGGCCGGGATCTTTACCGTTGGCGTTGCTCTTCTCCTGCCTGTGTTCTATGGCGTGATGGGGTTCATCGCGGGCTTGATCGGTGCGTTGTTTTATAACCTGTTAGCCCGCTGGGTTGGCGGCTTTGAGCTGGAAATGGAGTTGCGTCCGCGGACTCTGACCGCGCCTTATCCCATCATCCCGCCGACGAGCCCTGCATCTAATTCATAGAGGGCGAAGTTTTATGACTGATGTCGCGTCCCATTATCTCGACGAAGCCCACCGCCAGATGCGCGGACACAAGCGCCTGGCCGAGGGCGCGATGGCGCAGCTCAAAGACCATGAACTGTTTCTCACGCTTGACGCCGAGTCGAATTCCATCGCCATCATCGTGAAGCATATGTCGGGCAACATGCGCTCCCGTTTTACTGACCTGCTTACGACAGATGGAGAGAAGGCCGACCGTTATCGCGACCAGGAATTCGAGCTCATCGCTGCGACCACGCGCCCCGACCTCACCAAGATGTGGGAAGAAGGCTGGACGCGCGTTTTTGCCGCAATCGAGGCGCTCAAGCCCGAAGACGTCTTGCGCAAAGTAACCGTCCGCGGCGAACCGCACACAGTGCTACAGGCTATCAACCGCCAGATCGCGCACTACGCCTACCATACCGGGCAGATCGTGTTCATGGCCAAGCACCTCCGCTCCGGCAAGTGGAAGAGCCTGAGCATTCCACGAGGCAAATCGGAAGATTACAAAACGGCTCCTCCCAAGCCTTACAAGCCATGAGTTAGATAGAAACTGGTTCCCACGGTGCTAGAATCATACGTTTTGTGCCTAAGTCTGAATTTCATAAGGTATCTCCATGCCATCTACAATGCTCGCTGTTGTGAAACCGGAAGCTGCGCCGGGCGCGGAAATTCGCGAGGTAAAGATACCCGCCTTCGGCCGAACCGATGTGCTGGTCAAGGTGAAGGTCGCCTCCATCTGCGGTACCGATCTGCACATTTACAACTGGGACCGCTGGGCGCAGAACCGCATCCATCCTCCGCTGATTCCGGGGCACGAGTTCTGCGGCGAAGTAGCGGCGTTCGGCGATGAGGTTACCAGCGTAAAGGAAGGCGATTTCGTTTCCGCCGAAATGCACGTAGCGTGCGGCAAGTGCCTGCAATGCCGCACCGGCGAAGCTCACATTTGCCAGAACGTGAAGATCATCGGTGTGGACGCCGACGGCGCCTTCGCCGAGTACGTTGTGATTCCGGAGTCGAATATCTGGAAACTTGATCCTGCTATTCCTCAGGAATACGCCTCGATTCTCGATCCGCTGGGCAACGCGGTTCATACCGTGCTGGCAGGAGAGATCGCCGCGAAAACCGTGGCCATCACTGGATGCGGTCCGATTGGATTGTTTGCTATTGCCGTGGCGCGCGCCGTAGGAGCCACCACCGTGTTCGCCATCGAGGTCAACGAGAACCGCCGCAAGATCGCGCGCGAGATGAAAGCCGATTACGTACTCGATCCGTCGAAAGAAAACGCCAGCGCCATTGTGATGGAGAAGACCGGCGGCCTCGGCGTAGATGTAGTGCTCGAGATGGCCGGCCATCCCGACTCGATTCGAACGGCTTTCGATATCGTGCGGAGCGGCGGAAGAATCTCCCTCCTCGGCCTGACCTCCAAGCCCATCTCGCTGAACTTCTCCGAAGACATAATTTTCAAAGGCATCACCGTGCAAGGCATCAACGGACGCCGCATGTACCAAACCTGGTACCAAATGACCGCGCTCCTGAAAGCCGGCAAATTAGATCTGCATCCCGTGATCACTGACCGCATCCCAATGAAAGATTTTTCGCGGGCGATGGAGCGGCTGAAAACCGGCGAAGCCAGTAAGATATTGGTGTATCCAAACGGCGTGCGTTAGCTCGTGTGGCGCGGGCGCCCTCGCCCGCGACGTTTGCAGCCCAGACGCAGCCTCGGAACATGCATTGCAATCGGAAGTAAATTATGGCCCTAGATGCATTCGTACGCTGCACCTGTATTCGCGACGGCAAGGCCAAGCCGCACCCGTTTCCCGAGCGCCTCACCTTTGACGAGTCTGGCGAACCGTCACTGACCGGTGACCCCACCGAAGAAGAGTGGGACGCACACGACAAGTGGCTCGCGGATTCCTGCGAACACGAAGGATTTATCCTTTCGTTTTTTCTGGGCAACATCACAAAGGTGGGAAACCTCCGAAGTTTCCTGCGCCACTTGCAGGGAAAGCCCGGGCCGCGATTTCCCATCTTGCTGGAGAAGGTTTTATACGACGGCACGCACACCGGCGACCGGATCCCCATCAAGCAATCGCCAGCGTTGCTGAAAGAAGTCAACACAGTGCTCCATTCCAGCGACATCCTGGCCGACTCCGAGAAGGAATTCTTCACCAATATGAAGCTTCTCTGCGAAGCTAGCATTGCAACCGGCAACCCGATCATGTTCTGACTTGTTTCTCCGATCCACGTTGATCCGTGCAAATCCGTGGCAAAGAAGTTTGAGGGAATCATGACCGCAGCAACCCGCACCAACCCGCTCTCTTACCTCACTACTCAGCTCAACGAACTCAAGGCCAAGGGCACGCACTTCAAACTGCGCGTCCTCGACGACGAGCAGGCCCCGCTCTGCACCTTCGACGGCAAGCAAGTCATCAACCTCGCCTCAAACAATTATCTCGGACTGACCACGCATCCCAAGCTGCGCGAAGCCGCACTCGATGCCACGCGCAAATACGGCGTCGGATCGGGCGCGGTCCGCACCATCGCTGGCACGATGAAAATCCACATGGAGCTCGAAGAAAAGATCGCGCGCTTCAAGAACGTGGAAGCCTGCGTAGTCTTCCAGTCAGGCTTCGCGGCCAACGCAGGCACGGTATCGGCGGTGCTGGGCAAAGAGGATTTCATCATCTCCGACGCGCTGAACCACGCCTCGATCATCGACGGCGCACGCCTGTCGCGAGCAAAGATTCTGGTCTTCCGCCACAAAGATGTCGCCCACGCCGAAGAACAACTGGCGAGCATAAAAGATGAGCCCGGCAAGAAGCTGCTGATCACTGACGGCGTCTTCTCCATGGACGGCGACATCGGCCCGCTCCCCGGCCTGTGCGACGTGGCAGAGAAATACGGAGCAATCATGATGGTCGACGACGCCCACGCCTCCGGAGTGCTAGGCCGCAACGGCCGCGGCACCATCGATCATTTCAACGTGCACGGCCGCGTAGACATCCAGGTCGGAACATTGTCGAAGGCCATCGGCGCACTGGGCGGCTATGTCTGCGGCACGCGCGACCTCATCGACTTCCTGTATCACCGAGCGCGCCCGTTCCTGTTCTCGACGTCGCATCCGCCGTCCGTGGCGGCGAGTTGCATCGCCGCCTTCGACGTTCTGGAAAACGAACGCGAGCGCATGGAAAAACTCTGGGAGAACACGCGCTTCTGGAAAAAAGAACTGGCCCTGCTCGGCTTCGACATCGGAGGCCGCGCCACTCCACCCAGCGAAACGCCCATCACTCCAATCATCATCGGCGACGGCAAGCTCACCATGGACTTCTCCCGCGAGCTCTTCAAAGAAGGCGTCCTCGGCACCGGCATCGCCTTTCCCACCGTCCCCGAAGGCAAAGCCCGCATCCGCACCATCATGACCGCAACGCACACGAAGGAAGAGTTGGAGCAGGCACTGGATGTGCTGGGCAGGGTGGGAAAGAAGATGGGGATTGTGAGTTAATCAGTCTGCCCGATAAGCAACCTTCCCGCCCACAACCGTCGCCACAACCTTCCCCGTAAACTGCCATCCATCAAACGGAGTATTGCGGGACAGCGACCGCGACTTGCCAGCCTCAAACGTCCAGCGCTTCTTAGCGTCAAAGATAGTTACATCGCCGAAGTCGCCCCGTTGCAGCGACCCGCGCCCGCGCAGATCGAAGACGCGAGCCGGACCAGCGGTAAAAAGCTCGACGATGCGCGCCAGCGGAATCTTATGCTCACGATGAAGCTTCGTGATAGCCAGCGCCAGCGCCGTTTCAAGCCCGGTGATGCCGAAAGCAGCGTGCTCGAATTCAACCTGCTTCTCATGCGAAGCGTGCGGAGCGTGGTCGGTGGCGATGGCATCCACGGTACCGTCGGCAAGCGCAACCAGAATCGCTTCACGATCGGTCGCCGAACGCAGCGGCGGATTCATCTTGAAATTCGTGTTGTACTCGCCAACGTCTTCATCCAGCAACGTGAAGTGGTGCGGCGTCACTTCACAGGTGACGCGCGCATGATGAACGCCGCGCTTGCCGCGGCGCACCGCCTTCAGCGCGTCGGAGGTCGATAGATGCGCCACATGCAGCCGGGATTCGCGAATCTGCTGTGCGAGACTCACGTCGCGATCCACAAGGTTAGCCTCGGCCGCGGCCGGCATGCCGCGCAGCCCGAGACGGAAACTCGTGGGGCCTTCGTTCATGGAGCAGCCCTCGGTGAGTCGCGTGTCTTCGGCGTGCTGCACCACCGGCAGATTCAATTCAGCCCCGAGCCGCAAGGCCGCGCGCATAACTTCATCGTCAAGAATCGGCTTGCCATCGTCGGTGACGGCCACCGCTCCTGCCCGCTGCAGCGTGGCAAAGTCGGTGAGCGCCGCACCCCGCGAGCTGCGCGTGGCAGCGGCGATCGGAAAGACGTTAACCACTGCGCCTCGTTCAGGATGCTGCAACCACGCGACCCATTCGTCCGTGTCTACCACGGGCATGGTGTTCGGCATGGTGCAGACTGAAGTGAACCCTCCAGCGGCGGCCGCGGCAGTACCCGTAGCGATGGTCTCTTTGTAGCTCTGCCCAGGCTCGCGCAGATGAACATGCAGATCGATGAATCCAGGGGCAACGATAAGACCGCGAGCATCGAACTTTTCGTCGGCGCCGCCACGCACCTTATTAGGCAGGGCAACTTCGGCAACGCGCCCATCGCGCAGCAAGACATCCATAGGCGCATTGATCTTCGCCGCGGGATCGATCACATGGCCGCCTTTAATGAGCAGCGACCCCGGTTTGGATTTGTCCTTAGTCATTTACTTTCAATCCGTGTATATCCGCAACTCACTTAGCCTTCCCCAACGCCCGCGCCAGGATCGCCATGCGCGTAGGAACGCCATTGTGAATCTCGTCAATGATCATCGATTGCGCACCGTCCGCCACTTCGGCCGTCAGCTCCAGTCCGCGGATGATCGGTCCGGGATGCATGACGATCGCATCGCGCCGGGCCAACTTCAACCGCGCCGCCGTCATCTGGTAGCGCGCGATATAGTCCTGTAACCGAATCTTCTGGCCGGCAAGGCGTTCTTTCTGCAGGCGCAACAGCATAACCACATCCGCGCCGCGCAACGCTTCTTCAATATGGCGCGTTACACGTAGACCGGGGGCGAGCGTGGTGGCAACATCGGGCACGAACTCGGGCGGACCGCAGAGCGTAATTTTTACCCCGAACTTCGTCAGCAGATGGCACGCCGAGCGCGCAACGCGGCTGTGGTAAATGTCGCCGATAATCGCGACCTGCAGGCCCTTGAATGACTTCTTATGTTTCAGGATCGTGAAGGCGTCGAGCAAGGCCTGCGAAGGATGCTCATGCATTCCGTCGCCCGCATTGATGACAGGAATGTCGAGATGCTGCGCCATCAGGTGAGGTGCTCCCGCACAAGGATGCCGAAGGACGATCGCGTCCGCTCCCACCGCGCGCAGCGTGTAGCCGGTATCGAGCAGAGATTCGCCCTTCTCGATGCTCGATCCCGAGGACTGCACAAGGGTGGTGATGGCTCCAAGCGACTTGGCGGCGATCTCGAAAGACGACCGCGTGCGCGTCGACGCTTCGTAAAATAGCAACACGATGCGTTTGTTGCGCAACAGTGGACGCGCCTTCAGAGGATTCATTCCCCGGGCCAGCTTCAGCAAGGCCAGGATCTCCTTCTCCTCCAGGTGCTCGATGCCGAGCAGCGAACCGCGTGCCGGCTTGTTCATCGGATAAAGCTCATCGCGAAAGGCTCATCGCATAACGTTCATCGCGTAAGAATTCAAACCGTGCATCATACGCGGCCCGCGCGGCCCGCGGCAAGGCCAGTCCCGGGCTGTTGGTTAACGGCAAAATTCTGGATGGGCTGATTCGGGCTACAAAGCAGAAAATACAATAAGTTACGACCGGTTCCGGCGGCTTAGGAAAGCGCCTGTCAAGGCTCCGGCAAGGCTGCCCGCGGCAATGGAAACCACCAGCAAGACCACCAGGGAGAAGATCAGCATCGCAGCCAGGCCTTCAGGCGTTTTCATACGTTCGAAGACAGCTTGCACTTGCGGATCAGTCGAGCGGGAAGCGGCCTGCTGCAGCGCTTCGAGCATGTTCTGCCGAACCTGCTGACCAGTGTGAGACAGCGTAACGTCTAAAGACTTTAAGATGGCCGAGATCCCGAAGAAAAGAAAGCCGCACACTGCACCGAGTTGCGCCCCGGAGCGTGCGTTGACGCTCCAGGCGGGGTTCCGGCGGTGGTAAAGAGTGACGGCCACAAATCCGGCGCCCAACCCGGCGAGCAAGGGAACCATCAGCCGAAGGATCATAACCACAGCCGATATCAAGGCCGCAATCGCGCAGGCGGAAAGCGCCCGCGGCCAGTCGATCCCTCCAGAAAGCGCGGCAGCGCTCAGAGGCAATGGCGCACGGGGCGGGTCCAGGGAGAAAATGGGGGGTGCACTTGACACATCGGACGAGACATCCCCCGCGACAGCCGTCACCACAGGCTCCGGCATGGCAACACGAATCTGCGGCGCGCCGCACTCCAGGCAGAAGGGCTTGCCGTCTTCAATGCCGTGCCCGCACTTGTAGCAGAGATGGTCCATCGGAGGTTGGAGCAGGACTAGCCTGAAGGTATCGCACGACGAACCACAGCGCAAGGCATACCTAGGGCGCGGCAGGCGTAGGCGGCGAGTGTTCCTACGGGAACAGAATTATGAGATATGTTCCAGCTGAAACATTTGTGCATGCAATCTCGACGCAGATCTTCTGGCTCTTCGGCCAGCCCAACATCAATTCATGCCCCAAAATATGTGCACTTTTGATCAGACAGGCAACGAACTTTCGATACCGTTCGAGATATGTAGGGCCATGTGTGAGGGGGCAGAAAGCTGTTTGCGTATGCCTAAAGGTTTACTGGCCGAGGACGATGATGCTGTCCGCGATATGTTGCGGACAGCGCTAGAGCGTGATGATTTCGAGGTCGTTGCCGTAGCGAATGTATGCGAAGCGCTCAGCCGCATTGCCGCGGAGAGTTTTGACGTATTGCTCTCGGACCTGCACATGCCGCTAGCCGGAGATGGCTTCACGGTGGTCAGCGCCATGCGCCACACCCATCCCCACGCTGTAACGCTGGTGCTTAGCGGTTACCCCGAACTGGACGAAGCCTTAGCGGCCATCCGCCTACAGGCTGACGAAGTTCTTGTGAAACCGATCGAGATCTCCTCACTGCGGAAAATTATCCGCGAAAAGCTCAAAAATCCGATAGCTCATCCGCGGCTTCCCGCAAGAAGCGTGGCCTCAATACTGGAGCAGGACCTCGCGGCTACGGTCCAGGCCTGGATGGCCCTGGTGGAGCGCGACCGAGAATTGACCTGCATCGCTTTGAACTTTGAAGAGCGTACGGGCCATCTTCCGAACCTCCTTGCCGATTTGATTTACCGTTTACGCATGCCTCCAACCGCGAAAGCCAACTTTCTCCCTCGCCGCGCACGAGCACGGCAATCTGCGACGCCGTCAAGGCTACACTGCGGCGATGATGGTCGAGGAGTCGCGAATTCTCCAGGTCAGCATCTTTAACACCTTGCAAAATAATCTATCGAGCGTAGACTTCAGTCAGGTTTTGCTCGACGTGATGACGATCGCCGACGAAATTGACTCGCAACTGAAGCAGGCCATGCTCAGCCTCGTCCAGCCCGAACCCGGTTCCGACCTGCCGGCGGCCGCCTAGCAGGTTGCGGAAAAACTCGATTTGAAGCGGACGCAATACCACGAAACGCTCTTGTTTCCACAGGACAACCTGATAAGAAGAAGGTATGCGTGGAAAAGACGAGCAGCAGTTGGATGTGTTCAGCTACGTAAGCCCGGAGCAGCGAGTACCCCAAGACCATCCCTTGCGTCCTCTTCGTGTCATGACCGATGAGGCATTAAGAGAACTGCAACCACGATTCCACAAGCTGTACGCCAAAACCGGGCGACCGTCGATCGCGCCGGAGAAGTTGTTGCGAGCGCTCCTGCTGCAAGCGCTGTACTCGGTGCGCAGCGAGCGGCTGTTGATGGAACAGCTCGACTATAACCTGCTGTTCCGTTGGTTCGTGGGCTTGAATATGGATGACGCCATCTGGGATGTGACCGTGTTCACGAAAAACCGCTAGCGCCTGCTCGATGGGGACATTGCCGAAGCCTTCTTTCAAGCCGTGCTCCAGCCGGCACGCGAGCGGAGTCTGCTCTCGGACGAGCACTTCACCGTGGATGGAACGCTACTGGAAGCGTGGGCGAGTGTGAAGAGTTATCAACGCAAGGATGCCCAGAACGTCGTTCCGCCAGACGATCCTGGCAATGCGACGGTGGACTTCCACGGGGAGAAGCGGTCGAACCAGACGCACGCATCGAAGACAGACCCGGATGCGAAGATGGCACGCAAAGGCAAGGGCAAAGAAGCCAAGCTGAGTTACAACGGGAATCTGCTGGTGGAGAACCGCAACGGACTGATCGTAAACACCGAGGTGTTCGAGGCCAACGGAACGGCAGAACGCGATGCGGCGCTGGTGATGCTGGAACAGATTCCGGGAACGAAGCAAGTGACCGTGGGCGGTGACAAGGCATACGACACGGCGGATTTCGTGGCGGAGCGCAGAAACTTAAAGGTCACGCCGCACGTGGCCCAAAACTTGGAGCGACCCGGTGGGAGTGCGATTGATGCTCGTACGACGCAGCACGCCGGATATGCCATCAGTCAGAGGAAAAGGAAACGCATTGAAGAGTGCTTCGGATGGCTGAAGACGATCGCGCTGTTGCGGAAGGTTCGGCATCGTGGGGTCTTCAGGGTGGGATGGGTCTTCACCTTTGCCGCGGCTGCCTATAACTTAGTCCGGCTGCGAAATCTGACGATGCAAGCGACGTAAGCCAATGCCGAACTGTGTCGGCTGGTCGGGAAAAGGACTCCAGGCTCCAGCGGATGCAACCAACACTCCCCTTTAGTCACAACAATCGCGAAACCTGAACAGCATTTTAGGCCGTGCCGTCGTTTTTCCGCAGCCTGCTAGGGCACGAATTTCTTTTCTCTGCGGGACAATGAGGCCAGCCAATCCCCGACTATTTCATCCCAGCAGCGCAGCTCAAACCCCTGGGCCAGAGCGCCACACGCTCACCCCAGCAGCCTGGCGGCGTCCTTGGCATGGTAGGTCAGGATAATGCTGGCCCCGGCCCGCCGTATGCTTTGCAAAGATTCCAGCATAACGCGGTCGCGCTCGATCCAGCCGTTGCGCGCCGCGGCTTCGATCATGGCGTATTCGCCGGACACTTGATAGGCGGCCAGCGGGACGTCGAAACGCAGGCGGGCTGCGGCAATTACGTCGAGGTAGGGCATGGCGGGCTTCACCATGACCATGTCGGCGCCTTCTTCGATGTCGAGTTCGATCTCGCGCATGGCTTCGCGCACGTTAGCTCCATCCATCTGATAAGAGCGCCGGTCGCCGAATTGCGGCGCGGAGTCGGCAGCTTCACGGAACGGTCCGTAGAATCCGGAGGCAAACTTGGCGGCATAGGAAAGAATCGGCGTATTGACAAAGCTGGCTTCGTCGAGAGCCCGACGGATGGCAGCGACGCGTCCATCCATCATGTCAGAGGGCGCGATGATATCGATACCGGCGCGGGTGAGCGAGACCGAAGTGCGCGCCAGGAGTTCGAGGCTGGCGTCGTTGTCGATTTCATAATCCCTGGTCCGGACGGATGCGGAAGGAATGACAGCTTCTTTCAAGAGAGGCGCGGCCGCAGCGGCTCCTAGCGAGTTCGGCGCGGTCCCTGCTTTCACAATCCCGCAATGTCCGTGCGACATGTATTCACACAAACAGACGTCGCCCATCAGAATCAGGCTGGGGACTTCCCGCTTCATGGCGCGGGCAGCCTCCTGCACGATGCCGTCGTCGGCCCAGGCTCCGGTCGCGACTTCATCTTTCTTGTCAGGAAGCCCGAAGAGAATCACTGCGGGCACGCCCAGAGAGTGAACCTCGCGCGCCTCTTTCACCGCTTCATCCACCGAGAAGTTGAACACGCCCGGCATGGAGCGAACTTCTCTGCGTACACCCTCACCAGAGCAAACAAACATGGGGTAGACAAAGGCCTCGGGGGTGAGGCGAGTCTCGCGTACCAAGCCGCGAAGCTGCTCGGTGCGCCGGAGACGGCGAAGCCGGGTAACAGGAAAACCCATGCAAACCCCTGGTAGGAATTGAGCGCCTTTCAACTCTTGATTTTAGCAGGACGCACCTTAGGAGGGGTCTTCGCTCGAAGTTGTGAGGATCTTTAAGACGCAATTCCCAGAGTGACGAAAGTAACTCGCTCTGCGGCAAGCAAGGCAAGAATCCCCAATCCTATCCATAAAATGAGAGACGGATGAGTCTGTTCAGGCGACATCGCTGGTTTGCACTCGCGGGCGGGTTGACGCTGGGGTTCGCAGTGGTGTCGCTGACCCTGCCGCGCGGTGCAGTGCTGACCTCGATTTTTGATGTTGGATATCTACTACTAACCCTCGCCGTGGGCGCGGTCATGCTGTCGAATGCATGGTCGGAGCAGGGCGCCAACCGGCGGTTTTGGGCGCTCATGGGCTCGGGATGCATCCTCTGGGCCTGCAATCAGGCCGCGTGGGTCTATTGCGAGGTCTTGCGCAACATAAGTTTTCCCGATCCGTCGCTCATGGACGTCTTCTTGTTTCTCCACCTGGTTCCGATGATCGCGGCCGTTGGGTTGCGCCCGCATCGGAGAAATAGCGGGCAAAGATTCCGCGTAGGCGCGCTGGACTTCCTCATGCTGGTGGTCTGGTGGGTTTTTCTGTACGCGTTCGTCGTGTTCCCGTCGCAATACGTGTCGCTGAACGTGGCGGAGTACGACCGAAACTTCGGGCCACTCTACATGGTCGAAAGCGGCGTGCTCGTATTAGTCCTGGGGTTGGCTGCCCGCGGAGCATCTCCCGGGTGGAAGATGGTGTACTTGAACCTGATGGCGGCAAGCGCAATCTATGCGCTGGATTCGCAGGCCGTAAACCTTGGCCTCACAGCCGGGTCGTACTATACCGGCAGTCTCTACGACGTTCCTTTGCTGGGCGCTGTGAGCTGGATGTTGGCAACCGCGCTGACCGCACCCGCATGGCACCCCGAAGCTGCCCCTCCCAAGGAGGATGACAAGTGGGCTGCGATGGCTTTGCGGCTGGCCATGCTGGCGATTCTTTCTCTGCCGGTCCTCGGCCTCTGGGCCTTCCGCTGGGACGACTCGCCGGCTCTGGCACGCACCTTCCGCCTGTTTACCATACTCGCGGCGATGCTGGTATTAGGCGTGTTTGTATTCATGCGGCAATATCTTCAGGACCAGGCCTTGATCCGTCTGCTCGAAGATTCGCGCCGCAGCTTCGAGAACGAGCGGCGCTTGCAGAGCCACCTGGTGCAAAGAGAGAAGCTGGCGTCCTTAGGCCAGTTGGTTGCCGGCGCGGCGCATGAGATCGACCATCCCCTGATGGCGATCATGGGGGTTTCTGAACAGCTGTGGTCGAAGGAGCGCTTGACCAGCGAGCAGGACGCCCTCGTGCGCAAGATTGTGAACCAATCTCAGCGCACCCGCGACCTGGTAGCGAACCTGCTCAGTTTCTCGCAGCAAGGTTCCACGGAGAAAACGATGGTGGATTTGTGCACCCTTCTGCAGCGGAGCGTACAAATGCGCGGACTGCAGCGGCACGATCAGAAAATCCGCATCGAAGCCTTGATCCAGCCCAACGTGCCCCTGGTGTGGGGCGACGGCCACCAGTTGTTCCAGGCATTCGCCCAGATCGTCGACAATGCCTTGGACGCACTCGAGGAAGCCGGCGGAGGAGTGCTTCAAGTCAGCGCCCTCATTCAGGAAGAAGAAGTGGTCGTCCAGTTCTCCGACAACGGCCCCGGCGTGAAAGAGCCGCATCGCGTCTTCGATCCTTTCTACACCACAAAGCCGATCGGCAAAGGCACAGGCCTGGGACTCAGCGCAGTCTATGGTGTGGTGCAGGACCATCAAGGACAGATCACCTGCCAGAACAAGCCGGAAGGTGGCGCAGTGTTCGTGCTCCGCCTGCCCCTGACGAAGCAGGCCGATCCCCAGGCGCTCGCCGCAGCCCAGTCGTAAGAAATGCTCATGTGGGGACAGCCGCCTCGGCTGTCCCGCCGAGCACAGCGAGGCGGCCTCTTCGCCGCCGGCGAATTATGAGATGCGAGCCCCACCTCCGCTCCCCACCATTCCTGTAACATTAATTCCGATGTCCGAACCGCTCACTCACAATTCCGCGCGTGTTCTCGAGTTCGACGCTCTGCGCGAATTGCTGCGCGGATACGCGTCCTCGCCGCCAGGCCAGGCGAGGATCACAGCCCTCGCGCCTTCCACCGATTCTGCCTGGATTGCCGAGCAGCAAGAGCTGACCGCAGAAGTAAGGGAGTTCCGCCGCGTGGGCGGCCACTTCGATTTTTCTGGCCTGCTGGATATCACCAAGCTCGTAAAGAAGTCCCGGATCGCAGGCGCTGTGCTCGAAACCACGGAGATTCGTGACGTCCTACTCGTAGTCGACCGCGCCGCGGAGTGGCGCGAGATCGCGTTTCATCCTCCCGCGAACATGAACACCGAATGGCGGCGGGTACAGGCGCTTTCTCAAGGCATCTCCGACTTCACCGAATTCCTGCGGTTCTTTCGTAACAAGATTCAGCCCGACGGAACGCTGGAAGACCGCGCCTCGCACGAACTGGCGCGGATTCGCCGCGACATCGAAAAGCAAAGGCGGGTAATTCAGGAATCGCTGCGCGGATATTTACGGCGTCTGGCCGAGGGCGGCGCGGTGCAGGACGAACTCATCACCATCCGCGGCGAGCGCTTTGTCATCCCGGTGAAGGTTGAACAGAAACGCCGCGTGCAAGGCGTGGTCCACGGAGCAAGTTCGAGCGGGCAAACCGTCTTTGTCGAGCCGCTCGAAACCATCGAGCAGAACAACGAGTTGGTGCGGCTCCTGGACGAAGAGCAGGCAGAAATCCATCGCATTCTGCTGGAGATGACCCGCCGCATCGGCGAACAAGCGGAGGCAATTCTGGCATCGACGGAAGTGCTTAGCGAATTGGAACTACTGTTCGCCAAAGCCCGCTTCGCCGAACAATACAACTGCGTAGCCGTTACGTTGAGCGGGGACGAGCCAGCCTCCTCTGGGGACGGCCCGCGTGTGGACGGGCACTCTTGCCCGTCCGCGAGCGAAGTTCGCTTGCTTCTCCACAACGCCCGACACCCACTCCTGGAAAGAAATCTAAACCTAACAGGCGCCACAGTAGTTCCAATCACAGTAGAACTAGAGGGCACCCGCCGCCAGCTGGTAATCACCGGCCCCAACACCGGCGGCAAAACAGTGACGCTAAAAACGGTGGGACTGCTAGCTCTCATGGCGCAATCAGGAATCCCGGTCCCCGCCGACCGCGCCGAAATGCCAGTGTTCGACGCTGTGCTCGCCGATATCGGCGACTATCAATCAATCGAGCAGAACCTCTCAACCTTCTCCGCGCACGTCACCAACATCGATTTCATTTCACGCACTGCCACCGCGCAATCTCTGGTGCTGCTGGACGAACTCGGTTCGGCCACCGATCCCGAAGAAGGCGCGGCGCTGGCCGTAGCGATCGCCGGATACTTCGGCAGCATCGGCTGCATGACCGTGATCTCAACCCATCACACGTCGTTGAAGGTCTACGGAGCCAATACTCCGGGAGTAATCAACGCATCGGTGGGCTTCAACGAGGCCACGCTGCAACCCACATATGAACTGAAGATCGGAGTGCCGGGAGCGTCGGCGGGCATCAACATCGCCCAACGTCTGGGACTCAATCTGACAATCGTCGAGGCGGCTCGGTCAAGGCTGGGCACGCAGGCGCGCGACGTCGGCGAATTTCTGGACAAACTTCACGCCGGGTTGCGCGAGATGGAAAGCGAACGCTTGCGCTTGAAAACGCGCGAACAGGAACTGGAAAAAGAGAAAACGCGCCTGGCGGCCGAGGGCAAGAAAGAACAGCAGGCAAAAACCCGTGAGATGGAGAAGAAGCTGGAAAGCGTCCTGCGCGACTTCGAATACCACGCCCGCGAAGCCGTGAACGCGGTCCAGGACAAGGCTGCAGCGCAGAAAGTTTCGAAAGAAGCCGAGAGAAAGATCGCAAAGCTGCGGCGCGAATTTCGCGAGCAGTTCGATTCCACGGTCGTGGCTCACGCCACCGGAGCCGATGAAGGCGATCCCCATGCCCAGCCGCAAGTGGTAAAGCGCGTCTCCGAAGGCGACAGCGTCAAACTGAAATCAACGGGCCGCGCCGCAACCGTCTTGCGCAAGCTGGATGATTCTCACATCGAAGTAGCGATGGGCGCAATGAAAATGAAGATCGCCCGCGACGATATTGCCGAAGTATTTAGCAAAGCGCGGCCCGGAGATTCTCCGCTGAAAGCAGCCCGGGCCCGCGGAATTTCCGTGTCGCTGAACAACGAAAACGAAAGCCAGAACGCGCCGTCTGAAATCAATGTGATCGGCTACAACGTAGACGACGCAACCCGTGCCGTAGAAAAGTTCGTCGACCACGCATTCCTGGCCGGACTGCCGCGAGTGCGAGTAGTCCACGGCAGCGGCATGGGCATCCTCCGCAAAGCGCTGCGCCAGGCTCTGCAGCAGCATCCGCACGTAGAGTCAGTAGCCGAACCTCCGCAAAATGAAGGTGGCGGCGGGGCTACGGTAGTTGAGTTGAGGCTATAGGCTTGTCATGCTGAGCGAAGTAGGATTGTCCGAAGGACGATCCTACGCAGTCGAAGCATCCCTAAACCTCACAATGACTGCCAGAGAGCGGCGAAGCTACTGCGTATACATAATGGGCAGCCTGTCGGGAACCCTCTACGTAGGTTTCACCGGCAATCTGCACAAGTGCGTGTTCGAGCACGAGTTCCACAAGACGGAAGGCTTCACCAATAAGTACGATGTCGAGCGCCTACTGTACTGGGCGTCTTACGACGATGTGCACATGGCCATCGCGCGAGAAAAGCAGTTGAAGGGTTGGTCCCGAGCGAAGAAGATCGCGCTGATTGAGTCGCGGAATCTGCATTGGTTGGACCTCGCCAAAGAATGGCCCCCGTGGATGAGTGCGAATGATGCAGATAGAGCCGCATCTTAAGATGTGATCAAATCACACCCTTCCCGCACTCTGTCATGCTGAGCGAAGGAGGATCGTCCAAAGGACGATCCTCCGCAGTCGAAGCATCCCTATAACTCACACAACTGCCGGAGGCGGCGAAGCCACTCCGCGTACATCATCGGCAAACCAAGCAGAGCGGTGGCACTCTTAGGGATGCTTCGACTCCGCTCAGGACGACAGAAGAAACCAATAAAGATGGCGTTTTCCTAGGCCGTCAACGGCATACCAGCTTATTCCACAGCTTCTCCACAGCAATCCCGCTCCGGTATATTCCCATCAGCGGCCCTCTGGCGCACAATCCCAAGAGGAGAAGTGTAGTCCCCTCGAGTCCGCACTCCATCCATGCCCACAGAAGATTTCAAAGAGACGGTGAAGCAGCAAGCCGACATCGTCCGCATCATCGGCGACTACATCAAGCTCAAGAAGGCCGGGGCGCAGAACTATTCCGGGCTGTGTCCGTTTCACGGGGAAAAGACGCCGTCGTTCTCCGTGCATGCCACGCGCCAGTTTTATCACTGCTTCGGCTGTGGCGTCTCCGGGGATGTGTTCAGCTTCGTCCAGAAGATCGAGAACATCACCTTTCCTGAAAGTGTCCGCCTGGTCGCGCAGAAACTGGGTATTCCACTTCCGAAGGCGACGTACTCCAGTCCGGGAGAAGCCAGAGACGCCAAGCTGCGCGCGCAGTTGCTAGACGCGCAGGAACGCGCCGCCACATTCTTCCAGGAATGCCTGAAGCGTCCCGAAGGAGCGCGGGCGCGAGAGTATCTCACCAGCCGCGGATTGAACGAAGAAACGATAGCGCATTTCCGCATCGGCTACGCCCCCGATTCCGGCTTCCTCCTCCGCGACCGCCTGACAAACGAGTTCAACGAAGAAGCGCTGCGTGAGAGCGGCCTCTTCTCGTGGAAGCAGGAAGACGAGCTTCGAGCGAAGCCTGCCCTGAGCGAAGTCGAAGGGGGCTCCGGGCTTCGGCCAGCCAGTCCTGAGCAGGATGAAGATTTGCCGAAGCCCGAAAGCCGAAGCCCGAAGCCCGCATCCGCCATGTACTCCAAATTCCGCAACCGCCTAATGTTTCCCATCGCCAACGACGCAGGAAAGATCATCGCGTTCACCGGACGAACCCTCGCCACCGACGAGAAGTCGGGTCCGAAATATTTGAATTCGCCGGAGACGGGAATCTATTCCAAAGGCCGAGTCCTGTTCAACCTGGATAAAGCCAAAGAAGCGATCCGCAAGCTGGACTACGCCATCCTGGTCGAAGGCCAGATGGATTGCATTTCCGTCTACGCCGCCGGATTTCATAACGTGATCGCCAGCTCAGGCACCGCCTTCACCGAGATTCAGGCGAAACTGCTAGGCCGCTTCAGCAAGAACGCCGTAGTCAACTTCGATCCGGATACCGCCGGAGCCAAAGCCACCGAGCGCACGCTCGGCTTGCTGGTCGAAGAAGAATTTCAGATCAAAGTGCTGACCCTCGAGCAGGGTTTCGATCCCGATCTCTACATCCGGCGCAAGGGCAAAGAAGCCTACGGTGAAGCGCTGCGCGGTTCACAAAAGTATTTCGACTATCTCATCGACCGGGCCCGAAGCAATTTTCCCGTGCGCACTCCCGAGGGCAAACAGAAAGCGGTGAACTACCTACTGCCGCACATTCAACGTGTCCCCAGCAGGATCGTCCGGGACGAGTTGAGCCAGGAGATCGCCCAGAAGATGGGCATCGATTCGGCCGTGTTGCGCCAGGAACTGCGCCACGTAGCGTCTGAGCGTTCGGCGGCAGCCTTGAAAGCACCAGCAGAAGGACAGGCCACAGACGCCGAGCGCATCCTCATCCGCGCACTGGCGTCGGCGCGGCAAATGCAACCGGGTGAGCACGTCTCCGCGCGCGATGGCGCAGAAGAAGACTTCGACCCCGCCCGCCAGGCGCAATACGCCTTTCAGAGTGAAGCCCTCCATCGCGGCCTCGCCACCGAATCGCTGGTCGACGCCCTGCTCAACGCCGGAGCCGAACTTGCCGATGTAATGGAAGTGCCGTGCTCCGAAACCGAGCGCCGCATGCTCGCTTCCATCCTGTTGAAAGAGGACGAAGAACTTAGCCCCGAGCGCCTCGAGGGCGCAGTCCGCGCCCTGCGCCGCATTCACTTGCGCCGCCGCCTCGAACACGTGCAGCGCGAACTAACCAAACCCGGCGTGAGTGAAGATAAAGTACTCAGGAACGAGCTGCTGCTGGAAAAGGCTCGCCTAAGCCGCGCGCTAAGGGATCCCAACCTCGCAGAAGACGGCTTACGAACTCATCCCGGAAACAAGAAAAGTGCTTGAAACAAAACAGCGGTTAGAACCATCTAAGTATTTAGCAGAGTTATACATAGCAGCGGACGGCGGAGAGATCTGCGGGGCAACTGATAGACGGAGCAGCACTTATGTGCTAAACTCCATAAGTTTGTGCGAGGCGCACAACTCCGCGCTACCCCAGATTCCCACCTTAACAGGCCGTACCACACGCTCCGCGCGGGCGAATTGAAGATTTGAGGAACTCCTCTTGGCTCTTGAAGACAAGTACGACGACATAAAAAAGCTGGTCGACGCCGGCAAAGAGAAGGGCTATTTAACCTACGACCAGGTCAACGAATTAATACCACAGGATGTGGTGAGCCCCGACGACTTGGACGACCTGCTGACTACGATCGGCACGCAAGGCATTGATGTGCTCGAGGGGCCGAAGTCGCCTTCAGCCACACTCGACAAAAAGTTTGATGAAGGCGAGGAGAGCGACGACGTCGAACTCGACCTCACTCCCGGCGCACTCGAAAAGACCAACGACCCCGTCCGCATGTACCTGCGCGAGATGGGCACCGTTCCCCTGCTCACCCGCGAAGGCGAAGTCGAAATCGCCAAGAGAATAGAGCGCGGCCAGATCCGCGTGCTAAAAGCGCTATCCCGCTCCCCTATTGTAATCCACGACCTTCTCGCCATGGGCGAAGATCTCAAGAAGGGCGTGCGTTCGATCAAAGAAGTCGTGACCTTCGATGAGGAGGAGATCACCGACGAGATTCTGCAGAATCGACTGAACGAGTTTACCGGCAAGATCGACGCCATGGCCAAGCTGTACAAAAAAGTCGCCGTGGTGCAGGAAAAATATGCGGCAGTCTCTCTGAAGAAACGGCCGAAGGATCATCGCCGCGCCCGCCGCAACTTTGTCCGCGCCATCGTGCGAGTTTCCATCGCGGTGCGCAAGTTGGGCTTCACCAACAACGAACGCAAGCGCCTCATCGACCGCGTCAACAAGACGGTCGACAGCATGCGTTCACTCGACCGGCAAGCTGGCAACCTCGAGCGCAAGGCCGACGCCACGCGCAGCGAAGACCAGAAAAAAGAATACCGCCGGCAGGCGCGAGCCGTCCGGGGCGAGATCGAAAAGCTCGAAGTCGAAGCCGGACTGTTGTTCCCGGAGATCAAGCGCACGCAGCGCGAAATCATCCAGGGCGACATGGACGCGGAGCAGGCCAAGCGCGAGCTGATTGAGGCCAACCTCCGTCTCGTGGTATCGATCGCGAAAAAGTACACCAACCGCGGCCTGCAGTTCCTCGACCTCATCCAGGAAGGCAACATCGGCCTGATGAAAGCCGTCGACAAATTCGAATACCGCCGCGGCTATAAGTTCTCCACGTACGCCACGTGGTGGATCCGGCAGGCGATTACTCGTGCAATTGCTGATCAAGCGCGTACGATTCGCATCCCGGTGCACATGATCGAAACCATTAACAAGCTGATCCGCACCTCGCGGCAACTTGTTCAGGAGTTGGGACGCGAACCTACCAGCGAAGAAATCGCTAAGAGAATGGACATTCCCGTTGCGAAAGTGCGGAAAGTCCTGAAGATCGCGCAGGAACCAATTTCGCTCGAGACTCCGATCGGCGAAGAAGAGGATTCGCATCTCGGAGACTTCATCGAAGACCGCGCCGTAGTCTCGCCCGCAGAAGCGGTAATCAACGTGAACCTCAAGGACCAGACTGGACAAGTCCTACGCACGTTGACCCCGCGCGAAGAAAAAGTAATCAAAATGCGCTTCGGCCTCGAAGACGGCAGCGAGCACACGCTCGAAGAAGTCGGTCAGTCTTTCGCAGTAACCCGCGAACGCATCCGCCAGATCGAAGCCAAGGCGCTGCGCAAACTAAGGCATCCATCGAGGTCACGCAAGCTGCGGGCGTTCATGGATGGAGTCAGGGACTAGATTAAGAATTAGCCACCGATTTTCACGGATCGGCACGGATGGATCATGAGGCACGACTTCGGTCGTGCCTTTTTATTGCGCTAAAGAGTGATCGGTAATTGCTGCCAGACTCCGCCCACCCAACAATAATCCTACTTCGCATGTGTTGACGGACTTTATGGTCCATGTCATACTCCAACACATGAGTACAACTGAGAAGCTCGAAACCGTATGGTTCACGACGAAGGGGCAGGTTGTCATCCCACTTCGCCTGCGCAAGCAATTCGACATCGAGGATGGGACAAAGGCCGTGGTCCAAGCCACAACGGAGGGAATCCTTCTCAAACCCATGACCGCGGCGCTTATCAAGCGCGGGCGCGGCATCCTCAAGCGCACGCCAGGAGGCAAGCCGCTGAGGGAGGACTGGGCCGAGCACAAGAAGCAGGAACGAGCACTCGAGGGGCGACATGCCGGCTAAGGTGCTTGACAGCTTCGCTCTTATCGCCTACTTCCGCGACGAGCCGGGCGCGGAGACGATGGAAGATATGCTGGTCTCCGCCGGCAAGAAGGACAGCCCGCTCCTCATGACCGATGTGAACTACGCCGAGGTGAAGTACTCCATCGTGAAGAAAGACGGCGCGGAAGCGTGGGCGGAAGCCGCGAAGGTCCTTCAGGGCCTGCCGATTGATTTTCATTCCACAACCCGCGCGCTGGCCGACACCGCGGCCGATTTCAAGGCGCGTTTCAAATTGAGTTTGGCCGACGCCTTTGCCGCCGCGCTGGCAAAGGAAAGGAAAACTGAGCTCGTCACCGGCGACCCGGAATTCAAGCCGCTCGAAAGGGAAATCAAGATTCACTGGCTGAAGGCCGCTTGACTCTGAACGACTTTACGCGGCGCTGAAGCGCCGCCCTTCCACGGCGATTTCTTGCGCCCGCGATTTCTCGCTGCCGCGATTTATTCCACGGTTTTCCTCAGACTTCCACAAGGAAGTCTCACCCTCCACAGTTTCTGCACAAGCGGGTCATGTTTTTCTGTTGCGGCTCGCAACTTTCCAGATGAGAGTGGGTTCAGCGAAAACGTGGCATTCTCAAAGCTTGCCAACTGATGATTGCGGTGACGCCGGTGGCAGACTGGCAATTCTCGAGGGTGAATTGCCAGGGGAAATTCGGAGACGCGCGTGAGTGCGTGCCGGTTGCCCGGGCATTGCGGCCTCCTATTCAGCTTGCTCCTTGAGCCGGCTGGACCGTTGGCTTACTGCAGGGTTGCAGAGAAGTGATTCTTCGAATCGCGCATCTGCGGCCAGTACTTGGTAAAAGTGGCACTCCTTGTGAGCGCTGTCGGACCAGTACCGTCGTCTCGCCGCTCCTAGCGGCGGGAGGCAAGATGTAGAGATCCACGAACGATGCGGCGCCGATGGCTGGTCGGCGCCGCATTTGTTTTCGGCACCTTGCCATTCGCGCGAATATGGCAAGCCGTAAGCGACCCAATGCATCAGATTGACTGAGGCGCTACTGCGGTTCGTTTTCCCCCGGTCTTCCACAGCATCTTCCCCGTCCTTCACAGCTTCTGCGCAATTCTTGAGGCGTTTCGCTTTACGTTCGCTTATTCATAGCGGATGATTACGGTAGACCTATTATCAAGTGCTCACAAGAATTAAGTTCGCAAAGATCGAGAGAAGCGTGGATGCGTTTTACGCGCTATGCGAGAAGATCACTCTGAGGACGATCCTGTTCGGATGTTTCATGGCGGAGGTTGGCAGGTTTGTTCTTTGGCTCTTTCGATGATCTGAGGGAGGAAGGATGTTCAAGAGAATGACGGAAGCATTTAGCCCAGGTGACGACGATACAGACCTTGGGCCTAACGGAACCAATGAGAATCCAGAATACACGGACGACGCGATCTGTTCGTTTTGCGGAACCGAGCTTGACGGAGCGGCCTTTCAATGCGCCAAATGCAACCTGTTGACGTGCGGCTAGTGCATCTGCCGAGACGGATCCTGTCCAGATTGCGTGGGGTTAGGAAAACCGGACCTACCCGAGAGCTAAGAAATAGCTGCATGCGCTTACTCCCTGCAGGCCTGTGGCTCCACGATGTTCAGGCGGAGGGCCCGGTTTTTCCGAAGGCCTCCACAAGAAATTGGATGCAATTCACAGGTTCCCCACAGATTCACAGCTTCTCCACAGGAGCCTTCTCCCAACATTCGCCCCTCCTTGCCGCAATGTCGTCGAGCAGAATCTTCAGCCAGCTACGAAGACATCCACGTGAGTCAATTGCTAGCTGGCTACCAACTCGCGTCATCTATAATTTTGTTGTTTCGCTTTATATTCTCCTGTATCATAATTGGTGCAGATTGAGGATTCTTTCGCGCAAATGGCTATATCTGACTACGCACCCCTTAGCGGTCTTCCGGCGAACGTAGATGCCGAGAAATCGATCCTAGGCGCGATCCTCCTAGACAATTTTGCCTATAACCAGGCGGCCGAGCATTTGCGGGTTGAGGACTTTATGCTCGACTCGCACCGGCGGATCTATGGGCGGATGGTCGATCTGGCGGAATCGTCGCGTCCGATCGACATGATTACGCTGATCGAGGAACTTGATCGGCACAAAGACCTGCAGGCGATCGGCGACGTGGGCTATGTGTCGAGCCTGCTGGATGGGGTTCCCGATCGGCCGAGCATTGAGCACTACGTCAAGATCGTTCGCGACAAGGCGCTGCTGCGCGGGCTGATTCATGCGGCGAATACGGCGATTGCGCGGGCTTCCGATCAATCGGATGCCGCTGAGGAAGTGCTTAGCGATGCCGAAGCTGCGATCTTCCAGCTCTCGGAGAAGCGCATTGGGCGCGGGTTCATGGGTGTGCAGGAGATTGTCCGCGAATCGTTCGGCTCGGTGGACGCTTTGCTGCAACGGGGTCAGCGTATTACTGGACTGGCCACGCACTACGAGAGTCTCGACGAGATGACCAGCGGATTGCAGCGCTCGGATTTGGTGATTATTGCGGCGCGGCCTTCGATGGGAAAGACCGCATTCGCCATGAACATTGCCGAGAACGCGTCCATTAAAGACCAGCAGGTGGTGGGAGTGTTTTCGCTGGAGATGTCGCGCGAGGCGTTGTTGTTGCGCCTGCTGTGTTCGACAGCGGAAGTGGACGCACACAAGATGCGCACCGGTTCGCTCTGGCAGGACGACACGCGCAAGGTGGTGCGCGCCATGGAACAGTTGGCGCACGCACCGATTTACATTGATGACACTCCTGGAATTTCGCTGAGCGAGATGCGGGCGAAAGCGCGGCGGCTGAAGCAATCGCAGGGCAGGCTGGACTTGATTATCGTGGATTATTTACAGCTCATGTCTGGCGGAAGCAAGCGCTACGAAAACCGCACACAGGAAGTGTCTGCGATTTCGCGTGGACTGAAAGCGCTGGCCAAGGAGCTGAGCGTGCCGGTGGTTGCGCTCTCGCAGTTGAGCCGCGCTCCGGAGAGCCGGGGCGGGGACCATCGTCCGCAGCTTTCGGATTTGCGCGAGTCGGGATCGATCGAACAGGATGCCGATCTGGTGATGTTTATTTTTCGCGAAGAAGTTTACCGGCAAGACGATGAGGAGTTGAAGGGCAAAGCGGAGATCATTATTTCGAAGCAGCGTAATGGGCCGACGGGCAAGCTGATGTTGGCCTTCCGCAAGAGCTGCACCCGGTTCGAGATGATCGCAGATGGAGGCGGGGCGCTGGAGGAGTGATTCCGAGAGATACAGGATTCCCTGTAGTTCTGCGAGGTAAGTCCCTTAGGCGATTCGAGTTGCGCGACGCAAGGCGTGCTGTGGAAAAGCTTGTGGAATTACTGACCAAGGGGAGAATGTCTGCTGGTAAAGATTTGTCATGCAGTTCGGCGAAAGCGGATTTCAAACCTCTAAGGCTCTGAATAGTAACCAGTTAGGCAATTCATTCGGCATTAACATGGGCGGGAGCGAGGGGAACCTAGCTTATTTCCGCTTCGGGGTTTTGCACATTTTGGGGTTCTGACCTTCAGATTTCGGGGTCCCCTAAGAGTCGCGCGCGCGGGGGCGCGCGCCACATTAAGTGTCTTCGCCGACCTTCAGTACGGCCAGGAAAGCCTCCTGGGGGATATCGACGCGGCCGATCCGTTTCATTCGTTTTTTGCCTTCCTTCTGTTTCTCGAGCAGCTTGCGCTTGCGTGAAATGTCGCCGCCGTAGCACTTGGCGATGACGTTCTTGCGAATGGCGGAAACGGTTTCGCGAGCAATGATTTTCGCGCCGATGGAGGCCTGGATGGCCACCTCGAACATCTGCCGAGGAATGAGTTGCCGCATTTTCGACACCAGCAATTTGCCACGGTCGTAAGCGAAATCGCGATGCACGATGATTGAAAGAGCATCGACCGGTTCGCCGGCTACGAGGATGTCGAGCTTCACCATGGGCGACTCCCAATAATCCGCGAGGTGATAGTCGAGCGAAGCGTAGCCGCGGGAAACTGACTTCAGGCGATCGTAGAAATCGAGCACGATTTCGTTCAGAGGTAACTCATAGTGCAACATCACACGCGACGAGGTCACATACTCGAACGTCTTTTGCTTGCCGCGCTTGTCTTCGACCAGTTTTAGAATTCCGCCGACATATTCTTCGTTGGTGAGAATCGTCGCTAGAATTACTGGCTCTTCGATTCTTGCGATCTCACTGGGGTCGGGCCAGCGCGAGGGATTGTCGACCTCGATCATCTTTCCGTCGGTTTTGTAGATTTTGTAGCGCACGCCGGGGGCGGTGGTGATGAGTTCGAGGGCGAACTCGCGCTCCAGGCGCTCCTGAATGATTTCCATGTGGAGCAGGCCGAGGAAGCCGCAACGAAAGCCGAAGCCGAGCGCCACTGAACTTTCGGGCTCGAAGAAAAATGAGGCATCGTTCAGGCGGAGTTTCTCGAGCGCTTCGCGCAGGCGGGTGTGCTCGTGCGCGTCCACGGTGTAGAGGCCGGCGAAGACCATGGGCTTGATTTCTTCGAAGCCGGGGAGCGCTTCGAAGGCGGGGTTGGAGTCGTCGGTGATGGTGTCGCCGATTTTCACGTCGGCAACCGTCTTGATATTGGCGATGAGGAAGCCGACTTCGCCCGCTTTCAGTTCCTCGATCTCCACTGGCTTGGGGGTAAGCACTCCGAGAGTTTCGGCGTCGAAGGTGGTGCCGTTTTGCCACAGGCGAATTCTCTGGCCCTTGCGCAGCGTTCCTTCGAAAACACGAGTCAGTATGACCACACCGCGATAGGGGTCGAACCAGGAATCGAAAACCAGCGCCTGCAGGCGATTATCAGGATTGCCTTTGGGCGGCGGAATGCGTTTCACAATGGCTTCCAGCACGTCGGGCACGCCCTGGCCGGTCTTGGCGCTGATGAGCACGGCATCGGTCGCGTCGAGGCCCACAGTGTTTTCGATCATCTCTTTGGTTCGCGGGATGTCGGCGCTTTGCAAATCGATCTTGTTGATGACGGGAATGATTTCGAGGCCGTGATTGATTGCGAGATAGGAGTTGGCGAGGGTTTGCGCTTCCACTCCCTGCGATGCGTCGACTATGAGCAAGGCACCTTCGCAGGAGGCGAGCGAGCGCGAGACTTCGTAGGAAAAGTCCACGTGGCCGGGAGTGTCGATCAGATTGAGCTGGTAGGTCTGGCCGTCGTGCGCGGTGTACATCATACGGACTGCATGGGCTTTGATGGTGATACCGCGTTCGCGCTCGAGGTCCATGGAGTCGAGGACCTGGGCCTGCATCTCGCGCGCGGTGAGCGATCCAGTGAGCTCCAGCAGGCGGTCCGCCAGCGTGGATTTGCCGTGGTCGATATGCGCGATGATCGCAAAGTTGCGGAGGAAAGCGGCGTCCATAGGCTGAAGGCTAATCCTTGATTTTAACAGGCGGGGAGCGGTTGGCAGGTCGGGGGTATCAAGCCAGGCGGCGGATGAGTTTGCCGGCAGTTGGGAAAACCGCCTTGCTTCGCTCGGCGGACCCTTCGGCTTCGCTCAGGGCAGGCAGCCGAGGCGGCTGTCCCCACATGGGTATTTTTCGCGCAGAGATTTCATCTCTTCTGTAGAATCCTGCCTTGTGAATGTGGAAGGGAGAACCATGCGCCAACTGACTGTTGCCGTTTTCTTGATATTGATTTGCTCCCTCTCGCTTGTGGCCCAAACTCTTTCGCCGCAGGTGCGGGGGTTTGTGAAGGTGGATGCGCCCGTGGCGGCCTTGACCCACGTGCGCGTGATTGACGGCACTGGGGCAGCGGCGCGCGAAGACCAGACCGTTGTGATTTCCAAAGGGAAGATCGAGTCGGTTGCCGATTCTGCATCGGCGAGTGTTCCTAAAGACGCACAGGTGCTCGACCTGCACGGCTATAGCGTGATTCCCGGCCTGGTGGGGATGCACGATCACATGTTCTACCCCTCCGGAGGAGCGATCTTCCACGAGATGGCGTACAGTTTTCCGCGTCTGTACCTTGCCGGCGGCGTGACCACGATTCGCACGACAGGCAGCGTCGAGCCTTATATGGATCTTGCCCTCAGGAAAATGATCGATCGCGGCGAGGCGCCTGGCCCTCATATCCACGTGACTGGGCCTTATCTGGAAGGGCCGGGCTCGTGGGCGCCGCAAATGACCGAACTGAAGACTCAGGAAGAGGCTGTGGCGACGGTCAATTTCTGGATTGATCGCGGGGTGGACAATTTCAAGGCATACAACTACCTTTCCCGAGCCGTGCTCAAGGCAGCCATCGACGCGGCGCACAAGGGCGGGGTCAAGGTGACGGGGCATCTTTGTTCCATCGGTTTCCGTGAGGCCGCTGCGCTGGGCATCGACGGCCTCGAACACGGCCTGGTGGTCGATACGGAATTTTTTTCCGGAAAGAAACCCGACGAGTGTCCAGACCCCTTTGCCGCCATCGCCGAACTCAGCAAGATGCACGTCGACGATGCTCCTGTTCAGGAGACGATCGGCGACCTGGTGGCGCATCACGTAGCCGTCACTTCGACTCTGCCGGTGTTCGAACTTTTCGTGGCGAACAAGACTCCGCTTCAACAGCGGGTTCTGGACGCCATGTCCGTCGAGGCTCAGAACCAATTCCTGAAGGCTCGAGTGCAATTCGCTTTGCCCCGGCGCGATCCCAAGACCGGCGATGTTGTGCCCGATCCATTCCCGGCGGCCTTTAGCCTGGAGATGAAATTTGAACGGGCCTTTGTGAAGGCTGGAGGATTGCTTTTGGCGGGCGAGGACCCCACCGGCATCGGTGGGGACCTGGCGGGCTTCGGCGACCAGCGCGAAGTGGAGTTGCTGGTGGAAGCTGGATTCACGCCGTTGGAAGCGATTCACATTGCTACGGCTAACGGCGCGCAGTATCTTGGGGAACTCGACCGCATTGGTACGATTGCTCCTGGCAAGCAGGCGGACCTGGTTGTGATAAAAGGCGATCCTTCGAAGAAGATCGACGACATCGAGAACGTGGAAACTGTCTTCAAAGACGGCGTTGGCTATGATTCTGCGAAGCTGATCGAATCAGTGCGCGGGCTTGTGGGAATTCGGTGAAACGCAGTGGTCAGTGGCTAGTGGTCAGTGAAAGGCCTCCTGACCGCGTGACTTTGGGCTGAATCTTTCAGCCAGAATCGGTCCGCATGCTTGTCCTTGCATCCGCATCGCCACGCCGCCAGGAGTTGCTGCGCAATGCTGGGATTCTGTTCACGGTGCAGCCCGCTGACATTGACGAAACTCCGCGCGCTGGGGAAGCTCCGCGAGATTGCGCCGAGCGTCTCGCCAGGGAAAAGGCGCTGGCGGTTTCCCGGAGCCGGCCGAAGAATTATGTGCTGGGCGCGGATACGATCGTTGTGGTCGATGACGTTATTCTCGGCAAACCTCGCGACGCAGAGGATGCTGCCCGCATGTTGCGATTGCTGTCTGGGCGGACGCATGCCGTGATCACGGGGGTGTGCGTTGTTGGACCAGTGGCTAGTGGTCAGGGGTCAGTGGTTAGTGACACCGAGATTGCTTCTGAGAGTACGCTGGTGACTTTTTGCAAGCTGTCTGAGGACGAGATCCGCCTATACGTTGCAACTGGTGAGCCTATGGACAAGGCGGGGGCTTATGCAATTCAAGGTATGGCCTCGCGGTGGATTCCGCGGATCGAAGGCGACTACAGTAATGTGGTGGGGCTGCCGGTGGCGCTGGTGTATGCGATGTTGCGAGAGCGAGGGGCAGTTTGAATAGTGGTGAAACGCGGCAAGGCTAGGACTTTTTTTCTTCCTCTTTCTTCTCCTTCTTTTCTTCTTCGGGGTCTTTCATCGCGGCTTTGAAGTTCCGGATGCCTTCGCCCATGCCTTTGCCCAGCGCGGCGAACTTACTGGTGCCGAAGATCAGAAGTATGATCGCTATGATTATCAGCAAGTGCAAAGGCTGAAAAAGACCTTCACCCATAAGTCCTCCCCAGAGTTTCCGGGCGCTCCCGGCAAATGCGCGTTGGCGCCCGAACTCCTTGCGAAAAGTCTAGGCCATGCGAACTTCGGAGTCAAAGAGCGCAGACGCGGTCATCTTCCAGCGCCAAGGCCATCGATGCTCACCAAGCTGGCCTCTTGAAGTCTATGCTAGAAGCGCAGGGTTCAGGAGGTTCGCCGTGATTCTCAAACGTTGTGTTCTGAAGCTGGCGTTATTCGTTTCGTGCGTGGCTCTGTCTTTGCTTTCCGCGCAAAGTTCTGCTCAGGCTCCGGTGGCCGCGCCGGGCGCACATCGCAAGACCAGTGAACCCTACACGGGAGACCTTTCCATTTTCGATTCTCCGGGGCGGGACAAGCGCCTGCAGATTAATCGCGTCATGGACATTCTGGGAATCAGTGCTGGTAAGACCGTCGCCGATATTGGAGCCGGATCAGGCTGGTTCACGGTACGAGCAGCGAGGCGCGTGGGCGAAGGCGGCGTGGTTTATGCGGTGGACATTAACCCCGAGTCGATCCGGTATGTCGACGAGCGGGCGGGGAAAGAAAAGTTGCACAATGTGAAGGCCATCCTCGGCAAGGCTAATGACCCACTTCTTCCGCCGGGTGCGATCGATGCCGTTCTGCTGCTGAAGACTTATCACGAGGTTGCAGATCCGGTCGCTCTGTTACAGAAACTGCGGGTGGCGCTGCGTCCTGGCGCCAAGGTTGGGATTATCGATCGCAATGGAAATGGCGAGGATCACGGGGTGGGCCGCGATGTCGTGCTGCATGAGGCGGCAGAGGCGGGATATCGTTTGCTGGAACAGTATGACTTTGTGAAGGGCGATAAGATGGATTATTTTCTGGTACTGGTTCCGCAGGGTGGCGTTCCGGGAAAGTAGCTTTTAAACGCTTTCGATCATCCCCGCCAAGAGCAACGCGCGCCGCGGTAATTCGGAAATGACAATGAATTCGTGGACGGCGTGCGCGCCGTCACCGACGCCGCCCAGGCCATCGAGCGTAGGAATGCCCATGCCGGCGGTAAAGTTGCCGTCGGAGCCGCCGCCTACGGAGGCCTCCTCGAGATTCCACTTCACCTGGCTCGCAATCTGCTGAGCTTTCTTGTACAGCGCCGCTACGCCCGGAGTTCGCTCCATCGGGAGGCGGTTAATGTTGCCTGTCACCTCGAGTTTGCAATGTTTGTCGAATGGTTTGAGAGAGCGCAGCTTGCGGTTGAGGGCGGCGGCTTGTTTCGCTTGCTTGATGCGGACGTCGAGTCCCACAGACGCCTCGGCCGCAACCACGTTTGTGCGCGTGCCACCTTGAATGACGCCGGGGTTTACCGACACGCCTTGGCGTAGATTATTCAGCTTCGCGATTGCCGCGATCTGGCGTGACAACTCAAGGATCGCACTGTGGCCTTTGCCGGGATCGAGTCCGGCATGCGCTGCTACTCCTTTCACACGCAGCGTATATTCACCGACGCCTTTGCGGGCCGTTTTGACGGCGCCTTTAAGTCCGGCAGCAGGCTCCAGCACCAGCACTCCGGCAGATTCTTTCGCTAGTGCCTCGGTGATCTTGCGCGAAGAATGGCTGCCGACCTCTTCATCGGAAACCAGAAAAACCGTGACCGGCCGCGGCAGTGCTCCGTGCCAGGCCCGCAGCGCCTCGATGGCGTGAAGGACGAGCGCAATGCCCGATTTCATATCGAGAACGCCCGGACCATGCATGCGTCCGTTCTCGATTTTGCACGGCATGTTTGCCAGAGTACCTAACGGATAGACGGTGTCGTAGTGGCCGAGGAGCAGGACCGGCTTGCGACTGGCGTTGCCGACAAAGTCGATTTGCAGACTGTCACCGAAGTCGTCGCTGCGGTGGAGTTGAGTTCGTCCGCCGAGCGCTTCGAACTTTTGTGCGAGGAATGCTGCGATGCGATCGATTGCTTGTTTGTTGTCGCTGGGGGATTCAATTTCGACCAGTTCACGAATCGTTGTCGCGATTCGATCCTGATGCTCCGAGAAATAGCGTAGGCGATTGGCCCACGCGGGCTGCGGGGCTGCTGCTGATTCTTTTGCTTTCTTGCCGGGCACAATTTCCTCTCGCCTACTGGAGTCGAGCTGCCGTAAATGCAACGGGGTACAGTATAATCTTCAGGCCGATTGAAACGACTATGCTCGAGAGCACTCCTCCAGATCCGGGCGCGACCGCACCGAAGACAGGGCTCGACATTCACGACATCCTGAAGATTCTGCCGCATCGCTATCCTCTTCTGTTGATTGACCGCGTGCTGGAGTTGAAACGCAAAGAGCGCATTGTGGCCATCAAGAACGTCACCATCAACGAACCGTTTTTCAACGGCCATTTTCCGGGATTGCCCATCATGCCGGGCGTGCTGATTGTGGAAGCCATTGCACAGGCCGGGGGCGCACTGCTGCTCACCGAGGTGGAAGATCGAACCGACAAGGTGATGGTGTTCACAGGGATTGAGCGGGCGAAGTTTCGGCGTCCGGTAAGCCCCGGGGACCAGCTGCGAATTGAGGTCGAAGTGCAGGGCTGGCGCGCCGTTCCCCGGATGATCGCCGTGAAAATGCACGGTGTGGCGTCGGTTGCGGGCAAGAAAGTGGCCGAGGCCACCGTATCATGCCAGCTGATCGATAGTTCGCGTGGGCGCGGTGATGGCTCTGATGGCGGTGGCGCGGCGGGGGAGTGAAGCGGCGTTCGGCTTCCGGCGTGATGAGCCGAACTTTCTGTGATTCCATGACTCGATCATGAATGTTCATCCCACTGCCATCATTGATGCGCGAGTGAAGCTGCCGGCATCGTGCCAGGTTGGGCCTTACTGCGTGATCGGCGCCGAGGTTGAATTGGGCGAGCGGTGCCGTCTGGTATCGCACGTCGCCATCCACGGGCCGACGAGGATCGGCGCCGACAATTCCTTTTTTCCGTTTTGCGCCATCGGCATGGATCCTCAGGATGTTACCTACAAAGGCGAGCCGACTCGGCTGGAGATCGGCGATCACAACGAGATTCGCGAGTGCGTCACCATTACGCGCGGCACGGTGAAAGGCGGCGGTGTCACTAAAATTGGCAGCCACACGCTGATCATGGCGTACGCGCACATCGGACACGACAGCGTGATCGGCGATCACTGCATGCTGGTGAACGGGGCGACGCTGGCTGGACATGTAACCGTGGAAGAGTGGGCCGTGGTGGGCGCGCTTTGTCCAGTGCACCAGTTCGTGCGCATTGGCGCTCACTCCTACATCGGCGGCGGCACTACCATCACGCAGGATGTTCTGCCATTTTCGATGACCTCGGCCGCGCGCGACACGCACGCGTATGGGATGAACAATGTTGGCCTGGAGCGGCGCGGCTTTCCCAAGGAACGCATCCGCAAGATTCAGCATGCTTACAGGATTCTGCTGGCGTCGAAGATGAATACGTCGCAGGCGCTGGAGAAGTTGAAGTCTGAGGCCGACCGCGGGGACGATGTGGAGATGATGATTCGATTCATTGAGGCGTCGGAGCGAGGAGTGATTAAGTAGCCAGTGGTCAGTGGCCAGTAAAATCCGGCACGGCTTATGCGCATCGGGCTTATCGCTGGCAACGGCACGTTTCCTCTGCTCGTTCTGGACGCGGCGCGGGCCGCGGGGTTCGACGTGGTTGTGGTCGCGATCAAGGAAGAAGCCTTCCCGGAGATCGAGTCTCACGGCGCGGCTTTGGTTCACTGGCTGTCGCTGGGCGAGCTGTCGAAGCTGATCGAGACTTTTCAGCGGGAAGGCGTGCGGCGCGCCGTGATGGCTGGGCAGGTGAAACATAAGCAGATTTTTTCGGCGATCCGGCCGGACTGGCGGATGGCCAAACTTTTGCTTTCACTTGCGACGCGCAATACAGACAGCCTGCTCGGAGCTGTGGCTAAGGTTCTCGCCGAGGAAGGCATCGCGCTGGAGAATTCGACTGCGCTGCTGGAACCGCTGCTGGTGAAGTCCGGAACGCTTACGCGTCGCGCACCCAGCGAGCAGGAACGCAAAAATATCGACTACGGCCGCACGGTGGCCCGCCAGTTGGCGCAGCATGACATTGGCCAGACGGTCGTAATCGCCGAGTCGGCTTGTGTGGCCGTCGAAGCCATGGAGGGCACCGATGCCACCATCGAGCGCGCCGGGCGCCTCATGGGCTCGCTTGGTGGCGATGCTTCCACACTCAGCCGCGCTCTCACCGTCGTAAAGATTGCGAAACCTAATCAAGATATGCGCTTCGATGTTCCCGTGATCGGAGTGAAGACCATCGAACTGATGCAGGCTGCGGGCGCGTCCTGCCTTGCGCTGGATGCGGGGAAGTGTTTGTTGCTCGATGGGGAGAAAGTTCTCGACGCCGCAAATGCTGCAGGGATCGCGGTTGTGGCGGACTTGGTTTGATTGGGGCGTGGGTTCGGATGGTCCAGAACTAGTCGGCTCCCACCGAGCGACGTGCTCCTTGCGAGCTTGAAGCAGGACTTTTCCGCGTCTCTTGGAGAGCGCGCGTGAGATCGTGCGCGGTCTGCAAATTCATCCAAAACTCGGCGGAGTTCCTGAAATAGCCGGCCAGAAGCAGGGCGGTCTCTGGCGTGACTCCTCGCTTACCGCGCACCAGTTCATTCACCCGGTTCAAAGGGATGGCGAGAGCTCTTGCCAGTTTTGCCTGAGTCAGGCCCAAGGGCTCAAGAAATTCCTGCAACAGGATTCGTCCGGGATGGGTGGCGATACGGTGTCTTGGCAACATTCTAATTTCCCTCAGTGATAATCCGTGCATCGCACGTCAGACGCATTCTCGCCGGCGAAACGGAACACCACTCGATACTGATCGTTTACTCGTAGGCTGTAAAATCCTGCCCAATCGCCTCGCAGCTTCTCCAGCCGGTTTGACGGCGGTACGCGCAGGTCCTCCAGCGTGGTGCTGGCATTCAGCAAATCCAGCTTGGCCTGAACCCGAGTCCACAAACTCTGGGCAATCTTCCGGGAGGGTTTTGTGTCATACCCATGAAAGATGTCTTCCGTCGTCTTGTCCCCGAAGGAGACAATCATTTCGTCAATTATACATGATTACCGTGTATGTGTAAATTTGTTGACTCACACCGCTTCAATGAGGGAAGTTAAGACATGATCTCTCCCAGCTCCGAACCCACGCTCATTGCCGACCAGCTTCGCCGGGCTTTTGAAGGCGATGCCTGGCACGGTCCTGCTCTGCTGGAACTGTTGCAAGATTTGGATGCCGCTACGGCGGCTGCCAGGCCTCTGCCCGATGTTCATAGCATCTGGGAACTGGTGTTGCACATCGCTGCCTGGGACGCGGCAGCTTGCCGTCGGCTGGCGGGAGAGAAATGGCAGCCGGAAGGCACAGCAAATTTCCCCATTCTTCCAAAGCCCACGGAAGCTGCGTGGCGCAAGGCCGTTGCTCATGCGAAGCGAGCGCACGATGTGCTGGTGAAGACGGTTGCGGCGTTGCCCGACTCTCGACTGCGAGAGGGCGTTCCCGGAAAGAAATATGATTTCTACTTTATGTTGCACGGAGTCGCGCAACATGAGCTCTATCACGCAGGGCAGATTGCGATTTTGAAGAAAGCGTCCCTCAGAGGCTAAAGCCCACCCTTTTGCCGAGTCCAGATGGCACGGCTGAAGCCGTGCCCTTCCCAAAACCTCTTCACCATTGCTTGAAGATAACTGCTACTGCGGCAACGATCATCGCGAATCCGACGGCGTGGTTCCACCTCACCGGCTGTTTCAGGTAGAACACCGAAAACACGGAGAACACAATCAGCGTAATGACTTCCTGAATCGTCTTGAGTTGCGCCGCAGTGAACTCGTAGGAGCCGATGCGATTGGCTGGCACCTGGAAGCAATACTCAAAGAACGCAATCATCCAACTGATCACGATTACTTTGAATAGCGGCACCTCGCGGTACTTCAGATGGCCATACCAGGCGAAGGTCATGAAAATGTTGGAAACCGTAAGCAGCGCAATGGTTCGCATGGGGTGAGACAGTTCTCCTTTCGTGAGCTTGAAACAACTTCCGCACGGATGCGACGGCGCGTTTCTGTTATCAAATTGAACGATACAAAATCAACTGCTCGGGCGGCATCGCGGTTTGCATTGACCAAGAAGCCGCCTCGCTTCGCTCGGCGGGCCTATTCCAAGATGCTCTTTCCTGGCTTTACGTTTACAATTTGTTGTTCCTGTTGGCAACCGGCTGGTGGAGAGTCACTGCTGCACGCTGAGAATCCGATTTCCGTCGCGGTGGTGGGAGTGGGCGTCTTCGGGCGCAATCACGCCCGCGTTTATCGGGAACTGGAGCAACAGGGCGAACCGGTTCGACTGGCAGGCGTAGTCGATCCTAATCTTGACCGCGCCGATGCGGTAGCGCGCGAGTTCGGCTGCCGGGCTTTTGGATCGGTCGAGCAGATGCTGACGACGCACAGCGAAATCCGCGCGGCGTCGGTGGCGGCGCCAACCGTGCATCATCTGGCGGTGGCACGTGCGCTCATGGAAGCCGGGGTTGACGTGCTCATTGAGAAGCCGCTGGCGGCATCACGGGCCGAAGGTGAAGAGTTGGTGCAGCTGGCAGACACGCACAAGCGCGTTGCCCAGGCCGGACATCTGGAGCGCTTCAACCCGGCGGTGCGCGCCACTATCCCACTGCTAACGCAGCCGATGTTCTTCGAAGTGCACCGGCTGAGCGTGTTTACTCCGCGCTCGCTCGATGTCGATGTGGTGCTGGACTTGATGATCCACGACCTGGACATCGTGCTTGCGTTCGCGAATTCTCCGGTGAAAGAGGTTCGCGCCGTCGGGCTACCGATTCTTTCCAGCAAAGTTGACATCGCTAATGTGCGGCTGGAATTCGAATCGGGATGTGTGGCCAACTTCACCGCCAGCCGCGTCTCCACCGAGCGCGTGCGCAAGCTGCGTTTCTTCCAGCCCCAGCAGTATGTCTCGGTCGACTATGGACGGCAAGAATTGCTCGTGTTCACCGTGGGAGCGGACGCATCGGGGACCGGCACTCCCACCGTCAACCCGCAGATTAAAATGGCTAAACCACCTGTGACTTCGGAAGAGCCTTTGCACGCGGAATTCAGATCGTTTCTGCATGCGGTGCGGCAGCGCTCTACGCCGGTAGTGCCGCTCGAAGATGGCCGCCGCGCTCTCGCCCTTGCACTCGATATTGTGGAGGCAATTCGCGAGCACGGTAAGAAGGTGGGACTTGCCAGCTTGGCGAAGGCGAAAAGTTAGCCTCGTTAAGAGGGGTTCGACCCTTCTAAAATCCGGGAGAGCCAGCCGGATACCCTTTCCGGGCCAGTTTCCAACCACTTCCAATGCAGCCGGGCACCGGTAGCGCGGAGCCCGTAGTATTCGTTGATGGGACGGTCATCCTGGATGGCGGGAGCATTTATATCCGCGGCGATCAACCAGTTGACCGGAACTTCTCTTTTCAGCATGGCCGCTAACTGCTGTTCAGCGGTTGGAAACGGCCCCCACTCTACCAGGTCAGACGCTGCATTCGAAGGCATGCGTCTAGCCAGTTCCGCGGCAGACAGAGGTGGGATAGGCTGGCGGCTGGCGAGGTAGTGGACGCCCATCCCCTCGATCGAGATAAACGCGCGGACGTAGGGGAATGACTCTTTCAAGGCGCGAGCAATGGCGGCGGTAGTCGCTAAATCACCACCGGGGTACCATTGCTGCAGGATGCCATCCTGCCGCAAACGCTTTTTGGCGGCAGCATAGAACTCGCGCGAGTACAGCAGGCTTGAGCCCGCGGCCTCTACCGGCGGCGGCGGATCGATTATGATCACATCGTACTGTTCAGAAGTGCGCTCAAGAAAACGGCGGCCGTCGTCAACTACAACGTGGGAGTGGGGCGACTTCAGCACTTCACGGGCATCCGCGTGGTAAAACCAGAAAAGCGCCGGAACGCTGGGGACGAGATCCACCACGGTGGAATCGATTCCCCAGGTTAATGCCGAACGGTGCGTTGTGCCCATGCCGAAGCAAATGACCAAGGCATTCTGGGGAGGACGGTCGAGGAACGCAAGGGGCATGGCAGCCATCAGTTTGGTGATGGGGGTCAGGACGGTCATACTCACGCCGTTAACGTAAAGGCCCTTCTGCATTCCCTGGCCACCCGCAATCACTGTGGCGGTGCTGTCACGGCGAACCTGCGCCCCCGAAATCTGTTGCACATAGCTGCGGGTCGTAAAGATCAACCCGAACGATGCCAACAGAACCACGACGTACGCCATGGCGTGCGGAGTCGTGAAGCGTTTTGCCGAGCTAACCTGGGACCCAGTTCGGAATAAGGCGAACGACAAAGCGATCAGCAACCAAGGCAGAGCAAGCGCCGTAAGGGCGTACCGCTCATCGAGATGCGGCAGCAAGATAAAGCCGGCAACAAGCGGACCAAGAATACAGCCGGCAACATTTACCGCGTAGCCGAGTCCGGCTCGATCCGGGTCGCCTTCCGAAAAACGGTCGACCAGCCTTGGAGTCAGGAATCCCAGAAGACCGCTGAAGACGGCGATACCCAGGGGTACGCGCAGCCACCAAGGAAGCTGCTTCAGGCGGGGGTCGGCGGTGAGTAGAGGAATTAAGGCGGCGAGCCAAACGAATAGCCAAACCAAAGCGCCCTCGTCCTTGTGCCGGCGGCTCCAGATGCGGTACACACTGGACCCGATGAAGGTCGCGGCCAGATAAACACCCAGAATGCTTGCGAATGAATAGACCACATTCCCCAGGTAGATTGCGTACTGCCTGGTCCAGACCAGCTCCATACCCATGCTGGTGAGTCCGGTGGCGAATAACAACCAGAGGGTGCCGTTGCCGAATATCTGACGCACGGGGAGCGATGGCTTATCGGCGGTATCCTGTTCGACCTGGCCGCTGCCGTCGGCCTGCGGAGCTTGCTTTTGGGCAATCCAAAGGGCTGTTCCGCAGACTAGAAGATTGAGCACCATTCCAAATCGCAGGGTGCCGGCAAAACCGAAGACCTCAATTAGAAGCAACGGAATCAATGATCCCGCAACGGCCCCAAGCACATTTGCGAGATAAAGAAAGCTGAACGAGCGTCGCGACTCAAGCCGCTTGTCGCTACGGATGGCAAACATACCCAGGGGGATGGTTGCGCCCATGCACGCGCACCACGGAACCAGACTGCAAGCCAACCAGACACCGGCGGCGACGTAGTAGCCCATTGACGACAAGGAAAGACTGTTTCCGACGTGCTCCAGCACCAAGCGGCCAGTCAGCAGTTCCAGCGGCACGACTACGGCGGAACAGCCAATGAACAGCTCGGCCATGGCGTAAAGATGTAATGGCGGAGCAGCGAGACGTCGCGCATACTTGCGCAAGAAGTGCCCAGCGGCCCAGGAACCGATGCCTAATCCCGCCATGAAGGTGGAAAGTACAATCGAGATCATGGCCGTGGTGACGCCAAATTCCGCCATCGCCAGGCGAAGCCAGATCAATTCGTAGAGGATGCTGCAGAACCCAGAAATAAAGAAGAATGCAAAGTACCAATTCCGGCCACTCGTCGCAACCCCGGCCTCTTCCGTTCGCGTCGCCTCAGGCTCGAAGAGAGAAACTTCCATTGTCGGCATCGTCTCAGTGCTCACAGGTTACTCCTTTAGCGTCGGGCAGCTCGAATCGTTTGGTCGTATTGTTTCTATGGTAAAGGCGCAAGAACGCTCGCTTAAGTCTCGCAGTTAGTTACAGGGTGACAGGCCAAGTAACTTGCTGTCATGGTAACGAAAGTCACTTGCCAAGCGAGCCATGGCTCGTCGAACGACCACGGGATCACAGCTCGCTCTCGATCAAAAAATGATTGCCTGCGGGCTGTATGATAATGGTTGGATGGCATTTCCTGTCCGAGTCTGCGCGGTCTGCTCAGAAGAGTTCGAGCTGAAGCCCGATAAGCCTGGCTTTGCCAACCGCTGCCCGGCATGCAGCGAACCCGAGCGCGCTGAACCCGTAACGAAGCAGGACATAGACGCCGACGAACGCAAGGCTCTGACGGAGGCGAACGAGGCTCGAAGACGAGCGATGCGCGACCTCCTCTACCGCAAAGATGGCTGACGTCCTTCCGATGGAATCCGCCTAGGTAAAGGCAAGTTCTAAAGCATAGATTCGACAAGGTTTTACAAATGTTTACACACCTAAGTCTCGCTTCATTTTGTGAGTGAGCAGAATCCCTTGAAAGATGCGAAAATGAAGGTAGCTTGGCCGGGTCTGTTCGCTCGAGTCATCCGATTGAAAGCCGGATGCAACGAGGCGACGGGAATGCGTGTCTAACGGACAAGCTCAGTTCATGCCCATCACGCAAATTCCATTCCAGGATCCGGTGGCTCCTCCGGAGAAGTCGCAGGCGGAGCAACTAGGGCTGTACGATGCCCAGGGATGGGAGACGGCCTACCGAGATCTGGATAACGATGCTGCCCGCGTGCCGCACCTGCTTATCCAGTTGCAGGACGATCTGGCGCGCTCGCGCCGCAGGGAAGCCGCGTGGATTTCCATTATTGTCCACATGATTCTCATCCTTTTCATTTTTAATATGCAAAGGTTTGAGAAATACCTCCCTTGGCACTCCGCGGTAGTGGCGAAAAACTTGACCAACCTCAAGGATGCGACTTTTCTGGAGCTTCCGCCGGACTTGCAGAAAGTGCCGCATAAGTCGAACAACGTCATCTCCGATAAGGACCGGGTCGCTATGACGCGGCATCCGGAATTGAATGTGAAGGAATTGCGCAAGATTCTGGCGACACCGCCGCCGGGAGCGCCTGGCCTGAATGCGCCACAGACAGCGCAGCAAGAGCCGGCTCAGCCGCCGGCCAGCGTGGCGGAGAATCAACCCGCGCCCCAGCCACAGCAAGTGCCTCCGCAGATCGCGCAGTTACAAACTCCCAAGCCAGACATCGGGAAGGAGTTCAGCAAGTATGGCCGCTCCATGTCTGCGGGCGATCAGATTCAGGAGGCGGCTCGGGCTGCCAAACCGGGAGGTGGAGGCCAGGGTAGCGGCGGGGACTTTGGATTAGGCACAGGGGCGCACGGCCGCCAGGTAGGCAACCTTGAGATCCTCAGCGACACCATGGGCGTGGACTTCGGCCCCTACCTGCAACGTGTTCTCCACGACGTGCGGCAGAACTGGTATGACGCGATTCCTGAGTCCGCGCAGATGAAGCACGGAAACCTGATCATCGAATTCGCGATCACGAAAGATGGAAAAGTTGCGGGCATGAAGCTGGTAGCCACCTCGGGAGATATTCCGCTGGATCGCGCGGCATGGGCCGGCATCACGGGCTCGGACCCATTTCCAGCCTTGCCCAGCAATTTTGGCGGAGAATATCTCGCTCTTCGCTTCCGCTTTTTCTACAACCCCACCAAGGAAGAAAGAGAAGGACTGGAATAGTTCGAGCGCCGCGACTGTTGGCCGCGTTTCTTCTACCGCACCGGTCTTTTACCACACCCTGCAACGGTTTTGATTGACCATTGGCGATCCCGCCTTGCAGTGAAACGCTTCTTGAAATTCTGGCATGTTGGAAACCACACCGTTGGCGCGATATTTCTCTGGCGAATGCGGATCGACCGTAGCGCGCAAGCGCTTGGTTTCATCGCGGGTTTCGCCACACCAGCTTTGCCCGTAGCCCACGAAAAATCTCTGCTCGGGAGTGAGCCCGTCGAGCGGCTGCAGCTTCTCTCCCTTGGTGTCGGCCTGCCATGCCATGAAAGCGAGAATCAGACCACCCAGGTCGGCGGTGTCCTCGCCTAGAGTCAGCTTGCCGTTAATTTTGGTGTCGTCGATGATTGTGTAAGTTGAATATTGATCTGAAATGCAACTGGCGTGCTTCACGAATTCCTTCTCATCATCCGCGGTCCACCAGTCGCGCAGGTTGCCTTGAGCGTCGAACTGGCGGCCTTCATCGTCGAAGCCATGGGTAAGTTCGTGGCCGATGGTGCCGCCGGTGTCGCCGTAGTTCGGGGCCGCGTCGGACTTCGGATCGAAGGCGGGCGGCTGCAGCACCCCCGCCGGAAAGTTAATGTCGTTCATCTGCGGATCGTAAGATGCATTCACCGTGGGCGGAGTCATATCCCACTCGCCCCGGTCGAGTGGTTTGCCGATCTTGGCCAACTGCCGCTGGAATTCAAATTGACGAGACCGTTCCGCATTACCCAGTTCATCTCCGCGCACGATTTCAAGCTTGCTGTAGTCGCGCCATTTGTCGGGATAGCCGATCTTGTTGGCCATTCCGTGCAGCTTTATCAGAGCCTGCTGCTTGGTCGTTGCTGACATCCACGACAACGAGTTGATGTCCTGCTCCATTGCGGCTTCGATTTCCTTCACCATCTTCGAGGTTTCCTGTTTGGCCGATGGACTGAAATATTTCTCCACGTATACCTGGCCCAGCGCTTCTCCCAAATCGCCGTCCACGTATTGCGTGCAGCGCTTCCAGCGCGGTTGCAGCTCCTGCTGGCCGCGCAAGGTTTTGCCGAAGAAAGCGAAATTCTCGTTCAGAAATGTTGAGGAAAGAAATGGCGCATTCGCATGCACCAGGCGCCAACGAAGGTAGGTTTTCCAATCTGCCAGGCTTGCTTTGGCGAGTTCCTTATTCATAGCCTTGAAGAAGCCGGGGGACGCCACATTCAGCGAGCCCAGCGACGGCAAACCCACTTTGGCGAAATAGACCTGCCATGAAAAGCCGGGGCTGATCTTTTCCAGTTCGCCACTCGTCATCTTGTGATCCAGATTCTTAGGTTCTCGCCGCTCTACTCGCGTCATCGAACCTTGAGCCAGCGCGGTTTCAATGCGCATTACAGTCTGTGCTTCCGCCGCCGCGGTCTCCGGCCGATCACCCAGCAGTTCGAACATCTTCTGCACATGCGCCACATAGGCCTTGCGCAGATCTACCGACTTCGCATCGTCTTTCACGTAGTAATCGCGGTCGGGCAGGCCCAGTCCTCCCTGGTCAACTTCCGCAATGACTTGCGTGGCATCTCTGAAATCCTGGGTGGAATCGAAACGAAACAGGACGTTATCGTCGACCATGGCGGCAGCCACGGCGGCGATCTCCGCTTTTGAATTGATCTTCGTGATGCGCTCCAGATCCGGCTTCAGCAGCGCCGCCCCTTTGACTTCGATCGCCTTCTCGTCGACGCAGGAAGCGTAGTAATCGCCGATCTTCTGCATAACCGGGTTGCGCGTGGCGTCAGGGGCGGCAGCAGCCTCCAGAATCCCGCGCAGCCGGACGCGATTCTCATCCTGCATTTTCGCGTAGAGGGTCCAGGAAGACTGGTCGGGAGGAATTGGATTGTTTCTTAACCACCCGCCACAGGAATATCGGAAGAAGTCCACACAGGGATCCACGCTTCGATCCATCGCGGTAACATCGAGCGCCGGCTCATACTTTGAGGCGGAGATGGCGGGTTGTTGTGCATTAACCAATGAAACCAGGGATGCAACTACAAGTGCGCCCATGCACGTACGCAGAATTGCCATGAAGAATCCTCTTCCACAGGAATCGAGGGATTGAGCCAACAAAGTATGAGGCCTGGCGTCAAGCCTTGTTGGGGACCCGCTGGAAATGTGTATCGAGCCAACACAGCCCGCAGGCGACTCCCGCTAGCTCTTCCGCAGCCGGATCGATCCATCCCCGGTGTGAATCGTCAGCAGATTTCCGCCGCCGTTCAGCTTACCGCGAACTTCGCCTTCGCGAATCTTGCCCTCCGTTGAGACCGGCATATCCAGATCGATATGGCCATCCCCGGTGTGCAGATCAACGTCTGCCGCCAGGTTTCCCGGCACTTCCAGTGTGACCGTGCCATCGCCACTCTCCAGGTTCCAGCCCATGGACAGCAGCGACCCGGCAGTCGCGCGCGCTTCCACGCGCCCGTCCCCCGTCTTCAGATCAAGCTCGTCAAAACGGCCGGTAGCCCGGATATGTCCGTCACCCGTCATCGCACGCAGTTTGCCGTCTACGCCGTTAATCTCCTCCGAGCCATCTCCGCTATGCAACAGCATCTCGCCTTTTAGGTTACCCAGTTCGATCTTGCCATCGCCGGTGCGCAAGTCCACGCGGCCTTCGTGCGGCATGTGGATGTTAATCTGAACGCTGTGATTGGACCAGCCGAGTGCAATGTTGTGATGCGGGAAGCGCACGTCGATCTCGACTGCATCGCCCGTCTGATGCTCTTCGATCCGGATGCCGGTGTCGCCGATCTTGTAGCCCGAGGTCGTTACCTTGGCCTCGATCGTGTTCTGGTCCCAGGTGGAGACGTGAATGTCGGCGTCGGAGGTATCGATCCGCAGATCGGGCTTGCCGGTAAGAGTGTAGGTTTTCGACCATTCATCAGCTCGCGCCGGCAGCGCTGCCCACGAGAAAACGAAACTGCTGAGAACCAAACCGATGAATAACCAGCTTTCAAGACCCGTGCGTTTCATAAGAATCCTCCGCCCCGGCAAACTACTGCCCAGTCCTATAGACGAGGTTACGCTCGATTCGTGAGTTTAGTTCCATTGGAGAATCCTGCGGAAGCTGCGACCGAACCTGCACGTCGACAGTCGCTCGCATACTCACTCATTGACCCAGATATCCAGAACGTTTCCGTTGGCGCTGCTCACCCAAAGCTTGCCCCCAACGATTCCGCCTCCAGTGAGCGGGCGCTCGGCGGTTAAAGGGACGGACCTTGCGGTGTTCACGTTCCAAATCGACTGGTGCTCCGGCCTTTTGCCGTCGCCATCGAAATACAGAATCGCCGCCTGACCATCGCTTCCGAAGGGGGATATCTGCACAATTACGTCGGCATCTTTGGAGAGTTTCTGCAACTCGGCACCGGTCGCCGCATCGAGCGCGGTGATATGGTCATCCGGGCCACCGACCAACACGCGCCTGCCGTCGGCCGTGAACGCGACGGCGAAGGTCTCAAGCATCAGGCCGCGATACTCATGCAGCATCTTCCAGGTCGAGGCGTCGTAGAAGCGAATCGCCGTGTCTCCATCGGCGGTGACCAGCAACTTTCCGTCCGGGCTGAAACTGCATGCGAGCAACCCTGCAAAATCGGAATGCAAAGTTGCCAGTCGTTTCGGCGTTCCACGAATATCCCAAATCTGCCCCGGGCGGTCTAACCCAGCCACGACAATACCGCTTGAGTCGGGCAGAAACTCAAGGGCTCCGATACCGCGCGTATCGCTCTTCCAGCGCTTGGCCTCGGCTGATCCCGACGTCGGCGCCACTTCCACCGTACCATCCCTAAAACCAACCGCAAACCAGCGGCCGTCGTGCGAATAGTTGAAGCCGGCGATGCGCGGCTCCGCGCCGAAAGTGCGCGCCGTCATTCCCGAACTAACGTTCACCAAACGCACCGTGTGATCCTTGCAGCGCAGCGCGACCTGATCTCCCTTCGGCGAAATCATCTGAAAGGTGGATTCACAAGGCAAAGAAACGGTAGCAACAGACTTCATGCCGAGGCTCTTAGCGGGCTGCGCAAGGGAAGCGACCGCGAGCAGGAAAATCGAGCAAGACAGCATGATTCTGGCTGGCATCAGGCTTTCTCCAGAACGATGTCGAAGGACACGGCGGCAACCACTTGTTTCGGATCGCCCTTGAGTATGACCGGGCGCACCAGTTCGCGGCTGATGATGAGCGGGTCGCGGGAAAAATTCTTGTCGGGATCGCCATCGAACACCGGATCACTCGCGAAGTAGAGTTGCGTGGTCAGCGGCTTGTGTCCGGGCGCGGTTACCAGGTAATGAATATGCTGGCACACCCGGTCCGGATAGTGCCCGGGCAAAACGCTCTCGAAACCGTAATTGCTTTTCGAGTCAGGCTGCAGGACCGAGCGGTAGTGATAGCCCGCGTTGTCATAGTGGCCGAAGTGATCGGTTTGCCAGATTTCGAGCTTCGCGTTCGGAACAACCTCTCCAGTGACGCTGTACACGATTCCCGCAACCGAAAGAGGCATGCCAGGATCCCCAGGCGCGCGCAACACCGAAACATGCGGCGCATCGCGCTTGTAGAACGGACCAAGTTCGTTGAATGGGGTGGGCTGCCGTTTGGTCTCGGCCGCGTCCCAGGCTCTGGCAATGGCGGACAACGAGGTGGACGTCGCAAGCGTCACCACTCCCAGCGCAACGCACTTCTCCAACATTTCCCTGCGGGATTGATTCATGGCAGCCCTCTCTAGCGCACCGAGTATAAACCAAATCTTGTTGAACCTGGGAGTCTCCTCTTAACCGCGGCGGGCGATCGATTCGAACCAGCTATTCAGGCACTCGCAGTCTCATATACGCCATGCGAATCAGAGTTCGCTCTGAGAATGGCACATAGAGCAGCGCCGCGCTCGCGGCGAAAGCCGTGCCCAGCCCGATCTTCTGCATCAGCAAGAACGGAGCTATGGCCCACAATTGATCCAGAGCGAGAATGAAGGGGAACATTCGCTGGAATTTCTCGCCCAAGCGCTGGTAATCGAACCCCACGGCGGAGAGCAGATAGCAGCGCAGAGGGATGCCCGCGCCTGCCGTCAACATCACTACAGACACCAGAGCAGTCGCGCCCCATCGCAGCAAGAACGAATCGGCGATTCGCATGACGGCATGCAGGCGAAATAGCGCGACCGTGTAGAAGATCAAGTACATCACCTGAACCAGAGCAAACAATCCGCGGGTCAGACTGCGGCGCGGGATCGGAACTTCCAGGTCGGGGTGGAAGGCCTGCAAAGGCGGCGTTGCCACGGCCTCGCCGCGCTCGGCCGGACGGGCGAAGGCGCCTGTCCCCACACTGGTTTGCACGGGCGCGATGAATCTGTATCCCCGCCGCGCCAGCGTCTCGATGTAGCGCGGACTGGACGCCGAATCGCCTAGAGTCTCGCGCAGCTTGTTCACCGCGGAGTTCAAGCTGTGGTCGAAATCCACAAAAGTGTCGGATGGCCACAGTTTCTTCCGCAACTCCTCGCGCGTAACCACATCGCCGGTACGCTCCAGCAGCAAAGCTAGTACCTGGAACGGCTGCTCCTGTAGGCGCAACTTCCCGCCGTTCTTGCGGAGCTCACCAGCAGCGAGGTCGAGTTCGAAGACTCCAAACCGCACGATTCTGATGGAATTGTTTTGAAAAGCTGCCATGCGACGACTGACGACGCGTAGTGTAGCACTATGCCACCGCCGTGCCCGGTGCGAACGAGCACGAATGGCAGCCCGCGCCTTCCTGCCGAGAGTACAATATTTTTATGGCTGACGGTCAACGCCATAACGATTCCTCCCACAAGCATCCGAGGCACGCTATTTATGCCACGGAAGCTTCCGGCCTGCTGCTCGTCGCCTTTCTGTTGCTTGCCCTCACTGTGGTTCGCTACTGGCACGTTATTCACTGGAGCGTGCGCTGACGGTGCCGTCGACGCAGTCTGAGCCGCTGCTGGTGGTTGTGCTCGGCCCCACAGCCAGCGGAAAGACCGCGCTTTCTCTGGCTCTTGCCGAGCGCTTTCACGGCGAGATCGTCAATTGCGATTCGGTTGCGATGTATCGTGAGTTTGACATTGGGACCGCAAAACCCTCCGCATCAGAACTTGCACGGGCGCCGCATCATCTGCTCGATTGCGTCGCACCGACCAGCGACGTTACAGCCGGCGAATACGCCCGCCAAGCGCGGCAAGTGCTCGAGGAGATCAAAGCGCGCGGCCGTTTGCCGATCGCTGTGGGCGGAACCGGACTCTACCTGCGCGCCCTTCTCGAAGGACTTTTTTCCGGCCCGCAACGGTCTGAAGAATTGCGCGCGCGATTGCGCGAACGAGCGGAAAGCCGCGGTTCCAGTTATCTTTACCGCATTCTGCGCCGGCTGGATCGCGCCGCCACGGAGAAGATCCATGCCAACGACGCGCCCAAGCTCATTCGTGCCATCGAAGTTTGCCTGGCCTCGCGGCAGAAGATGACAGATCTTTGGCGCCAGCATGGGCGAGATCCGTTGCGAGGTTTCCGCATTCTGCGGATTGGTCTTGATCCCGAGCGGCAGGCCCTTTACGGCCGAATCAATCGCCGCGCGCAACAGATGTTCGAAGCGGGACTCATCGAGGAAACGCAGCGTGTGCTGGAGAAGTACGGCGATGCCGCCGGTCCGCTGTCCTCCCTCGGTTATAAGCAGGCAGTGCAATTCCTTTGCGGGCGAGTCACGCGCGAGCAGGCGTTGCAAGCCGCTCAGCAAGCTCATCGAAATTACGCCAAGCGCCAGATGACCTGGTTTCGCCGCGAGCGCGAAGTCGCTTGGTTGAACGGCTTCGGGGATGATCCGCAGATTCAGAACGAAGCAATGATCAGCACGAAGAACTCAATCGCCACGGATTCCACGCTCGAGCCCGGATAAATGAGCGGGACGCCTGTATTTTTGTTATTTCTGCTATCGTTTCTGCATGCAACGCGCACTTGCTCTCTTATTGTTCGCTCTCGCTCTCACATCTGTCGTCACTGCGAAAGATAAATATCAACGACGCGGACTCATCCATCTAACCCCGGCGGGCGAAAAATGGGCCGAGAAGACGCTGCACAAGCTGACTCTCGAGGAAAAAATCGGCCAGGTGTTTATGATCTGGTGCCGCGCCAGTTTTCTCAACGTAGAAAATCCCGAATACCTGCAATGGCGCGAGGCCATGCAGAAGTATCACGTTGGCTCTTTCGCCATGACGGTGCACGTGGACGGTCCGTATTTGCTGCGCAGTGAACCTTACGAGGCCGCCGAGCTTCTTAACCGGCTACAGAGTGACTCGAAGTTGCCGCTGCTGTTCGCCGCCGACTTTGAACGCGGCGTCTCGATGCGCTTGATGGGGGCCACTGTTTTTCCGCATGCGATGGCTTTCGGTGGAGATGGCAAAGCGGAAGATGCCGAAGAGTTCGGCCGCATCACGGCCGTAGAGGCACGCGCTATCGGCATTCACTGGAATTTTTTTCCTGATGCCGATGTGAACTCGAACCCCGCGAATCCCATCATCAACACGCGTTCTTTCGGCGAAGATCCTAAACAAGTCGGCGATCTGGTTGCGGCGTACATCAAAGGTGCGCATGAAGGCGGAATGCTAACCACGGTGAAACACTTTCCTGGTCACGGCGACACGGCCACTGATTCGCACCTCGGCGTGGCCAGCGTCAACGTGGACCGCGCTCACCTGGATGCGATCGAGTTGCCGCCTTTTCGCCAGGCCATCGCGGCGGGAGTCGACTCGGTTATGGTGGCGCACGTGACGGTGCCTGCGCTCGACTCCGATCCCAATCACGTGGCGACAATTTCGCCGGTTATCGTCTCGGACCTGCTGGAAAAGGAGCTTGGCTTCAAGGGGATCGTTGTTACCGACGCGCTCGACATGGCCGGGCTGACACACCTTTTCGCCAATAATATTGGCCGGGCCGCAGTGGAGGCTTTCAAAGCCGGCAGCGACCTGTTGCTCATCCCCGCCGATTTCCCAGCCTCCTACAATGCCATGGTTCAGGCGGTTCAGTCGGGTGAGATCTCCCGCGAACGGCTCGACCACTCCGTGCTTAAGATCTTGAAAGCAAAGGGCTCTCTTGGCCTGCAGGATGCCCGCATGGTAGATGTGAACGCGATCGCCGACCTGGTGGGCAAGCCGGCAAACCTGACTTTTGGCCAGCAGGTGGCTGATGCCGCAGTTACGCTGGTGCGCGACAATGGCAAGATTCTGCCTCTCAAATCTTTGGTTAACAATCGGGGAACCGCGACGGCTGGACTTCCGTATACCACACAAGAGGAGACGCACAATAATGTGGTGGCGGTGCTGTTCTCCGACGACGTGCGGACGGAATCCGGACGCGCTTTCGGCCGTGAATTGCGCGCCCGCATCCCGGATGCGCACGTGATTTACGTTGATCCACGCATCGCCGCTGGGATGAACGATGAAGTGCTAAAGGCAGTCGCCGAGGCCAAGACTGTGGTAGCTGCTGTTTATGTGGTTCCGACGGCGGGCAAGGTAGGGAACAGCGTCGCAATGGCCGATGCGACCGGCGCAATGCTGCAACAAGTGCTCGATCGCGCGGCGGAAAAGACCGCGGTTATCGCCATGGGAAACCCGTACCTGGCGGCGGACTTCCCTAAGATTGAGAATTACATGTGTACGTTTTCGAACGCGACAGTGTCGGAGCTAAGCGCGGTTAAGGCGCTGTTTGGGGAAATCGCCATTCGAGGGCACCTTCCCGTAAGCATTCCAAATGTCGCCCAGCGGGGAGCCGGCCTTGAGCGTCCGATCCAGGTCGCCGGGGGGCTAACATGAGCAACGGTAGATTCACAACATTTTTCGTAGCGGCGGCCAGCCTCGCGGCGGTGCTGCTGTTGCCGGCCTGCAGCGTAAACGTGAAGAAAGAGGCCAACGGGCAAGACAAGCAGGTCGATATCAACACGCTGGTCGGCGGAGTCCACGTCAGCAAACAGGCAGACATCTCCGACGTCGGCCTTACGGTTTATCCGGGCGCCCGCTTAAAAGAAAAAGATTCTGACGGCAGCGATAAGAGCGCCAATGTAAATATCTCCGGCTTCGGTTACGGAATCAAGGTGGTGGCGCTCGAGTACGAATCCGACGACGCTGCCGCCAAGGTGCTTTCGTTCTATAAAGACCAGTTGAAGAAGTACGGCAACGTGCTTGAGTGCCACACTTCCGATCTGAATCTGGACATGAAAATGGGATCACACGGTTCCAGCAACAATTCGAATGAGTTGACCTACGAAGGCGATCACGGCAACAACATCGAACTCAAGGTGAGCAGGAAAGACGACCAGCACATTTTGGCGGTCAAACCGGAAGGTAAGGGATCGAGTTTCTCGCTGGTCTACGTGCGTACCCACGGCAAGGATGCCGATATTTAGAGTACGCGTTTTCGAGATCTCCTTAGGAGGAAAATCATGTTCCGATCGAACGTCTTTCGATCCATCTTTCGCGCAGTCATCGCAGGAGCATTCAGTATCGCGATCACGATTCCCAGCGGGGCCCGAGCGCAAACATCAGACGGCGGCAAGGGCGATCACTTTGATGTCAGCAGCTCGGTTGGCGACTTACATCTCGGCAAGGATGCTGACGCCCGGAAAGCCGGACTTCCTTTATATCCAGGAGCCCGCCCCAAATTGGAAAAGGAGAACGATTCTCTAAACTTTGGAGTCTTGACCGAGAGCTTCGGTTTTAAGCTGGTGGTTGCAAAATATGAATCGGATGATGCGGCGGACAAAATCATCACCTACTACCGGGACAAGTTGAAGAAGTACGGCAAGGTTCTCGAATGCCATACCCGCGAACACGGCGGCGATGCCCACACCGACTTCGACGACGATCAACATTCTAAAGAGTTGAAATGCGAAGGTGACAATGCCGGTCCGGTCACTGAGCTGAAAGTCGGCACGGAGGACAACCAGCGCGTCGTTGCAATCGAACCGCGCGGCAGCCACAACGGCTCAACGTTCGCCCTGGTCTATCTGCACACGCGCGGAAAGCAAGGCGATATCTGAAGCCAACGTCAGAAGCAGCTACGCTCCCGCGCTTTGCCCCTGGAACTTGACCTCCACCAGTTTGCGGTCCTCGTCGGACACCTGGAACATGGCGCGCGGCTTCAGGCTCATGAAGCTGGCCACAAACACTTCGGGGATCTGGCCGATGCGTGTGTTGTAGGTGTTGACGTCGTCGTTGAAGAACTCGCGCCGGTCGGCGATGCGCTCTTCCAGTTCGCTGATGCGCGCCTGCAGCTTGAGAAAATTTTCGTTAGCTTTGAGCTGCGGATAGTTTTCCGCCACGGCAAACAGCCCCCGCAGCGCGCCCGTCATCATCAAGTCTGCGGTCGCCTTCTGAGCAATGCTGGCCGCGTTCATCGAGGCCTCTCGCGCCTGCGTCACCGCCACCAGCGTCTGCTGCTCGTGCTGCATGTATCCCTTCACCGTCTCTACCAGGTTGGGGATCTCGTCGTGACGCTGCTTGAGCAGTACGTCAATGTTCGCCCACGCGCGGTCGTTGTCGTTGCGCAGGCGCACCAGTTCGTTGTAGAGGATGACTACGTAGACCAGCACTCCCACCGCGAACAGAAGGAATGCCGCACCCTCAATCACGCTTCCATCCATCTTGATTTATCCTCGCGCCGCGACCCCGGCTTGGCTTGTAGGAACGAGTCCAGTGAAACAGCAGACGGGGCGAGCGCGCAAGTAACTTAGGAGGCAGCGTCCAAGGTGACCGGAGCATGCGCGGAATGGGTGGCCCACCGAACGCAAAAAAGGGGGTGAGCCCGCAGGCTCAACCCCTCCAGAATGACGAGCAGCCAACGTTCCAGATCGCCGCTTCCGCCGGTTTGGTTAAGGCTTGTGCGGAGTCAGGTCGCAGGCGTGCCTCATTTCGTCGAGATTCAGGCCCGCGGGCGAGAATTCAGCGATCGCATAACCAGTCCTGGTTTTGACTTCCACATTGAACACCTGGGCGCCGATCGCGCCTCGAATTGTGCCCTTGTCCATGGAGAGCAACCGCCCAGCCTCCCAGTTCCAGCCCTTGTGGTCGTGGCTTCCGTCGATGCGGACCAAGACCTCCATTTTAGGCTGGCCCCAGAAGCCTGGATAATCCGGCCGCCCGAGGCGGGCGCCAAGATTAAAGTTGGCGCGCTCGTACTTGCCACCAGAGCAGACGAGTTCGACTCGCGGCTTGTAGTCCGGGTCTTCCTTAAGATAATTATTCGAGAGCAACTCGAACCGTACTTTCTTGGCGCCGGTCATTTTGTCTTCCGACTGGAACTCCATCCATTTGCCGCCGGCACTAACTCCGTCTTTCTCGCCCTGGTAAGGGCTCATGGCACCTTCTTGGGCCAGGGCCGACAATACCACCCCTGCCACCAAAAGGAAGGTCGCGGACACTGCCGCTACGGCCAGGCCATAACGATTCTGATTCCGAAGCAAAGGCGACGATTTCAAGGTTTCCTCCCGTACAAACTATCCCTGATTCTTCGAACCCTGACCCTGGCCAAAAGTTGCACGGCAGGATTACCGCCCGCCGCAACCTCAGCGGGCGGCGATCCTGAGATCAATGTAGACCTGAGGACGGTCGTCAAACTGGCTGACGGACTTGGTATCGCTCTTATGGCCGTTGTACTGAGCGTAGACCTCATAATCGACCGTGGACAGGCCCGGGAAACGATAGGTGCCCTCTTGGCTGACGATGTAGGTCTTCACAGCATGAGTGCGGGTATTGGTAAGGTATACGATTGCGCCGGCTACAGGATTATCCTGCTGGTCGAGCACTTTGCCGTAGAGCAGGCGACCTTGGGCTTTGTCTTTCTTGTCGGGGGCGGCATGGGCCGCCAAGGACAGAACCAGTAGGAACAAACCGGCGACGAGAGGGGCGTTCTTTAGAGCCAGGGTGCGAGTCATGCGAGTCTTATTCCTCTTCTTCCTCTTCCCGTAGTCAATCTGCTCCACTCGATCTCCTGTATCCGGTTTCTCCGATTTATTCTATCGGATCAGGTGCAACCCAATATCCACCCGCTCGTCATACTCTACGTGGACAGGGACCTCTTCCGCCAGATGCAACGCGTGGCCATCTGTTGTTTTCACCCCCTTGAGATCGGCCCACACTACGTAGTCGGCCTTACCGGCAGGAACACGCTGAGCGAATTCGCCGGCGTGGTCGGAATAGAGTTCCCACTTGGGCTTTTTGTCGGAGACACGGCGAATCTTAACGGTTATGCCGTATACGGGGTGACTGTCGGGATCCCAGACCGTACCGAAAATGAGGGCATAGGGATCGGTCGGCTTCAGCTTTTTGGTCCCGGGAGACGCAGCGGCTGACGGCAAGACATGCGGACCCAGAGCGGCAAAAAAGATGACTAGAAGCAGACAGAGGGAATACAAGTGTTCAGGCAGGACGGCGTACCGGAGTCTACGAGTCGTCACCGTCTTCGGTCTCCACTTCTTCGTCCTCTTCCACGTAGCCAGCCTCTACCGCTTTCAACTCGAGCGGGCTGGTAGTCACCACTTCGAAGTCTGTACCACACTCGGGGCAAGAGACGATCTCGCCCTCGTCGACCTCTTCCTCTTCCACATCCAGATCGGTTTCGCATTCAGGACAAAGAACCATGATGCCTCCGCTCCCATTCGATGCCATTTTCTTAGATACGCTTGATAATATTTAGATTCTTCGCCGCCCGAGGTCAAGGGCCGGAGGCGGTAAAGGCCAAACTTTTTGCCCGTCGGTAACCCGCCCTGGTCCTTGACATTTCGTATGCCGGAGCCTACATGATTTCTGCTCTCATGAAAAGACTCTGGGCCCGCACAGGCCAGACGACAGGTGGCGCTTGCCGTCGGGCGCCAGCACACGAACGATAAACTGAAGGACGTAACCTGATAAGATGACTGACAGAACGCTGCATCAGCCGTTCTCTCCGCCGGCAGCCTGACCACTACCCTATGTATCGTGGACGCACCATGTCGTTGAGCTTTCCACCATTCACGCGGTGGGTAAAGCGCCTCATCATCATTTGTGCGGCAGTCTATTTCCTGCAGGTGGTTTTGGGCGCGGTCGCCCATCAGCTTGCGCGTGACGTGGAGGTCTACCTGGGCCTCGTTCCGGCCCTTGTGCTGCACTATGGATTCGTGTGGCAACTCGTCACGTATTCCTTCCTGCACGCCAGCGTGGGCCATTTGCTGATCAACATGTTGACGCTGTGGATGTTTGGCTCGCAGGAGGAGCAGGACTGGGGCTCGCGCAAGTTCCTCGAGTTTTATTTTTTCTGCGTCGCCGGCGCGGCGCTAGTGACGGTGGGAGTTTCTTATACGGGGTTGCCCGGCGCCTCGCCGCTGGTTCCCACGATTGGGGCTTCGGGTGGAATCTACGGCTTGCTGATCGCCTTCGGAATGCTTTACGGCGACCGCGAGGTTTTCCTCTTCCCGTTTCCATTCTCGATTAAAGCCAAATACCTGGTGGCCATCATTATTTTCGTTGTGGTGATTGCAACCTTCCAGCCTTCGCAGGGTGGAGTGGCGAACTTCGCTCACCTGGGCGGATTGCTTTTCGGATTTCTCTACATCAAGTTCGTCCCTGCCCGCGGGCTGATGTTTGGCGCAACTGAACGATATTTCAGCTTCCGCAATGAGTATTACCGCTGGAAACGGCGGCGGGCGGCGAGGAAGTTTGAAGTCTACATGCGCAAGCACGACCGCGACGTCCATTTCGATGAACACGGAAACTACGTGCCGCCGGATGACGATCCGCGCAAGGGGAACGGCGGGTCGAAGTCGGGCTGGGTAAATTGAGAGCCGCCTGAGGGGCTAAAGCCCACGCCTTGAGTGGGTCGTTAGCGCAGGCCCGGAAGGCGCTGTTCCACCCGCTCTGACAGGGATTGAGACCTGCTCGGATGGCTTGCGCGTTGCAAGCAACATGTCTACGCCTGAAAGAGGTTCTCGAATTCCAGGAAGACTACCTCGGGCAATTCCTTTCGACTTGCTTTTCCCTTAAACCCTAAATCGTGACCTGCCCCTTCCACAGTGAGAAGCTTTGTCTTCGCGGGGATCAGCTTTAAGGCTTGCTCGATTTCTGCGATTGAACCGAAGGGATCGCGCGTGCCTTGAACAAACAGCGCTGGAGTATGCAGATTGAAAAAATGCTGGGTGCGAAGCTGGTCGGGTTTGCGGGGTGGATGCAGAGGGTAAGACAACAGGAGCAGGCCGGTTTGTTCAGCGGCTTTTTCCGGAAGCTCGGCGCAGAGCATGCTCGATTGCCTTCCGCCGTAGGAGTGGCCGCCGAGAAAGACGCGACCTGCGGCCAGATTCGTGAGCGCGGCGAGCGCGTTTCTCAATCCCGCACGATCGCGCTTGGAGTCGCCAGGGCCCGGCGGACCGTAGGGTCGATCCTGGCGATAGGGCAGGTCGCAGCGCAGCACGATGAAGCCGGCGCCGGAAAAAGTTTCTGCCAACCCAATCAGGAGAGGAGCCTGGCAGTTGGATCCGGCACCGTGAGTCAGAACAATTCCGCTGCCGTTGGGCTTCGCGGGGCGATGCAGAAGACCTCGCACGAAGGGGTCCACTGAGACATCGGTGAAGACTTGCGGGCTGGATTCGGTGGACATGGATGGGTGCTTCTTGTTCTTAATTTTTAAAATATCGGGCTGCCAAGGAAATTTCGCTTAAGTACCCTCAGGGACTGAAGCCCAATCCTAACTGCCGCCTTCAACGCAGGCCTGGAAGGCCTGTTCCAACCGCTTACGCCTCTATTTCCTCCAGCCTCTCATACACTTTCAGGATGTGAATCTCGTTTCCCAATCTCGCCCAGCAGCGCAGTAGTTCGGGATCCTCTTGCGCGGCGCTGCGAGCCTGCTCGGAGTTCCAGTAACGAAGGAGGACGTAGTGCGAATCGCTGCCACGGTAAAGAAGATCGCGACCGTATCCGTTTTTCAAGACGATCGCGTTCAGTTCGCGAATAGTGGCGAGCGCAGCTGCCTCCATGCCGGGCAGAGGTTCCCAGATCGCGACCGATAGGAATTCCTGGGACATACTCCGCGATTATAGCTTCTGGCGTGCGGCAATGCGTTTGCCCGGCCGCGCAGCGGCGCTGGCCTCTTCGACGGTGACCGAATGCAGACGCATGAAGTTGGTGGAACCGGAAGCCTGACGCGTTCCGGCGACCACTCCCAGCACATCTGAGGCTTTGAGCAATCCGCGGCTTAACAGCTCAAACTCAGCCACGTCCACCATGCTATCGCTGGAGAGGCCCTGGCCGCACTTCATGGGATGCACGCCCCAATACAGGTTGGTGCGCTGGGCGACCGTGGAGTTGTGAGTGAAGGCGTAGATGGCGGCCTGCGGGCGATACTTGGAAATCATGCGGGCGGTGTTGCCGGTCTCGGTGAAAACGGCGATGGCGCCCATGGGCAGATCTTCGGCAGCGTGCGCGATCGATTCGCAAATAGTTTCAGCGACGGAGAGGCCGTGCCGGTCGCGGCGGCGGCGCTGCATGAACTCTCCCATATTGCTCTCGGCCTCGATCACGATGCGCGCCATCATTGCCACCGCTTCGCGGGGATACTGGCCGCTGGCGGTTTCGGCGGAAAGCATGACCGAGTCGGAGCCGTCGAAGATGGCGTTGGCCACATCGCTGGCTTCGGCGCGCGTGGGGCGCGGGTTTTCAATCATCGATTCGAGCATTTGCGTGGCCGTGATCACGGGCTTGCGCCACACGGCGGCGCGGCGGATGACGTGCTTCTGAATGACTGGAACTTTTTCCGGCGCCATCTCGACGCCGAGGTCGCCGCGGGCAACCATCACGCCATCAGAAGCTTCGAGGATTTCTTCGAGGTGGTCGATGGCCTGAGGCTTCTCGAGTTTTGCGATTAAAGGAGTATCGCTGCCGTGGCCGACTACGATTTGCCTGACTATATTTACGTCGGCGGCCGACCGCACGAAGGAAAGCGCAACCATATCGACGCCGTGTTTGAGGCCGAACTCGAGATCTTTGCGATCTTTTTCGGTCAGGGCGGGGATGGACAAAGCGGTGCCGGGCAGATTGATGCCCTGATGCTCGCCGAGAGTTCCGCCGTTCAGGACTTCGCAAACTACATCCCTGCCGCGGACGGTGCGCACGCGGAGTTCAATCAGACCGTCGCGCAACAGAATGCGCGCGCCGGTCGTAACCTCGTGGGCGAGATCGGGGAACGTGGTGGAGATGCGCGTGGCCCTGCCGGCGATGTCGCGCGGCGTGATGATCACGGTAGAGCCGCTCTTCAGTTCGATGGGTTCGTGGCGTTCCAGGCGTCCAGTGCGGATCTTGGGGCCTTGCAGGTCCTGGAGGATGCAGACGGTGCGGCTTTCTTTTCCAGCGGCGCGTCGCAGGCGTTCGATGTTCTGTGCGTGATCCTCGTGGGAGCCGTGCGAAAAGTTCAGGCGGGCAACATCCATGCCGAGGCGAAGCAGGTCGCGCATTGCGGATTCAGAGTGGCAGGCGGGGCCGATGGTGCAGATGATCTTCGCGCGGCGGGGAGCGAGGGAGGGAGCGGAACCCTGGGCAGCAAGGAAGCTTTCCGTCTCGAGTTTTGGCTCACTGGACTTCACTTTTCCTTTTCGTCGATAACATCTCTAAAAATTATCATCCCGAGCGACGCGAGGGACCTGGGTCTTGCTTGCGCCGCCACCTAAATGTACCGCCAGCAGAAACCTAGATCCCTCGTTTTACTCGGGATCACAACGGTAAGGTTTTCAAATCCAGCGGAAGTCTTGCGCTTCCATAACCGAGTCTTAATTCGCTGCCTTGTGACCGCTAATCGCGGTCAGTTCTTTTCCCAGCATGGCGCGGGGGAAGAGCATGGCGTTGAATTCCGCGCCCACCAGGACGATGAGGGAAACCATGTACATCCAGACCAGCAGCGCGATGCCGGCGCCGAGTGATCCGTACATAATGCTGTAGTCGGCATAATGCCGCAGGTAGAAGCCAAACAGCAAGGTGGATGAGAACCACATGGCCGTGGCGAGCGTAGCGCCGGGGATTACGCTCTGCCAGGGCTGCGTGCGGGGAACCGCATTGTGATAGATGAGCGCAATCACCGCGATGCTGGTCAGGGTGGCAATGAGCCAGCGGATGGTGGTCCACATGAGCAGAATGTACGGGCTGAATTCACGCGCTGTGTAGAACAGAATGTCAGTTTCGATTTTGCTGCCGAAGGCCACCAGCAAAGTGGCAAAGGACATGGGCAGAAGGGCGAAGATGACAAGCAGGAATGAGATTAATCGCTCCTTCACCAGTCCCCAGATTTTCGGCAACTCATAACAGCGGCGGAAACCTTCCATCCACGAGATCATCACGCCGGAAGCCGTCCACAGCGTCAGCAGAGAAGTGGTGATGAGCAGGCCCACGGGGCGTTGCGCTGCGCCGCGCAAGAAGGTCATCGCCGCGTTGCTGCCGGCGGGAAGAATGCGGGAGAGCGCGTAAGTGATTTCGCGCATGTAAGGCGCGCCTTTGCGCCAGGTCGCGAGCACTGAGCCCACGACCAGCAGCGCCGGGAAGAAACTAAGAATCAAGGAAAAGGCGGAGGCTTTTGCGATGGAAAAAGCATCGTGCTGGAAGGCACGCCAGAAGGCCAGCCGCAGAAGGCGCAGAAAACGGAGCATCGCTGGCCCCAGCTTTGGGCCGGGACGCGCGGGTTGCAACGAAGGAAGCGGGCCAGGTTCCTCGATCGGCATGTGCTTTGGATTTGCGTGCATGAGTAAAAGGATGACAAGCAAGTTCGGGGGCGAATTGGTTCGCCCCCGATCTCGATTGCAGTTTCGCTTACTCCGCCGCCAGTTCCTCGGTTTCGCCCTCGTGGCGCATCATCTCGAGAGCGCGCTCGGCTTCTTCGTACGCCGCCGAGACTTCCGCCTGTACTTTGGCCGCGGCCTCTTCCATTTCTGGCGAGAGGCGCACGTTGCGGTAGTACTCCATGCCGGTGCCGGCAGGGATGAGGCGGCCGACGATCACGTTCTCCTTGAGGCCGCGCAGGTAATCGACCCGGCCGTTAATCGAGGCCTCGGTGAGCACGCGCGTGGTCTCCTGGAACGAAGCCGCCGAGATGAACGAGTCGGTCGCAAGCGACGCCTTGGTGATGCCGAGAAGCAGCGGGCGTCCGGTAGCGGGCCTCCCGCCCTCTTTGATCACGCGCTCGTTCTCTTCGCGGAAGTGGAACTTGTCCAGCTTGTCTTCCAGAAGGAACGTAGTGTCGCCCACATCCTCGACCTGCACCCAGCGCATCATCTGGCGGACAATCACTTCAATGTGCTTGTCCGAGATGTTGACGCCCTGGAGCCGGTAGACTTCCTGGATTTCGTTCACCAGGTAGGACTGCAGCTCTTTTTCGCCGAGCACAGCCAGAATGTCGTGCGGGTTGAGCGGGCCATCCATAAGCGGTTCGCCCGCCTTGACGCGCTCGCCTTCCTGCACGTTGATGTGAACGCCACGCGGCACCGAGTATTCTTTTTCAGTGCCGTTGTCGGCCTGCACGTAGAGTTTGCGCTGACCCTTGCTGACTTCGCCGAACTTCACCGTGCCATCGATTTCGCTGATGACCGCGGTCTCGTGCGGCTTGCGCGCTTCGAACAGTTCAACCACACGCGGCAGACCACCGGTGATGTCTTTCGTCTTGGTGGTCTCGCGCGGGATCTTTGCCAGCACATCACCGGGTGAAACCGCGTCGCCATCCTGCACCATAAGGTGAGAACGCGAAGGCATGAGGTAGCGTTTGCTGGTCTTGCCTTTGACCACGATGGCCGGCTGCCGCTTCTCATCGGGCGAATCGCCAACGACGTGCCGCGACAATCCGGTGACCTCGTCCACTTCTTCGTGGAGCGTGACGCCTTCCTGCAAGTCCTTGAACTGCGCCGTGCCGCCGATTTCGGTAAGGATGGCGAACGTGTAAGGATCCCACTCCACCATGACCTTGCCTTGCTGCACTGCGTCGCCGTCATTGACCTTGAGCTTGGCGCCGTAGATCACGGAGTAGCGCTCACGCTCACGGTTCTTCTCGTCCACAATCGCGATCGAGCCCTGGCGATTCATCACCACCAGATCACCCGACTTCGCCTTCACCGTCTGCAGACCGATGAAGCGCACGGTGCCGTTGTTCTTGGCATCGAGGCGCGACTGCTCGGAGACTCGCGATGCCGTACCGCCGATGTGGAAGGTACGCATGGTGAGCTGCGTTCCCGGTTCGCCGATCGACTGCGCGGCAATTACTCCGGTAGCTTCGCCGAGCTCGACCAGGCGGCCAGAGGCCAGGTTACGGCCGTAGCACATAACGCAGACGCCGCGCTTCGATTCGCAAGTGAGCACCGAACGGATCTTCACCCGCTCGATTCCCGCGGACTGAATCGATCCGGCGAGTTCTTCGGTGATCTCGTGGTTGATGTCGACGATCACGTTGCCGTCGTAGTCTTTGATCTTCTCGAGCGAAACGCGGCCCACGATGCGGTCACGCAACGGCTCGATAATTTCACCGGCTTCGACAATGCCCTGGACGTAAATGCCATCCACGGTTCCGCAATCGTACTCGCTGATGATGACATCCTGGGCAACGTCGACAAGACGCCGCGTCAGATAGCCCGAATCCGCCGTCTTCAGGGCCGTATCGGCCAAGCCCTTGCGGGCGCCGTGGGTCGAGACGAAGTATTCCAGCACCGTCAACCCTTCGCGGAAGTTGGCCGTGATGGGAGACTCGATGATTTCGCCGGAAGGCTTGGCCATCAGTCCACGCATGCCGGAGAGCTGGCGGATTTGCTGTTTCGATCCGCGAGCGCCGGAATCGGCCATGACGTAAATCGGATTGATGAAGCCTTCCTTGTCTCGACGCTGCATCTGTCCGAACATCTCGTCGGCAACTTTTTCGGTGATGGCCGACCAGATTTCGATGACCTTGTTGTAGCGCTCGCCGTTGGTGATGGCGCCATCGAGGTATTGCTGTTGCACGGCAACGACTTGCTTCTCGGCGTCCTTGACTAGCGTCTTCTTGCTGTCGGGGATGACCATGTCGTCGATGCCGATGGAGAGGCCGGCTTTAGTTGCGTACTTGAAGCCGAAGTCCTTCACTTCGTCGAGCATCTTGACCGTGGTCTCGAGTCCGAACCGCAGGTAGCCGTAATTCACCAGCGCGCCGATCCCCTTTTTCTTAAGAAGCCCGTTGATAAAGGGCATGCCCTCGGGCAAGTGATCGTTCAGGATGGCACGGCCTACTGTCGTGTTGACGAAGGCGCGCTCCACGTGAATCGGCTCGGTGTGAATAATGTCCTGATCGTCGTAGGCGGTGGTCAGTTCAATCAGTTCGCCCGTGTAACGCAGGCGGATCGGAGACAGTGTTTCCACTTCGCCCGCTTCCAGCGCCAGCAGCACTTCTTCTATGTTGGCGAACACGCGCCCTTCGCCCTTCGCGCCGGGCTTGGATTTGGTGAGGTAATAGAGACCGAGCACCATGTCCTGTGTGGGCACGGTAATCGGCTGGCCTGACGCGGGCGAAAGAATGTTGTGCGAGGCTAACATCAGCACGCTGGCTTCAACCTGCGCTTCCGGAGACAGCGGAATGTGCACCGCCATCTGGTCGCCGTCGAAGTCGGCGTTGAACGCCGTGCAGACCAGCGGATGAATCCGAATGGCTTTGCCTTCCACCAGCACCGGCTCAAACGCCTGAATGCCGAGACGATGCAGCGTGGGAGCGCGGTTCAGAAGCACCGGATGATCCTTGATGACTTCTTCAAGGATGTCCCAAACGATGGGTTCCTGCTGCTCGACCATCTCTTTCGCTTGCTTGATCGTGGTGACGTTGCCCGTCTGTTCGAGCCGGTGATAGATGAAGGGCTTGAACAGTTCGAGCGCCATCTTCTTCGGCAGCCCGCACTGGTGCAGCTTGAGTTCGGGGCCGACCACAATGACGGAACGTCCGGAGTAGTCGACGCGCTTGCCGAGCAGGTTCTGGCGGAAACGGCCTTGCTTGCCCTTGAGCGTGTCGGAAAGCGACTTCAGTGGGCGGTTGTTTGCGCCGCGCAGTACGCGGCCGCGGCGTCCGTTATCGAATAGAGCATCAACGGCTTCCTGCAGCATGCGCTTTTCGTTGCGCACAATCACTTCGGGCGCGTGCAGGTCCATCAGCTTCTTCAGCCGGTTGTTGCGGTTGATGACGCGGCGGTAAAGATCGTTCAAATCAGAGGTTGCGAAGCGGCCGCCATCGAGAGGAACCAGCGGGCGAAGCTCCGGGGGTATCACGGGGATGACGTCGAGAATCATCCAGTGCGGCTTGTTGCCGCTGCGGCGGAAGGCCTCAACAACTTTCAAGCGCTTCGTATACTTGAGCCGCTTCTGCAGCGAGCTTTCGTTCTTCATCTTCTCGCGCAGCTCAATGGACAAGCCGTCGGTGTCGATGCGCTTGAGCAGTTCCTTGATCGCCTCGGCGCCCATCATGGCCTTGAAGCCGGCGGGACGGTATTGCTGGTCGAGTTCGCGGAACTTAGCCTCGTCCTTGATGACTTCGCGCTCTTTCACCGGAGCATCGCCGGGCTCGACCACCACGTAGGCCTCGAAATAAAGCACGGACTCGAGGTCGCGCAGGGAAATATCGAGCAGGTGTCCGATGCGGCTGGGCAGGCCCTTGAAGAACCACACATGCGAGCAGGGGGAAGCCAGCTCGATGTGTCCCAGGCGTTCGCGGCGGACTTTCGAGAGCGTGACTTCCACTCCGCACTTGTCGCAGATGACGCCGCGATGCTTCATGCGCTTGTACTTGCCGCAGAGGCATTCCCAATCGGTTACAGGGCCGAAGATGCGGGCGCAGAACAGGCCGTCCCGCTCCGGCTTGAAGGTGCGGTAGTTGATGGTCTCAGGCTTGGTGACTTCGCCGTGAGACCAGCTCCGGATTTTTTCCGGAGACGCCAGGCTGATGCGGATGGCATCGAAATCCGCAATCGTGTTTTGCATTTCGAACGGGCTCGAACGAAACAAGGTGTTCCTCCGCTTCCTGCTCTCAAGCAGTACCGAGTACCTAGTACCCAGTATTTGTGTCCCGCGAGATTCGAGAGCTCTTAATCCGCGAAACGTTCTCTTCTCAAACCTTCGACAATCCTTCAGCCCCGCACCGAGCACCGCCTTTTCTGGGTACTGGGTACTGCCCTCAGTCTGCTGCCGCGCTGGCCGTGGGCTTCTTCTCCCCGGCCTTGATCAGCTCCACATCGAGACAGAGCGATTGCAATTCGCGAATCAGCACGTTGAACGATTCCGGCACGCCCGGTTCCATGGCGGCTTCGCCCTTGACGATGGCCTCGTAGATCTTGGTGCGGCCATAAACGTCGTCGGACTTCGCCGTCAGCAGCTCCTGAAGAATGAATGCCGCGCCGTAAGCTTCGAGCGCCCAGACTTCCATTTCTCCGAAACGCTGCCCGCCGAACTGCGCCTTGCCACCCAAAGGTTGTTGGGTGATAAGCGAGTACGGTCCGATGGAACGCGCGTGAATCTTGTCGTCCACCAGATGCGACAGCTTCAGCATGTAAATGTAGCCCACGCAGACTGGCTGTTCGAACTGGTCGCCCGTCATGCCATCGTGCAAAGTAGTCTTGCCCGACGTAGGCAGGCCTGCATGCTCGAGCAGCGCCTTGATCTCGCCTTCTTTCGCGCCGTCGAACACGGGCGAACCCATGTACACGCCTCGCGCGAGTGTGGGTGCCAGTGCTTCCAGCTCTTCGTCGCCCATCTCGCCGATGGTGTCGGCGAGCTTCGAGTCCTTGAACAAGGCTTTCAGTTCGCGACGAATCGCTTCGGTGCGCGTGTTCTCCTTGAGCAATCTGCCAATCTTCTCGCCCAGGGTGTAGCCAGCCCAACCTAAGTGAGTTTCGAGAATCTGGCCCACATTCATACGGCTGGGTACACCGAGAGGATTGAGCACGATCTCGACCGGCGTTCCGTCTTCGAGATACGGCATATCCTCTTCCGGCAGAATACGGGCGATGACGCCCTTGTTGCCGTGACGGCCGGCCATCTTGTCGCCGACACTCAGCTTCCGCTTCATGGCGATGTAAACCTTGACCAGCTTGATCACGCCCGGCGGCAGTTCGTCGCCCTTGGTGAGTTTTTCCTTCTTCTCGTTGACGATCTTCTTCAGCACATCGATTTGACGCGAGGTCATTTCCTCGATCTCGTCGATCTGCTCATTCACTCGCGGATCCTTGTCCGCGTACTTGATGCGCTTCAGGTTGCGAGTGGAGATGCGCTCGATCGCGTCGCGGTCAATGATGTTGCCCTTGGTCAGCAAACGCTTGTTGGTGCGCTCGTCGTGCAGGTCGGCCTGCACTTCCTTGCCGCCGAGAATGTTCTCCAGACGCTTGAGCCGCTCGTCGGTCAGAATCCGGATCTCGTCGGACAGGTTTTTCTCCAGTTTGCCAATCTGAGTCGCCTCGATCGACTTGGCGCGCTCGTCCTTTTCCTGGCCCTTACGGGAGAAGATCTTCACATCGACGATTACGCCTTCGATCCCCGGCGGGCAATAGAGCGATGCGTCGCGCACGTCGCCAGCCTTTTCGCCGAAGATGGCGCGCAGCAGCTTTTCTTCCGGCGTGAGCTGGGTTTCGCCCTTGGGCGTTACCTTGCCCACCAGAATGTCGCCCTGCCGAATGCTGGCGCCGATGCGAATCACGCCCGCTTCGTCCAGATTGCGCAGCATGGACTCGCTGACATTGGGAATATCACGCGTGACTTCTTCCGGACCAAGTTTGGTGTCGCGCGCCTCGATCTCGTACTCCTCAATGTGCAGTGAAGTGTAGTAGTCGTCCTTCACCATCTTTTCGGAGACGAGAATCGCGTCTTCAAAGTTGTAGCCGCGCCACGGCATAAAGGCTACGAGCACGTTGCGTCCCAGAGCCAGTTCGCCGTGGTCTGTGCACGGGCCGTCGGCGATTACTTCGCCTTTGAGCACGCGCTGTCCCTTCTTCACGATAGGCTTCTGGTTGATGCAGGTGTTCTGGTTCGAGCGTTTGAACTTGGTGAGCTGATAAATGTCGCTGCCCACCTCGCGCGAAAGCTGCGTGGGATGGTGCTCACCTTCAACGCGCACGATGATGCGATCGGAATCGACCGAATCGATGATGCCGTTGCGCCGGGCCAGAACCACCGCACCCGAGTCGCGCGCGGTCACGCCTTCCATCCCGGTGCCGACAATCGGTGCTTGCGCGCGGAGCAGCGGCACCGACTGGCGTTGCATGTTTGCGCCCATCAGCGCGCGGTTCGCGTCGTCGTGCTCAAGAAACGGCACCAGCGATGCGGCGACCGAAACCAATTGCTTCGGGCTGACGTCGACGTAATCCACTTCGTCGCGGCTTACCAGCACGAAGTTACCGGCTTTGCGAGCGTTGACGAGTTCGGAAACGATCTTGCCCTTGTCGTCAAGCTCCACATTGGCCTGCGCGATCGTGTGCCGGTCCTCTTCCCATGCGGAAAGATAGAAGGAGAACGGATCGACCTGCGCCGGCTTCTTGCGCTTCTCTTTTAAGTCAGCGTTGATCTTCTCGATCTCATGCTTCTCCATGTGATCACCAACCTTATGGTCGCTGTCGCCGGTGTTGACCACACTTACGTAATCGATCACCCGCCCGCCCTTGATCTTGCGGTAGGGGGACTCGATGAAGCCGTAGTCGTTGATGCGGGCATAGCAGCTCAAAGACGAGATCAGCCCAATGTTCGGACCTTCCGGCGTCTCGATCGGGCAGATACGGCCGTAGTGCGTAGGATGCACGTCGCGCACTTCGAATCCGGCGCGTTCGCGAGACAAACCGCCCGGCCCAAGCGCCGAGAGACGCCGCTTGTGCGTGATCTCAGAGAGCGGGTTGGTCTGATCCATGAACTGCGAAAGCTGGGAGGATCCGAAGAATTCGCGGATCGCAGCCATCACCGGCTTCGCATTGACCAGGTCATGCGGCATTGCCGTCGACATTTCCTGGTACACGGACATTTTTTCTTTAATCGCGCGTTCCATGCGGACCAAACCGATGCGGAACTGGTTCTCCATCAGTTCGCCGACCGCGCGCACGCGGCGGTTGCCGAGGTGATCGATGTCATCCACCGACCCGATGTTCTTGCGCAACTTCAGCAGGTAGCCGATCGTGCCGTAGAAATCGTCGGGATCGAGGGTGCGCTTGTCGAGACTGGTAGCATCCTGGTTCTCGAACAATTTGATATTGAACTTCAGGCGGCCCACTTTCGAGAAGTCGTACTTACGCGGGTCGAAGAACATGCCGTGGAACAGCGCGGTTGCCGTGTCCAGCGTCGGCGGATCGCCGGGACGCAGTTTGCGGTAGATTTCGATCAGCGCTTCCTGCGGAGTCTTCACCGAATCGCGCTTCAGCGTCTGGCTGATCACCGTGCCTACGTCGTCGCGCTCAGGGAAGAACAGGCTCATTTCCATCACGCCCGAGTCGAGAATCTTCGAAACCTTATCGGCATTCAGCTCACTGTTGGCTTCGAGCAGCACTTCGCCCGTCGTCGTGTCGACCACATCGGCAGCCGCCCACGCTCCCTCCAGATCGGCGACGTCCACTTCGATCTCGGAGATCTTCGCCTTCTGAATTTCTTTCAGCATAGCCGCATTCAACTTGCGGCCGGAATGCGCAATCTCATCCCCGGACTTGTTCTTGATGCTGTGCGCCAGCTTCATGCCCAGCAGGTTCGTCGGCTTCTCGCTGGCCGGGTCGAGCGTCCAGAAAAGTTTCTTGTCTTTGATCGCAATGCGATCCACGGTGTAAAAGGACCGCAGAATGTCTTCTCCGGAACGCAGACCCAGAGCACGCAAAAAGATCGTTCCCAGGAACTTGCGCTTGCGGTCGATGCGGACGTAAAGCACGTTCTTCTGGTCGTACTCAAACTCCACCCAGGAACCGCGGTAGGGAATGATCTTGCCCAGGAAGTAAGTGCGGTTGTTGGCGGTCTCGAAAAAGACTCCCGGCGAACGATGCAACTGGCTGACGATCACGCGCTCGGTGCCGTTAATAATGAAGGTGCCGTTCTGCGTCATCAGCGGCACATCGCCGAAGAACACTTCCTGTTCTTTGATGTCGCGGATGGAACGGTTGCCGGTCTCAGCGTCCTTGTCGAAAATCGTGAGACGCATCGTGACCTTGAGCGGCGCGGAATAAGTCATGCCGCGCTCCTCGCACTCGGCCACGTCGTACTTCAATTGCAATCCGACCGGGTCGCCGCACTTGTTGCAGAAGTCAGGCGTGTTGGCGTTGTAGGTGCCGCACTTCTGGCACAGCACGTCGCCCGGATGGAAGGGGTCAGTGATGACCGTGTTGCCGCAGTTCTTACACGTGGTGCGCAGGTGATGCAGGCCCTTGAGGTGGCCGCACTTGCACTCCCAGTTACCAATGGCGTAATCCACAAACTCAAGTTGTGATACGTTGCGGAAGTCAGTGATCGGGAAGACGGACTGGAACACCGCCTGCAATCCGCCGTCTTCGCGCTCGCTGGGCAGTTTGTCCATCTGCAGAAAGCGGTCGTAGGAGCGCTTCTGCACCTCGATCAGATTCGGGATCTGGATGGTTGCTGGAATTTTCGAAAAATCAAAGCGTTTACGGAAGGCATTATTCTTCATCGTCAAGAAACTCCCAATGTCAGGCGCAGCCGAGCGCTGCGATTACCCGCGGAATGTGGGGCGCACATCGCGCCGCGCTGTTTAGCTGCTGTTGCGAACCTGTTTGAACGTAGAATTGCTAAAGTTGGAAAAGCCAAACCCTGAAAACACGACGGGGCGCCCGCAGGGACAGTCGTTCCCGCAGACGCCGTGCAAGGCGTTTCGCCAATCTGAATTTGTTATCTTTCGCGCCAGTTCTCTTCGGCCGTTTCCGTTCCGCCTGCCCACGGAACAGTGCCCAAGCTTCCCTGTGGGTCTCGCCCGCGATGAGTGAGGCCAGGGGAAGCGGTGTTATTTAGATGCTAACACCACCGCCCCGGCTTCACAACCAGAACGTGAATATTTTCTTGACGTGCGCCAGTCACAGTGCGTTCTGCGCCCGGACGAGCATTCCGGGCGCAAGAGATCCTTCGCAAAGAACGCTCAGGATGACGCCAGCGGGCTCCCGCTTCGCTCACGCCCGCTAAGCAGCGTCACTTCACTTCGACAACAGCGCCAGCCTCGGTAAACTTCTTCTTGATGGTCTCGGCCTCGTCCTTGGAAACACCTTCCTTGATGCTTTTCGGCGCTCCATCCACCAGTTCCTTGGCTTCCTTCAAGCCCAGGCTGGTGACCTCGCGGACGGCCTTGATCACATTGATCTTATTGGCGCCAACTTCCTTGAGGACGACGGTAAACTCCGTCTTCTCCTCCGCCGGAGCCGCACCCGCAGCCGCCGCGCCACCACCGGCTACCATGACCGGGGCCGCGGCTGCCGCCGAGACGCCCAGGCGCGCTTCCAGTTTCTTCACCAGTTGCGCCGCATCCAGCAGCGACAACCCTACGATTGAATCTTCCAGCTGTTGCAGGTCTGCCATGTTGGTTTCTCCACTCTTCGAGTTATGAATTGTTTGATTTCGTTATCCTTCGGCCGGGTTTCCAGTGCGCCAGGCTCATTTCCCGGCGCCAGACAACGCCCGGATTAGAACCGCACAACCCCTGACTTCCGATAACCAAATCTCTTCGGGCGGCGCTAACCGCCCCGAACTTGTAGCTCCGGCGTCCCACCGGGTTCTTAAGCCTGCGCCTCAGCTGGCGTCTCGCCCGCGAACTTGCCCTTCTCCACACCCTGCCCGATCACCACCGCGACGTCGCGTCCCACGGCATTCATCACCGTCACGAGTCGCTGCGCCGGTGAACTGATCAGGAACAGCAGCTTGGAGTGAATCTCTTCTTTCGATGGCATGCTGGCCAGCGCTTCGATCTCTTTGATCGAAATCACGCGGCCTTCGACCACGCCCACCTTGAAGGTAAACTCCGGCGTATCCTTGGCATACTTGGTGAGCGCCTTGGCCATGGCCACGGGATCGCCCGTGGTGTAGGCGATCGAGGTGACTCCAGTCAGGCTCTCCAACCCTTCCTCGATCTTCGTGCCTTTGGCGGCAAGCTCGGCCAGCGTGTTCTTCACGACCTGATACTTCGCTCCCGCGCCGCGCAGAGCTTTGCGCAGCTCATAGTCCTTGGCCACGGTCAGCTTGCTGTAGGTGGCCACGACCGCGTTTGAGACATTCTTCAGGTCCGCACTCAGCTTCTCGACCTGTTCTTTTTTTCGAGCTTTAGTAACTGGCATTGTTTAATCCTCGCATGATCTCGTGTGCCCGTGTGGGGACGGACGCATTCGTCCGTCTGCGCTTCAGCGCCGGAGTTACGCCTTGGCTGCGGTCTCAATCGGAGCCGTATCCAGCAAAATTCCCGGCCCCATCGTCGAACTCAGCGTGCAGCCCTTAATGTATTTTCCCTTGGCCACCGATGGCTTGGCCTTGATCACGCTGGTGATCAGCACCGTCGCATTCTCAATCAACTTGTCGGGCGAGAACGAAATCTTTCCCACCGGCACATGTACCAGCGCGGTCTTGTCGGTGCGGAACTCGACTTTACCGGCTTTCACTTCCTGCACGGCCTTGGCGACGTCGACGGTAACGGTGCCGGTCTTCGGGTTCGGCATCAAACCCTTGGGCCCCAGCACCTTGCCCAACCGCCCTACGGATTTCATCACATCTGGGGTCGCGATCAGCGCGTCAAAGTCGGTCCAGTTTTCTTTCGTGATCTTCTCGACCATCTCTTCGCCACCGAAGTAATCGGCGCCCGCAGCCTCAGCTTCTTTGATCTTGTCACCCGAAGCAATCACCAAAACCTTCTTCGACTTGCCCAGTCCATGCGGCAGTACAACGGTGCCGCGCACCATCTGGTCGGCGTGTTTGGGATCGACACCCAAACGCAATGTGATCTCAACCGTCTCGTCAAATTTTGCAAACTTGACCTTCTGCAAGAGCGGAACCGCATCCTGCAGCACATACGGGCGCTTCTCGACTGCAGCGTGCGCCTTCGCTATGTTCTTTCCTTCTTTTTTCATTTCACTTTCCTCGTCTCCCACCGCTCATCGTTATTCCGAAGAGCCGTAGTAATTTCGACTCAAACTTATAGCGCCGGCGTCTCGCCGGCACGTGGCCATCGGCACGCTACCCAACCACTTCGATCCCCATTGACCGCGCCGTCCCGCGAATACTCTTAACCGCAGTGTCAATGGAAGCTGCATTCAGGTCGGGCATCTTTTGTTTCGCGATGTCTTCAACCTGCTTCAAAGTCACTTTGCCAACCTTGTCCTTGTTGGGCGTGCCCGATCCCTTAGCTATGCCGGCGGCGCGCTTCAGCAGAATCGAGGCCGGCGGCGTCTTGGTGATGAAGGTGAATGAGCGGTCGCTATAAACCGACACCACCACCGGGATGATCAATCCCTCCATCTCTTTCTGGTTCGTGCGCGCGTTGAACTGCTTGCAGAACTCCATGATGTTGATCTGCGCCTGCCCCAGCGCTGGACCCACCGGAGGCGCCGGAGTAGCTTTGCCCGCCGCGATCTGCAACTTTACGAAACCTGTAACTTTCTTTGCCATGACTTCTTAAGCTCCTAGCTTCTAACTCCTAGCTTCTAGCTAGGCAATTAAGCCACCTTCTCCACCTGGTTGAACTCCAACTCCACCGGAGTCGATCGCCCGAAAATCGTTACCATCACCTTCAGCGTCTCGCGATCCTCGTTCACTTCGTCCACAATGCCCTGGAACGTTGCGAACGGCCCTTCCGAAATGCGCACGGCTTCATTCTTCTCGAACTTGACCTTCAGCTTGGGCTTCTCTCGGCTGTCAGCGACTTTGTAAACGATATGCTGCACTTCGTCGTCGGAAAGCGGCGTTGGCTGCTGCCCTGTGCCTACAAACCCCGTGACCCGCGGCGTGGATTTCACCACGTGCCAGACATGATCGTCCATGTCCATCTCGACCAGCACGTAGCCGGGATAGAACATACGCTCCGACGTATACTTCTTGCCGCCGCGCACTTCAGTCACGGACTCGGTCGGGATCAGCACTTTGCCGATCTTCTCTTGCAGTCCGAAGGCCTGCACGCGCGACTCCAGCGACTCTTTCACCTTGCGCTCAAATCCCGAGTAGGAGTGGATGATGTACCACTTCATGTTCGGATTGCGGGCTGGCTCGCCGGTTGCGGCGACACCATCCGGGGCGGGTGGCTGCTCACCACTTACGGCAGCTTCGTTTTTTTCTTCGTCCTGCATGATCAAGTTAAACTCCGTCCAGCGCGTTCTAGCTACTTCCCGAAATAGCTGTACAAAAACGTGACGCCCCGCTGGATCACGTTATCGATGACGAAAAAGTAGACTCCGAAAATAAATACCGTAACCACCACCACGGCAGTGGTGCCCCGCACTTCTTTCCACGACGGCGCGGTGACCTTGCGCATCTCAGTGCGCACGTCGTTGTAAAACGACTTGATTCGCTCCGGCCAGGACTTGAGCCGGTCTCCGAAACTCTCGCCGGCGGTCACGATTGAGTTTGCCATCTTCTTTTTTGTCTCCACTGCCATACTGCTCCTGACCGTTCCCAACTTCCTTCCAAAATTCTGGCAGGGGCGGAGGGATTCGAACCCCCAAGTTCGGTTTTGGAGACCGACAGTTTAACCGTTGAGCTTACGCCCCTAAAAACCAGTGACCAGTGGCTAGTGGTCAGTTTTGCTGGCCACTGATCACTGACCACTAATCACTGCTACTTCACTTCTTTGTGCGGCGTGTGCTTGCGGCAGCGACTGCAAAACTTCTTGAACTCCAGCCGCTCCGTCGTCGTCTTCCGATTCTTGGTGGTCGAATAATTCCGCTCTTTGCAATCACCGCACTGCAACGTAACAATTTCTCGGGGCATCGCTCACTCCATCCTTGCTTTTGCTTCTTTGTGGGGACAGCCGCCCTCGGCTGTCCGGCGGAGCAAAGCTCCGCTCTTTCGCTTCCCTACTGCACTATCTCCGCAATCGTCCCGGCACCCACGGTGTGTCCGCCTTCGCGAATCGCAAACCGCAACCCCTTCTCCATCGCCACCGGCGTGATCAACTCAATCACCA